>Ga0208595_1000094_pt1 | contig 30908 bp, 22 predicted proteins | sample LakMenEpi28Jun11_FD_150742 | JGI IMG/M metagenome (GOLD analysis project Ga0208595, IMG submission 150742) | Freshwater microbial communities from Lake Mendota, WI - 28JUN2011 deep hole epilimnion (SPAdes) | ecosystem: Environmental > Aquatic > Freshwater > Lake > Epilimnion/Euphotic zone ...
AAAGATTACTATCTATTACGTTAAAAATTAATGTTCCAGAATCTAAATTTATTTGATTTAAAGAAGTAGATAAATTACTCCAAGAAATATTTAAGGGAGTTTTACCACCAGATAAAGCTACTAAGATGGATCCATTATTTAAGTTGCAAGTTGCATTTGAAACTGTATAATTCGCAATTGGTTTTGGAGTAGACGTAACATTAACTGATTTAGTCTCAGAGCAATTATTAATATCCGTAACTGTAACTGAAAAGAAACCTGAAGAGATATTTGTTAAATTTGAAGAAACACTTCCATTATTCCACAAGAAACTAAATGGAGCTGTTCCATTAAAAACTGAAGTTGAAACTGAACCAATATTCGATTGACAAGCATCATCTATTTTTGATAAATTCAAAAGAGGAGGTTGATTATATATAATTGAAACCGTTGTATCTTTTTGACAACCTTTACTATCCGTAACCGTAAGAGAATAATTGCCCGATTGTAAATTAACTAATGAATCATTTGAAGTGAAATTATTCCAAAAAAAAGTATATGGAGGTGAACCATTAACTACATTTGCTTTTATTTTTCCTATACCATTTAAACAGTTAGAATTTGTTTTATTAATTTGAATAATAGGAAATGGTACAGCACTCAAAGTTATTGTATCTAAATAATTACATCCAAAAATGTCATTTACCCTAACTCTATAAATACCTGGAGCTGCATTTGGAATTGTTTTTAGATTTATGAATTGATTCGTATTCCAAAATATACTATCTATTTGTGAACCATCAGAAAACAATAATTGAACGGTTCCATTATTAGAACTACAAGTTGAAGCAATAGTATCTAAATTAATAGTAGAAGGTATGTCATTTATTATACTAAAGCTTTGCGTATCAATACAATTATATCGGTCCGTAACAGTTACAGAATAATTACCTACAGCTAAGTTATTATTATTTTGAGTAGTTTTTGAATTGCTCCATTGAAAGGTAGGTGGATAAACATCTAAGCTGTCTCCTGTTAATCCAATTGTAATTGTTCCATCATTTAAGTTACAATGAACAGGAGTAGTTACACTAGAAGATATTACAATTGGAGGACCTCCGTTTAAATCTTGAGAAATTACCATTCTACATTTATTTGAATCTTCTGCAAAAATGGTATAATTTTGACTAGATAAATTAGATCGAACATAGGAACTATCTACTAAACCATTCCAACGAATAACAAGAGGCGGAACAAAAGTATCAATAGAAAATTTTAAAAATCCATTATTTAATCCGCAGGTAGCAAGTTTAAAAGAATCAATAGTTCCGGTAATATCATAAATGTAATTAATTTCGGAAAAAGTATCAAAAATACATCCATTACTATCAATTACTCTTAATGTGTGAAGCCCTATAGATAAACTGTCCGCAAAATTTAATGTATCATTATTGCCCCATATATATTTAAATGGAGGCGTTCCATTTGATACGTTTGCAAATAGTACTCCCGTATTTGAATCACATCTAGATGGAACCGAATCAAAATCAACTTTTATTGGCGTTTGATTTTTTAAATCTAAATTTTCGCTAACTAAACAGTTATTTGCATCTAAAACCGAAGCAGTGTATATTCCATGAGGAATGGAATCATTAACAAATGTTGTTTTACCATTACTCCATAATATAGAATAAGGTGGCTTTCCTCCAGATGAAACTGCTGTTATTCTACCATTTGGTTTATTACATGTTGGACGAACTTGATTTAAAACAACATTATGAATTCCATCGTCTTGAATATTAAATGTTTTTGAAACTTGACATCCAAATGTATCAGTAATATTAACGGAATAACTTCCAACAGGAAGCATTCCAACAAATGGAGAATTTGGTCCATGATTCCAATTAACGCTAAAAGAAAATGGTGAAATAATATTATAAATTCTAATAAAACCATTATCAGTTAATCCACATCTTACGTTTCTAAATGAATCCTGAAAAGTAGGACTTGGTGCAAATAATATTTTTGCTGAAATTGTATCAATACAACCATCCGCATCAGTAACCGTTAGTGAATAATTTTGAGAATGAGGCAAATTAGAAATACTATCCGTTGTGGCTCCTGTACTCCACAAAAATGTATATGGAGATTTACCTATACTTACATTAGCTTTTATTGAACCCACTAATAAACCACAAGAAGCATGTTTAACACTAAGTGAAATAACTGGATTTGTAGGTGGATTAATCACAAAAGTATCTCTTTTAAAACACTTATTGGAATCTTCCGCAAGAACAATATATGTATTTGGTGAAATATTTAAACGATTCGATAAAGTGCTACCGTCTTTCCATGAAAACTTAAATGGGCTTTTTCCTGAAACGATATTACTTGAAATAGAACCGAAGTTGTTTTTACATAATGGCTGAACGACAGTGTAACTAACATTAAAAGGATTACTTGGTAATATTATTGTTGAATCTATTTTTAGACATCCTAAGCTATCCGTAATGGTTAAAATATACGTTCCAGATTGAAGATTATTGATACTTGAAGAAGTCGCTCCATTGCTCCAATTATATGTAATTGGATTAATTGCATTTGAAATCGAAGTGAAAATTGCACCGTTATTTATACCGCAAGTCGTATTTACTTTGTTAAAATTAATTGAGGGATTCGAAGTCATTGCCAATGGAATACTTAATGAAGCATTGCAACCATTTGGATCCGTAATAGTAACTGAGTAGGCTCCCGCACTTAAATTTTGAATACTATCTAATGTGGCTCCATTACTCCATAAAAACGATAGAGGAGCTATACCTGTAATGTTAGTTAGTTTTATCTTACCATTACTTAATCCGCATTTAGGGTTTGTAAAAATTCGTTGCGCAGATGGGGATGATGACGGAAGAATAATTGTTGTATCTATCTTACTACACAATGCATTGTCAGTTATCGTAACGATATATTGACCCGAAGATAAATTTGTATTTGAAGAAAGTGTTGTTCCATTGCTCCAAGAAAAACTTATTGGATTTACACCTTTTAGAATGTTATAAGATATGGATCCATTTGAATTATTACATGTTGTTTGTATAACATTTTTTGTAAATGATAAGTTTGAAGAGGAATCAATAAAAACGGTATCTTTTTTAATACAATTATTTGCATCCGTTATTGTTAAAAAATATCGTCCAGAAGTTAAATTTGACAAACTAGAAGTCGTGCTTCCATTGCTCCATAAGAAAGTAAATGGAGAAAGTCCATTAGTTGCTGCAACATTAATACTACCATTGTTTAATCCACAAGCTGTGTTACTTTTATTTACAATATTATTAACTCCATTACTTGCAGGCACAATAATGGATTGTGTAATTATGCAATTATTTGCATCGGAAACGGTCAAATTATAATTTCCAGCAGTTAAATTAATTATAGAATCTTTATTTACTACATTATTGCTCCATGAATAATTATAAGGCGCTTTACCTCCTGTTACATTTGCTTTTATTTTACCATTATTTTGGCCACATGTTGTTGCTTGAACAACAAGAGAAACAGACGGGCCTGGAGCGCCTGATTTAATGTTTATAATCGTGTCTATTTTACAATTGGCTCCATTTCTAATTGAAACGGAATAATTACCTGACGCTAAATTACTAAAAACATTTCCAGAAACTTGATTTCCATTATTTAATGAATATAAATAATTTGGAGTAGCATTATTAACATTTATAGTAATTTTCCCATTAGGAATACCACATTTTGTACTGTCTGAAACTATACTTAAAATCTCACTATCAATTTGTGAAACAGAAATATTAACAGAATCTTTTGCTCCGCAACCCGCAGGATCAGTTACATTCAGAATGTATTTTTGAGAAGCAATTGGAAACATTTTTGGATTTGTAGCCGAAGTATTTGAAATTCTTAAATTTGGAGTCCATGAATATAAATAAGCACCATTTGAAGGCAATACACTTGTATTCACTTGAAAAGTATCTCCTTTGCAAATTGATACATTTTTTCCACTATTAAAAAATATCGTTGGAACAGGATTGATAGTAACATTTATTATAGAATCTCTTGAACTACATCCAGGATGCGAAATTCGAAATGTAATTTGTCTTGTTACCGAATTATTTACCGTAGGGTGATTTAAAATTGGATTCAGTGTATTGTCGTTTTGTAAAGTTACTGGCGAAATCCATTGAAATGTATAAGGACTTGTAAATCCAGTTACATATAAAGGTACTGCATTTCCCGAACAAACGGTAGTATCATTAGAATTATTAAACACTTTTAAATTCGGAGCAAAATCTCGGATATATATTATAACAGAATCCGAAAATCCAAAACCAACTGCTGTAAATTTTATTTTAACAGAATCATTAGATTCAATAATATTATCAACTAATGCGTTTAAGTTTACATCAAATGAAGTAGTTCCAGCTGGAATGGTAAACGTATTAGCTGTACTCATTGTAAAATCATTATTCAATGTAGCATTTCCAGAAAAAGTCATTGATACATTTAATGCAGAATTATTTGGTGGTCTATTTACTCGAACACGAGCAGGATTACAACCTTCTTTTGCAAAAATTGGTTTCGTATTCGTATTATCCGTTGAAAAGGGTTCTAAAGAAATCAAAGGTTGTGAAAACAAACTTGAGGATTCAATAAAAAAACCAGAATCACCACTTCCATCCGAGACATCCGCAATGGCAGCTTTAAATAAATATGTACTTCCTGCAACAACCGGAATTCTTGCAATTAAAGGTTGCGTAAATCCGTTATGCGAAATCGAGGAACCTAAATTATTAACATAAAGAGAAGTAAAAGGCGATCCAGCTCCTAAAGAAGAGCAATTTGTTATATTGCCAGCAGGAACTCCATTATTTATACTATTTATGGAAACATTAATATTTGTTCCAGGCACTTTTGCAAAATTTGGTGTGCCTGTAATTCCAGGACCAGATACAAAAATACCAAATACATCATTAAACTGTGTACAATTAAATGTTGGATATTCTTCGGAACTAAATAAATATCTTAAATATAAAGTATCTCCTGCAGGAACAACATTAAATTGGAGTGCACAAACATCAAACTGAGTTGCTGTTGTTAGTGAAGACAAATTGGCATCAGGAGCGGTTAAACCATTATTGCTATTTGCCAAAACTCCAGGTAAACCATTTAATCCGATTAATGAACCTGAGGTTTGAGCTCGTCCAGTAGTTAAAACGATTCCTGAAGTAATGCCTAAATTAGTATTTGTTGAATTAACGATAGCATTGGCTGTATTCGTACAATTTAAAGTTGCATTAGTAATTGTTACTCCTGCGCCTATAATTTGCTGAGCTAAGTTGGCTGCGGATTGATTTGGGTTTACCGTCAATTGAGCATTAATTGAAAGTACATATATAAAAAGGAAATGTAATACCCCTAATATTTTTTTCTTCATAATTGTTTTGTAAAACGTTACAAATTTACAAAAATTACTTAATAAGTATCAAAATAATTTATGTAAAGTAAAAATATAATTAGAATTAGGTACTAAATTTGATAAAATTCTTTAAAAGATTTTAAATCATAAACTAAAGTTCCGTATGTTTTTGCTTTAGATTCTTTTGAACTACCTGTTCCGATTTCTTTCATTACTAATATTGTTGTTTTTTTGGACAAACTATTTGCTATTGTACCTCCAAGAGATTCAATTTTTAGTTCTAAATCGGCATCTCTAAAACCTGAAAAAACAATAACTTGATTACTCAAAATGCCTTCAATATTAATAAAACTTCCTGTTAAATTAACGCCTAAATGTTCTAAGTTTTGTAACAAATTTATATTTTCTTTTTCATTAAAAAACATAAATAAACTTTGAGCCATTTTAGGACCAATATCTTCGATAAGATTAAAATCTTCTAAGGACCATTTTTGAAAATCTAATAAATGATTCACTTTTTTCGCCAATATTTTTGACATTGTATTTCCAACATTATCAATACCTAATGCATTTATTAAACGATAAAGTTCGTTATTTTTGCTCTCTTCAATACTTGTTTTTAAATTTTCTACCGACTGAGATTTCCAACCTTCTAGAGATAGGATAAACTCATAATCAAGTTGATAGATATCAATATAATTTTTTATTATTCCAAGATTAAAAAAACGTTTAATAATATCTTTACCTAATCCTTTGATATTCATGGACTCTTTGCTCGAAAAATATATTATTTTTTCCAACAATTGAGATTCACAATTAAAATTTAAACAACGCCAAGCCGCTTCACCTTCTTTTCGTATTAATTCAGTTTGACACGTAGGGCAATTTTGAATATAAACAAAAGGTTTTTGTGATTCTCTTTTTGACAAATCTACTCTAGAAATTTGAGGAATGACATCTCCTGCTCGCTCAACAAATACGGTATCTCCTATTCTAAGATCCTTTGAAATAATATTATCTTCATTATGTAATGAAATGCTTCGAATCGTTACGCCTCCAACACTTACAGGCTCCACTTTTGCTACCGGAGTTACAATTCCTGTTCTTCCGACTTGAAAATCAATTTCTAATAATTTAGTTGATTTTTCAATTGCTTTAAATTTATATGCAATGGCCCATTTTGGATGATGTGAAGTAAAGCCAAGCATCATTTGATTTTTTATTTGATTTAGTTTTACCACCATTCCATCAATATCAAACTCAAAATCATTTCTTTTATCTTCCCATTGGTTACAAAATTCAATAACTTCTTCAATAGAACTGCATTTTTTCCCTAAATGAAAAGCCGAATTAAACCCTAATTGATTTAACAAAGCAATATTTTCTTCTTGTGAAACTTCAAAAAGAGATGAATTTGTGGAATCTATAAATTCAATATATCCAATTGAATAAATAAAAGCATCTAAATTTCGAGCGGCAACTTCTTTAGGATCTTTTAATCTCAAAGAACCACTTGCGGTATTTCTTGTATTTTGAAAAACGGATAAACCCTGGGCTTCTCGCTCAAGATTCATTTTATCAAATACTAATTTATGAATTACAACCTCACCTCTTAGCTCAATTTTTTTTATATTAAATTGACTAAACAGCACATTATGAGGAATATTTTTTACTTTTTTGGCGTTTTCAGTAATATCTTCACCTTTTATTCCATCGCCACGAGTTGCGGCTCGAACCAATTGATCATTTTCATACATTAATGAAATGCTACTGCCATCAAACTTGGGTTCTACATAAAAATCATAAAATATATCTTGCAGCTCTTTTTTAATAGATTCATCAAATTGAATTAAATCATCCGGATTGTAAGAATTAGAAAGAGAAAGCATAGGAACTAAATGCGCCACAGAATCAAAAGTTGAAGAGATTCCTTTTGCCACAAGTTGTGTTGGTGATTTTTTAGAAATTAATGCTTTATTATTTAATTCAAAATCAACAAGTTTTTTGAACAATATATCGAATTCATAATCTGTAATAATTTGCTCAGAATCATCATAATATTTTTTATTCAAAAACTCTATAGCCTCGCAAAAATTCAAATAGTTTGAAGTTTGAATAGGCTGATTAAGTAAACTTAATATATCATTATTGTTCATTATACAACGTATTGAAAATTTTCTATTAAATTTTTCAGCTTTTTTAGAAAACTTGCAGCATATGAACCATCAATAATACGATGATCATAAGATAATGATGCGAACATTTTTTTACGAATTTCAATACGATCTCCTTGATCGGTTTCTACAACACTTGGTTTTTTAATAATTTCACCTAAACTTAAAATCGCCACTTGTGGTTGATTAATAATTGGCGTCCCCATCAAACTGCCAAAAATCCCTGTATTTGAAACCGTAAATGTACCACCTTGAATATCTTCGGGTTGTAAATTAAACTGTTTTGCTTTTTCCGCAATTTCATTTACCTTTTTAGCTAAAGAAACCAAATCTAAAGATTGTGCATTTCTTAAAACAGGCACGATTAAGTTCCCATCAGGTAGTGCGGTAGCAAAACCTAAGTGAACATTTTTCTTTAAAACATATCCTTTAGAGTAGTTGTGTGCATTTAGTTTAGGAAAATCATTTAAAGCTTCAACGACCATTTTCATAAAAAAATGGGTATACGTAATTTTTATATTGTTTTCTTTTAGAAATATATCTTTATTTAAATCTCGATATTCTACAATTTTTGAAACATCAATTTCTGAAAAACTAGTGCAGTGCGGAGCATTTCTTTTTGAATCCAACATGTGTTTTGCAATTAAACCACGCATTCTATCAAAAACTACGATTTCATCATGTTCTTCTATTCCTTTTGGAACAGAATCAGATGGAATTTCACTTACATGTTCTTTTAAAATATTTTTTGGAAATTGAGATCGGAATACCTCTTTATTTTTTATAAAATATAATAAATCATCTTTTGTTATTCGTCCTTCGATTCCCGATCCATTTATATAGTTTAAATCTTCTTCGGTAATTTCATTTTCTATTGCAATTTTTTTAACTAAAGGACTTAATTTATGAATATTATTCTCTACCCTTTGCGTTTCGGTTTTATTAAAACTGGTTTTAGTTTTACTTGGTTGAAGTGTTTTATCTTCCGGATTTATTAAATTCTCTTTAATTTCTTCCAATTTAGAAGGTACAAAACCATCTAAAATTTCAACTTCCGCAATTGGAATATTAACCGGAACGGTTTGGTCTTTTTGATAAGAAATACTTAAAATCTTACATTTAAAAGGTGCTGGAATTTCACTTTCTACTTTATCGGTAGAAACTTCTATAAATGGCTGATCTTTTTCAACAATATCACCAACTTTTTTAAGCCAATGAACTATTGTTGCTTCCGATACACTCTCTCCCATTTTGGGTATTGACAAATGATATTTCATCCTTAACTAAATGCTTTAATTTCTGTAAAAACTATAACTTTGCAAAGTTAACTTAATCAAATAAAATCCTTGTAAAAAGATTTTATAAATTATTTTGTAAAAACAAAGGATATCCATTGTACCTTTTATTTCCAATTACTTTAGTTGTTTCTATAAATTGAAGGGTATAAAATTCATTGTTTAATTTAATTGCATATACTCTTGGCAAAATAGAATAAAATCCATCATTTGAAGCACTACTAAAATTTTTCCAATCATAACCAATTTCATATAAACTTTTAGAATAATTCAAATTTTGAACATCCTGTAATTTTATATTTTCTATTGCTTTATTTTCAATTCTTGAAACTTCAATATTTTTACTTGGATTTAACAAAGCACCCGCAACGGCATAATATTGAGTAATATCAAATTGTGTAACATTTTGAACATATCTTGTAAATTCAATATCCCAATCTTCTTTTTTTGGCTCAATATCTACAGCGCTATTTTTTTCGAAAGAAAAATAGGTATAATTTGAAGTTTTGTTTAATGGGACTTTAACATCAAATCTACTTGAATTATCCAAATTAGAAATTAATATATGAACTTCATTTTCATCAAAGGACAATATTTGAATTTTTTTCCAATTTAAATTCAAACTATTTTCTCCTCTTTGGATAATATATATAAATTTATTAGACTTTAAGATACCCGATTCATAATAAAAATTATCATTAAACAGCGAGTCATTTTCATCATAATAATTTGAATATTTATTAAGATTCAAAAATCTATTATAATCTAAAATAGATAATGTATTATTAAAATTTGTAGAAAACGTATTAATTCCCTGATAAAATGTATTCACTCCATAGTTTAGTAATACTTGTTTTTTTGAAGATAAATTATTTGAAAATGCTATATCCCAATCTTTATTAGTAACCGTTTTAATAATTTGACGGTTTTTAATACTATAATATTCTTTAAATTCATAGTTCTTCCCTAAGTTTACTTGAACTTGAGGAAATGGTATTACGGGAAGCGAAGCTACATTGTCATTCGTTTTAACACAGCCGGACAAATTGAGAATTAATACAATAAAAGAAAGCTTAACAAAATAATATTTTTGTTTATTTAAAAGAGTTACAAAGATTAATTTTATTAAACTATTATTCATCTTCAAAAGTTATTCTTTTAAATTAATATTAAATGAAGCAAAAAAAGTTCTACCCCATAAAAAATTGGTCTGATTATTGTCATTGCCACTATGAAAATTATTATTAAATCCCGACAACGTTAAATTTTCAATATTAAATATATTTTTAACTCCTAACGTTAAAGTGTATTTATTTTGAATAAATGACTTGGATACATTAAAATCTGACATCATAAAACTTGGAATTGTAGATGTAGATGCTTTATTTTCAAGAATATTAAGAAGTGTGAATGTATTTGGAGAATTAAATTTATTTAGCAACGATAATTTTATATCATATTTTGCAATTGTATAGGTTGTATTCAAATTTAGAGAAAAATTATAAAAAAAATCTCTTATTTGTTCCTTTACGCCTAAATAGATTTTTTGATTACCCAACACATTAGCACCTAAAGAAAAAATAAAGTCTTTGTATTTCATTCGATTATCTAGTGAAAAAACTAATGAATTGGAAGTCCCTATATTAAAATATTTGAATTCATTTTTTGATATATCTACTGGGACAATTTCAATCGCATTGTCTTTGTTGATATACGAAAAAGTAAAAGATGTAGAATAAGAATGGTTAGAATAGGGCTTAAATTTAGGTTTTATATCAAATCCAAATTGGAAATTGTCATTAATTTCTGTTTTTAAATTCGAATTCCCTTTGATATTATGATTATTGTCAATAAACTCAAAAAACATTTCTTTAATTTCAGGATTACGATATCCTCTTGAATATGAAAAACGGGTGCTTATAATTTCATTCGGTTCAAATCTAAAATTCGCAGTTGGAGAAATTGGAGATAAAAAACGAGAATGAAAACCAAATCTTAATCCAGGTTGAAAAAATAATTTTTCCGTAACTTTTAAGTTAATCATTGAAAAGATACCTATTTCAAACATATCTTGTGATTGCGATTCAATTTTGGGAGTATTGATTGCATCATACTTAAAATCAATACCATATAACATTTTTACTTTTGATTGTTTTGGATCTTGTCTTAATATAGCACGACCAAACAAATTATATTGTTTTTCAATTTCTTGTCTTAGTATTTCACGATAGGAATTGGTTAAATTTTGAGAAAAATTTTTGACTGTTCTTTGAAAAATAGTACCATTTAAATTACTAACCAATTCAAGTGATTTATCAATCTTTTGAGTATGAGTTAATCCTAAAACATAACGTTGATTTGAATAATTCTCATCAAAAACGATTCTAGAAAATGTAGAGCTTGGATTTAACTTATTTAAAATAGACTCCCAAAAAGCATTAAATTTAACATGTATATTGCTTTGTGAATTAATTCTTCGATAAAAAGACAAATTTGCAAAATATTGTTCTTTCGGATTCCAACTATAATCTCTCCATATAGGTTTAATCTTTTGTCTTAACTCATCCTCATTTGGATCCCATCCTAAAAAAACATTTCTACCAAACCCAAAAGTAACATTATTTCCTTCGTGGTTAAAACCAAATTGTGTGTTAAAATTTAAAACACCTACAGACTCCCCATAGATATTTGCATCTAATGTAGAAGCATCTTTTACTTTTGTTTGTGTTATTAAGTTAATTACACCACCAGAAGCATTCGTGCCATAAATTACAGACAACGGACCATCTACAACTTCTACGCGTTCAATATTATTTAATAAAATTTGAGAAAAATCTACGGTTCCATTCAACTTACCTGCAACGGGCACTCCATCTATTAATAAATTCAAATCTTGTCCTGAAAGTCCATTTAAAGAAACTCTTGTACCTAATATAGGATCTTGCGTAATTGTAAAATTATTTTCAGTTTGTAAAAATTCAGCAAGATTATGGACCTTTTTATTTTGAATTTCTTCTTTTGAATAATATTTTAACTTAAACGGAGATTGATACTTATTACCAGGCAATATTTGACCAGTTACCACTATTTCTTCAATAGCATTTGGTACGGGTTTAATATAAATTTGAGTAGGAATTTCATTTTTTTTATACATTAATTTTTCATACCCCAGTCTACGTATTTCAATTTCTTCAAAATTAAAATCATCAGGAATTGAAAAGGAGCCATCCGAGTTGGTTCTAATCATATTAATAACTTTACCTTCCTTGTAGATTAAAATTGATGTTGCATACATTGCTTCTTTGGTGTCCGAACTAAACACCTTAGACTCAGTTTGACCAAACAAACTTCCAGTTAAAAAAAATAAAAAGAATAAAAGTAACTTCAAAGTAACAATATTGTTATCTAATAATCTGTATCAAAAACTATACCAAAATTTATTTTATATCATTTATCTTTTGGATTAATTTATCTACATCATTATTTGAAGGTTGCAGCTGTTTACATTTTTCTAAAGTAGATTTAGCGGTTTTAAAATATGGCATATAAATTTCACTACCTTTTTCGTTACTCGTGTTTTTATTATAAATTTGAATAGCTTCGTTAAACTGAATTACCGCCAAATTATAGTTAGATTCAAAATCTGATGGGTTGATTTCTATTGCTTTTGTATAATTTTTCTTTGCATTTTCCGAATCTTTTTCGCTTTCGAGCAAATTACCTAAAATCAAATAAAACTGATGATTTTTTGGATTTATTTCAATTGCTTTTTGCAATTTAGCTTTTGCATTGGTGTTGTTTTTTTCGGCTAAACTTATATTTATATCCGAAATGATTAAATCTAAATTATTTGGATATTTAGTAAGCCCTTCATTTAAATATTTTTTTCGTTCTTCGGAATTGTCTTTCAATAATTGAACTAAATTAGTGTATTTGCTTTCTGTTGGATTTTGCTGAACGTCTTCTTTGAGAATTTTTATCGCTTCATCATTTTTATTTGAATTAACCGCAAATACAACATAATTGGAGTTTACATCACTCTTTTTTAATTCACTTTGACCATCAATTGCAAGTGTTTGTTTGTTCAAACTCATAAAATCAATAAGTTCATATAATTTTTTATACATGTTTAATGCTTGGTCTGATTTTTTAGCATTATGTAAATTGATACCTGCATTATAAAAATCAAAAGCGATATACTTAATGAGTTTAAACGCTTGACTTTTGTCTTTTTCTGAAAGCTTAGCTCCCAAATCAATAGATTTTTTCAAACTAGTGTATGAATTAATAATAGTTTCATGATCGTTTTGTCCATTAGCATCATAATGAGTTTTTAGAACCAAACCATAAATATAATTAGAAAAAGCATCATTCGAATTGGATTCGTTAGACATTGCTAATTTTGCATTTTCCAAAGCTTTATTTAAATCTTCTACTTTTTTATTATTTTGATATTCAAATAAAAAATCATTTGCTTTTTTGATTTCATTCGATTGTGCATTGATATTCAAATAGATAAGACTAACTAATAAAAAAAGAGATTTGTTCATGTTTTTAAATATTTATAAATTTTTAATTAATCGTACAAATATAGCGAATTTCATGAAAAAGTATCATGGAATTTTGAATAGATAAATTTATTAAAATATTGTCATAAAAAACATTAAATTTGCAACAAAATTAAATATTGAAAAATCTAATCAATCTTTTTAATCAAAAAAAATCCTATTTCAATTATTCTGAAATAGCTGTTGATTTTCATTCACATTTAATACCCAATGTGGATGATGGTTCTAAAAGTATTGAAGAAACATTAGAAATATTACATTTTTTTAAAAATCTTGGTTATAAGAAAATAATTACAACACCTCATATTATGTCCGATGGATTTGATAACAATATTAAAGGACTTAAAGAAAACTATGAAAAAATAAAGGAACAATGCGAAGCAATTATACCATTTGAACTTGCCGCAGAATATTTTATTGACGAATCATTTGAAAAATTAATTGAACAAGATGATATATTACATTTTGGAGACAAATTTGTTCTTATCGAAACCAGCATGAATTATGAATTCCCAATTTTCAAAGAATGTATTTTTAAACTTTTAAATAAAGGTTACAATCCTATTTTAGCCCATCCCGAAAGATATTCATTTATTTATAATGAAAGAAATCCTAAAAAAATTTATGAATCTTTAAGCGACTTAGGAATTTTTTTTCAATTAAATATGTTCTCTTTACTTGGTATTTATAACGAAAAAGTAAAAAAAACAGCTGAAATGCTTATTGATAATAATCTTATAGACTTTGTATCTTCGGATATTCACTCTTCAAAACAGCTGCATCATTTTGAAGAAATTAGTAAAAATAAATTTATTAAAAAATTAATTGATTCTCAAATTTTAGAAAACAAAAATTTAATTTAAATGCAAGTTATACCTACATCAATTCCAGAAGTAATATTATTTGAACCAAAAATTTTCAAAGACCATAGAGGTTATTTTTATGAAAGTTATAATTCTGAAAGTTTGGCTCAAATTGGAATAAATAGTACATTTGTTCAAGACAATCAATCCAAATCAACAAAAGGAGTTTTAAGAGGTTTGCATTTTCAAACGGGTAATGCGGCTCAAGCTAAGTTAGTTCGTGTATTGGAAGGGGAAGTACTTGATGTTGCAGTTGATATACGTCAAGATTCACCTACTTTTGGCAAATATGTTTCTGCGGTTTTATCTTCAGAAAATAACCGTCAAATGTTTATTCCTAGAGGTTTTGCTCATGGCTTTGTTGTTTTAACCGAAACGGCAACGTTCTTTTACAAATGTGATAATTTCTATTGCAAGGAATTAGAAGGTGGTATCATATATAACGATCCTGAAATTGGAATAGATTGGCAAATTGATAATAATGACCTTATTTTATCTGAGAAAGACCTCATTTTACCTCATCTAAAAAATGCACCGACATTATTTTAATTTATTTCGATTATGTTAAAAAAAGTATTAGTTTCTGGAGCGTCAGGACAGCTTGGATTAGAAATTAAAGATCTTTCCTCAAGTTTTAACAACCTAGATTTGCATTTTTTTGATAGTAAATCTTGGGATATCACAAACAAAGAAAAAACAAAATCTATTTTTGAAGAATACAAGCCTGATTATTTCATAAATTGCGCAGCTTATACAGCTGTAGATAAAGCAGAAAGCGATATTGAAAAATGTTATGAAATTAATGCGAATGCACTGCATCATATAGCTGAGAATTGCAATTTGTATAATACTCATATAATCTATATTTCAACAGATTTTGTTTTTGATGGAAATAAAAATATTCCGTATGAAGAAAATGATCAAACAAATCCAATATCCGTATATGGAAAAAGTAAACTTCAAGGTGAAATCATATTATCTAATACTTCAAACTCTTTTAATATCATCAGAACTTCTTGGGTTTACAGTAAATATGGAAGCAATTTTGTTAAAACAATGCTTCGCTTGGCGCAAGAAAGAAAAGAATTAAATATTGTTATTGATCAAATTGGATCGCCTACCTATGCAAAAGATTTAGCATCATTTATTCTAGAAAATATTATTAATCTTAAAGATAAAAATAAAGAAATATATCATTATTCCAACCAAGGAGTTGCTAGTTGGTATGATTTTGCTTATGAAATATTTAAGATAAAAAATTTAGCAATTAAATTAACTCCAATTAATTCAGATCAATTTCCTACACCGTCCAGTCGTCCAAAATACAGTTTAATGAATAAAAATAAGTTGAATTCCGATTTTGGCACGATTGTTGAACATTGGAAGGAAAGTCTTTTAAAATGTTTGCAAACGTTGAATTAAATTCTAGTCAGATTAATGAACTCCTTCAAGTAGTAAGGAATGCGGGTAAAGCAGTAATGGAAATTTATGATAAAGAAATTACTGTTGAAACAAAAAGTGATACGTCGCCTTTAACAAAAGCCGATTTAGTTTCAAATACTTTAATATGTAAGTTTTTAAAATCAAATTATAATTTTCCAATAATTAGTGAAGAAAACTCAGAATCTCATAAATTTAAGAATGATGAAAACTCATATTGGTTGGTAGATCCCTTAGACGGAACAAAAGAATTTATAGCCAAAAATGGAGAATTTACAATAAATATTGCATTAATTCAAAATTGCGAACCTACTTTTGGTATTGTATATGCACCAAGTACCGATGAGTTCTTTTATGCTCAAAAATTCATGGGTAGTTTTTTAATTAAAGATAATGTTATATTGCCTCTAAAAAAAGATAGGAGATACAAAATATGTAAGAATCAGATTTATTTTAAATGGAAAAAACAAGTCACATTTATAGTATCGCGTTCACATAAATCAAACCTTGAATCATTTAAAGATATTTTATGTCCGAAATGTAACTATGAAATTGCATTTAAAGAAATTGGAAGTTCCTTAAAGTTTTGTAGAATGGCTCAAGGTATTGGAGATATATATTATCGAAATTTACCAACTAAAGAATGGGATACTGCAGCTGGTCAGATTATTGCACAAGAAGCAAATCTAAATGTTTACGATAAGGAAACGTTCAAAACATTAAAATATGGTAAAAGCAATTTGTTAAATAAAAGTTTTATCGTTTTTTAATCCGACATATTCATTTCCATCAATATAAACTTTTTCTATAAGAATTTCACCAAATGAATAAGGTATCGATGCTAATGAGTTCATTTTTTTTGAAATGATAAAATTAGCTCTTTTACCTACCGAAATACTTCCTACCTCATTTTCAAGTTCCATAGCTTTAGCTCCATTTATTGTCAAAGCATTAAACGCTTCAACAGGAAGCAATTTTTGAAATATACAAGCCAAAGACCATACAAAATTCATATTCCCACTCGGAGTACTTCCAGGATTATAATCAGATGCTAATGCCAATCCCAATCCAGAATCAATCATTTTACGAGCGGGCGCATAAGGGATTTTTATAAAAAAAGAACATGATGGTAGAAGTGTCGCAATCGTTTCTTTATCTTTTAAATAATTAATTTCTTGATCCGAAACTTCTTCTAAGTGATCTACCGAAACCGCTTTATGATCTACTGCAAATTGCAAAGCACCAAAATTATTTAATTGATTAACATGTAATTTTGGTTTTAAATTGTATTTTTTACTTTCATCAACAATTATTTTGGCATCTTCAATTGAAAAATAATTTTTTTCAATAAAAATGTCTATATAATCCGCTAATTTTTCTTCATTAATTATAGGCAATATTGGGAAAATTACTTCATTAATATATTCTTGATTCGAACTATATTTTTTTGGTACCGCGTGTGCGCCTAAAAATGTAGCTTTTATTGGTATTGAAAATCGCTCTTTTAAAGCTTTGATGACTCTAAGCATTTTCAATTCCGACTCAATTGATAATCCATATCCAGATTTGATTTCAATGGCACCCGTTCCCATTTTTATTAAAGAATCTAATCGAAGCGAAGCATCTTCAAGCAGTTTTTCAAAAGAAGTTTCGGATAATTTTATAGCACTATTTATAATTCCGCCTCCAGCATCGGCGATTTCTTGATAGGTTTTTCCCTGAATTTTCATTTCAAATTCATGTTCTCTTGGAGCTGCAAATACAATATGCGTATGCGAATCACAATACGTTGGCATTAAAGTATAGTCTTCAAAGTCGATTACATCATAATTGGGACTTGGAATATAATCTTCCATTTTACCAATATGAATAAAGCGACCATTTTCAACGATAATAAATGCATTTTGAAGTTCACCACTTTCAAGCATTTCAGAGGATTTCAAAAAACTAATATCTTTTGAATGCACCCCAAAAATTTTATTAATATTAATGAATGCTTTAAAACTCATTATATATATAAGGATTCAATTTCTTGATGGTACTTCGAATCAATGAATTTACGTTTAACTTTCAATGTAGGTGTTAATTCACCTCCATCAACAGTCCATTCGTTGGGTAACAATTTAAATTTCTTAATTTTTTCTATTTGACTAAAATCTTCATTAAATGCCTCTAATACTTTTTGCATTTTTTTATTAATCCATTCGTTTTCTACCCAATTTGGATTATTAAAATCAATTTCAATTCCTTTAATTTTTGACCAATTTATAAAATTAATTTTAGAAGGAAATATTAAAGCTGAAACAAATTTTTTATCATTACCAATTACCGCAATTTGTTCGATATATTTACTTTCTTTTACTTTATTTTCAATCACTTGTGGCGCTACATACTTTCCACCACTTGTTTTGAATAGTTCTTTAGCGCGATCTGTAATTTTAAGATATTTGCCTTCAACCATTTTACCAATATCCCCCGTATAAAACCATCCATCCTTTATAACTTCAGCTGTAGCTTCATTATTTTTAAAATATCCCATCATTACTTGTTCCCCTTTAACCAAGATTTCTCCTTCACCTTCATTCATGCCATCACGATGGTCAAAACGAACTAAAGTATTATCTAACAACTCACCAACTGTTCCGTATTTGCCAGGCTTTTGAATTCTATTGTAAGATATTACTGGAGATGTTTCCGTTAGTCCATATCCTTCTCGAATTTTGATACCAATAGCTTCAAAAAAGAAACCTAATCTTGGTTGAAGTGCTGCGGCACCAGTTACAATACTTTCAATATTGCCACCTAATGCCTCTCTCCACTTACTAAAAATAAGTTTATTAGCAATTCTAAATGAAAGTCCTTTAGATTGACCATCATAATTTCTTGCTACATTTACCGCCCAATAGTATAACATTTTCTTGAAACCTGTAAATTCTTGACCTTTAGCAATTAATCCTTCATATATTTTTTCTAATAAACGAGGAACGCAAGTGAAAAATTTAGGTTTTACTTCGGCAATATTATCTTTTAGTTTCTCTAAACTTTCTGCATAGAAAATTTGACAACTTCTTGATATATATAAATACGTAACGGCTCTTTCAAAAATATGGCACATTGGAAGAAAGCTAAGAACAACCATATTCTTAGTTAATGGAATCTCAGTTAAATTTTCTATTTGTGACATAATATTTCGATGACTTAACATGACACCTTTAGGATTTCCGGTAGTACCAGAAGTATATATTATCGTAGCTAAATCATTAATTTCAATTTCTTTTTTAATTTTTTCAATTTCATCCATTTTTTCTAAATTGGCTTTAGCTAAAAATTCAGAAATATGTTTACAATTCGGGATTTTTTCAAAACTAAAAATATCTAAAACATTAGGTAAATTGGGTAAAATTGAATTAATTTTATCAAAAATAGTTTGGTCCGAAACAAAAATAATTCGAGCTTCCGAATTATTTAAAATAAACTCAAAGTCATTTTTACTACTTGTTGGATAAATTGGAACATTAATCAAGCCCGCTTGCATCATACCTCCATCACAAAATACCCATTCGGGTCTATTATTTGAAATTAAAGCAATTCGTTCTCCTTTCTGTAAGTTATATGAGAAAAACGCAGTAGCGAATAAATTGACATTTTCCTTTACATCTTTAGTTGAAAAATGGGTCCATGTATTTCCATTATATTTATATGATAATGCTTTTTCAATTGGATTTTCAATAACTTGAGAATCTAAAATATCAAAAATTCTTGATGGTCTTTGCATAATTTTAACTTTTAATAAGCACAAAAATATATAAAAAAGATTAAAATTTAATTTTTCTTTTTATTTACTAAGATAACCAAATTTTTTCAAAACATTTTCTTTATTTCTCCAATTATCTAAAACCTTGACAAACAAAAATAAATGCACTTTTTGACCTAAAAAGTTTGAAATTTTATCTCTTGATTCAATACTTACTTTTTTGATTTTTTCGCCTTCGTGACCAATTAAAATATTTTTTTGACTGCTTCGTTCTACAAAAATAGTGGCTTCAATAAGCACGGATTGATCTTCTTTTTCTTTGTATTTTTCTACTACAACTTCGGTGCTATATGGAATTTCTTTTTGATAATTTGAAAAAATCCGTTCTCTTATCATTTCACTTACAAAAAATCTTGTATTTCTGTCCGTCCATTCTTCAATATCAAAATATGGCGGATGATTTGGCAAATATTCAAGTATTTTTTCAATAATTACCTCTTTTCCAATTTTTTCTGTAGTCGAAATCGCATAAAAATCAGCATTAGGAATAATTTGTTGATAATGCGACTGAAGATCTATGATTTCTTCTGGCTTATATAAATCGATTTTATTAAGAAGTACTATAATTTTAGCGTTCGTTTTATTCAATGTTTGGATAATATGATGTGACTCATTATAAGAATTGAATTTATCAACAACTAACAAAATAATATCGCCTTCTTCAAAAGCTAAATCTACACATTTATTCATTTCCGTTTGTAACTGATATGCCGGATTTTCAATCCAACCGGGTGTATCAACTAAAATGATTTGATGATTTTCATTTGAAATAAACCCTCTAATACTATGTCTTGTGGTTTGAGATTTAGAATTAACGATACTTAAATGATCGTCGATTAAATAATTAACCAAAGAAGATTTTCCTACATTTGGAAGACCTATTATATTTACAAAACCCGCTTTAAAACTCATTTTTACTATTTATTTAAACAAAGATAATTGATTTGATGGCAAAACATGTTTAAATGTTTTTCGATGAATATCTGTATAACTGTATTTTAGTAACGCATTCCTATGAAAAAGAGTCGGATACCCCATATTTTTATCAAATCCATATTCAGGATATTTATAATGGTATTCCAACATGATTTCATCCCTTTTATATTTTGCTATAATTGATGCAGCCGCAATAGAGATAAATTTAGAATCGCCTTTAATAATACAATGATGTGTTTTTTCTTTATAGGGCTTAAAACGATTGCCATCAATTAATAATCGATCAAAATTTTCATTAATATTATCCAAAGCAATGTGCATGGCTAAAATGGAAGCATTTAAAATATTAATTTCATCAATTTTTTCAGGAGACACAATGCCAATTCCTATAGCAAGTGCGTTTTTATTAATAAAATCAACCAAAAAAGGTCTTTCCTTTTTTTTAGTTAATTTACTATCTATAATATCGATACAAAACAATTCTTTAGGCCAAATAACTGCCGCAGCAACAACCGGACCCGCCAAGCATCCTCTACCCGCTTCATCGCAGCCTACTTCGATTAGTAAATCATCTTGGAAATATGTTTTGATATTGCTACTATTTAAATTGTTATTTGACCTTCAAAAACTTTTTTGGCTGCGCCTTCAAGCGTTACGTTTTTATACAATTGACTATCTTTTTTAAATCCAATTTCAAAATCACCACCCTTGGTTTTTATTTTTATATGCCCTTCCGTTAAATTGTTTTTATTAGCATAAACCAAAGCTGAAGCGGTAACACCAGTACCGCAGCTGTACGTTTCGTCTTCTACACCACGCTCATACGTTCTTACAAATAAATGATTATCCATTTCTTCTACCCAATTGACATTGATGCCTTCAGGAAAATCCTTTGAATACCTTATTTCTCTTGAGGGCATAATAATGCTTTTATCCTTTATTTTTTCTTCAAAAATAACAAAATGAGGACTTCCTGTGTTTATAACATAATGATTTCCAATATTTTGAATTTCTGAAATAGAATTCATTTCAATTTTAACGGACTCCTTTAAAACTTCAAATTTATTAACAATACCATTTGACTCAAAACTTCCTTTATTAGAGATTAACTGAATATCAAAACAAAACTGAACGGCACAGCGGCTTCCATTTCCGCATAAAGAACTTAAATTGCCGTCGCTGTTGTAGTAATTCATTTTAAAAAAATCTTTTTGAATATTCACTATTTCAATAAAACCATCTGCGCCTATACCAAAACGCCGATCGCATAAAAATGCAATTTGATTTGTATTTAAATTAATTTTATTTTCAATATTATTTATGATAACGAAATCATTACCGCAACCTTGATATTTTTTAAAATATAACATCTATTAATGTTTAAATTAGATTACAAAACTAAAATAATTGTGGATAAAATGTTCAAAAAATATATAAATTTTAAAAATTTATTTTATCTTTGCGCTTATCTTATAATATACAACGTTTTAATATATGAAGTTCATTTATCTTATAATAACCAGTTTCGTTTTTTATAATTCTAATTTTGCTCAGTTAGATAGTCGAAAATTTACGTATGATTCTGGTCCCAACGCAGGAAGTTTGAATTATGAAATGCTTGAAGATTTAACTTCTAAAATGTTTGAAAAGAATGTGGCTTATTTTAATGAAGAGCAAGTTGAGCATTTTATTAATATGAATGTAAATGATTTACCTCAATATTCAGATGAAGAATTACACAAAAGACTTTTAGCAATTCCTACTACAATTCCTCTTAAATTTACACCTCAAGTCGGAGAGTTAATTCGTTATTTTGCCTATAAAAAAAGAGCTTATACAACTCGAATGCTTACAATGAGCCAAGTTTATTTCCCTATTTTTGAGGAAGCACTCGAAGAGGCTGATTTACCATTAGAATTAAAGTGTTTATCCGTAATCGAAAGTGCGCTAAACCCACTAGCTAAAAGTAGAGTTGGTGCTACTGGTTTGTGGCAGTTTATGCATGGAACGGCAAAATATGAAGGTATGGAAATCAATACATTATATGATTCTAGAAGTGATATTTATATTTCAACCGAGCATGCTGTAAAATTTTTAAAAAAATTACATAATCTTTATGGTGATTGGTTTTTGGCTTTAGCTTCTTATAATGCGGGTCCAGGAAATGTAAATAAAGCAATAAAGCGCTCTGGTGGTTATGATTTTTGGACAATTAAAAGTGCATTACCAAGAGAAACTCAAAACTATGTACCTTCTTTTATTGCAATGGTTTATATGATGTATTATGCTAAAGACTATCAACTTTATCCAGGTACACCAAAAATAAATATAAAAGATGCGACGTTCTACAAAATTAATGAAAAACAATCATTAAAATATCTAGCCGAATTAAGTGGCACAGATGAAGAAACACTAAAAATATACAATCCTGCTTTAAAAAAGGGAATCGTTCCTAAGACAGACGAAGGATTTAGTATTCTTTTACCTCGACAAATAGCATTTAATCTTGATAAAAAAGTAGATTTGTTAGCTCAAGATCCATATATTTATAATCCAGCTTACATTCCACCTCCAACAATTCCTATTGAACCTATTATTGCAAATGAAACATTAGCAGAATCATCAGAAAGTACCAAACCAAATGAAGTAAATCATGATAATGTAGAACAAAAAAATGAACCGGTTAAGGTATCTAGTATTATTTCAAACATAAATTCAAAATCAAATAAAGAGTTTAAAATTGTAAAAATTGTAGAAACTAAAAAGGTCATTGATTATCATAAAGTAAGAAAAGGTGAAAATGCGACTGAAATCGCACGAAAATATCAAATCTCGTTAGATGATTTAAGCGATTGGAACAAAAAAGCTAATTTAAAAAAATTATTAGTAGGTTCTAAATTGAAGATTGAAAAAACGATAAAAGAAGTGAAGCCTCAGTTGATGCCAGTTCCTAATAAATCGAATCTTTCCTATGAGGATGAAGAAATTGTTCATAAGTTAAAAAGAGGTGAAACCTTATTACAATTAACCCGAAAATATAACGTAACATTAAATGATTTAAGAGCTTGGAATTCATTAGAAGATGACAATGTTTTGATTGGTCAAGAAATCGTTATAAAAACAAATAAAAACAAACTAGAAAGCAATAACTTACAGCAGTATTTTATTCATATTGCTAAAGGTGGTGACACGTTACAAAGCGCTAGCAATTTATATAATGTTCCTGTAGAGACACTTAAAAAGCTTAATAATATTCCAGAGAATGTGCCTCTAAAAGAAGGAGAGAAAATAAAAATACCTTCTTCATAAAAAAAAGCATAGATATAAAATTAAATCATTATCTTTGCACTCCTAAAAATTAAAAAAAGCGGGCGTGGTGAAATTGGTAGACACGCTAGACTTAGGATCTAGTGCCTTCGGTATGGGGGTTCGAGTCCCTCCGCCCGCACCCATAAACGCAGATCAAATAAAATCTGCGTTTTTTTTGTTTTAAATAAAATACCTATTAAATATGCAAATCGAAAATCAAAAATTAGACAATCAAAAAACAGAAATCATTAAGTTGACTATCGAAACTAATGATTATTTACCTGAGATCGAAAAAAAAATTAAACAATATGCAAAAACTGCAGAAGTTAAAGGTTTTAGAAAAGGAATGGTTCCTCAAGGAATGGTGAAAAAAATGTATGGAGATGCTATTTTGGCAGAAGAAATTAATAGAATCATTGATAAAGAAATCCAAAACTATTTTACATCAAACGAAATTGATATTCTTGGTCAACCTATACCAACAGAAAATAACGAAAAAATAAATTTAAGCATTGCTTCTAACTTGAATTATACTTTTGAATTCGAATATTCAAGACAACCTCAGGTGGAGTTAAACTTTGATGGAAAAACGTTTGAAAAATATGAAATCAAAGATATTGATGCGATTGTAGAAAAAGAATTAGAAAATGTAAAAACATATTTTAAAACTAGTGAAGATACTGAAAATCCAATTGAAGATGAAAAAGATGTTATTTATTTTTCATTAAACAACAATAAAGACATTTCTGTAGAATCTTCAATGATTTTTGAAGACCTTACAGATGAAGGGAAAAATGCCATTAAAGGTAAAAAGAAAGGCGATAAGATTTCAAGTAATTTAAATAACTGGTTTACAGAAAAAAGTAATCCAAATAAATACATCTTCAAATTTGATGAGAATACGACTCAAGAAATTATTGACCAAACCAATGATACATTTGATGTAGAAATTACAAATGTTAAAAAATTGGTTATTCCTAATGAATTGAGCCAAGAACAAATTGCTCAAATCACAAGAGATGAGCAAAAAAATACCGTAGAAGATTTAAAAGAATTTTTGAAAAAGGATATTGAAAATCAATATGAAACGGTTTCTAATAATTTCTTATATGATGACATTTATAAATTCATCACACGAGAATTAGCTATAGATTTACCCGAAGATTTTCTTAAAAGATGGATTACCAACCGTAATGATTACAAAATTGATGTTGAAAAATTCGAAAGTGAGAAAGATATGTATTTCCGTCAATTCAAATGGGAAATTACTACGCTTCAATTTGCTAAAAAACATGAAATTAAAGTAAGTTTTGACGAAGTTCGTGAAAGCTTTGTAAGTAGTTACAAAAACATGTTAATGCAATACGGAATGCCTGCAGAAGATCAGTTTTTGGATAATATGCTTAAGGAAACATTAAAAGACCGTAAAAAAGTTGAAGAAGCATATCAAAAATTATTAGACGATAAAATTTTTGCTAAAATGGCAGAAATGGTTAAAACAAAAGCGGTTAAAAAAACTGAAGAAGAATTTACAGAATCTTCATTAAAAAGAAAAGAAGCTTAATTATAAATAATCTTAATTATGGAACACTTAGGAAACGAATTTATAAAATATGCTACAAAGCATAAAAATATAAATGATAAACTTGTCCAAGATTTTGTATGGCAGGCGACTTCTCCTGTTATCAACGACTATATCACTCCTAACATCATTGAAGAACGTCGAATGAACGCCGTTGCAATGGATGTTTTTAGTAGATTAATGATGGATCGTATTATCTTTTTAGGAGTTCCGATTTATGATGACGTTGCTAACATTATTCAAGCGCAACTTTTATTTATGGAAAGTACGGATTCTAAAAGCGATATACAAATTTATATTAATTCACCTGGAGGTAGTGTATATGCAGGATTAGGAATATATGACACTATGCAATATATCAACCCAGATGTAGCAACTATTTGTACTGGACTTGCTGCATCAATGAGTGCGGTGCTTTTATGTGCAGGCAAAAAAGGAAAAAGAACGGCTTTACCTCATGCACGTGTTATGATTCACCAACCTTTAGGGGGCGCAGGTGGAATGGCTAGTGACATTGAAAATACAGTTATAGAAATTAATAAACTAAAGAAAGAACTTTACGAAATATTAGCTCAACATTCTGGTCAAGATTATATAAAAATCGAAGCAGACAGCGATCGAGATTATTGGATGCGCGCACAAGAAGCCAAAGAATATGGAATGATTGATGAAGTGCTTCAAAGAAAATAATTTCTTTATAAACATCCTATCCCCTTTTTGTTTTTATTCTTAAAAGTTTTTTTAGAATTTGTTTATATTTGCAAATCACTAAAAAAATAGTTTAAATGAAAGAAGTATATATTGTAGCATATGGTAGAACTCCAATAGGAAGTTTTAATGGTAGTTTATCATCTAAAAGTGGCGTAGAACTTGGTAGTATTGTAGTAAAAAGCTTAATAGAAAAAGCAGGAATCAAAGGAGAAGATTTACAAGAAGTAATTTTAGGAAATGTACTTCAAGCTAATAATGGACAAGCTCCCGCTCGTCAAGCTGCATTGGGTGGTGGAGCCGCATTTAATTCCGCATGTACTACTATAAATAAAGTTTGTGCTTCAGGTTTAAAATCAATTGCTTTGGCTGCACAATCTATTCAACTTGGAATTTATGACATTACATTAGGTGGTGGATTCGAAAGTATGACAAATTCTCCATATTATATAGCAAATGGAAGAAATGGTTATCGTTTTGGAAATGGCGAAATTATCGATGCTATTGTAAGAGATGGTCTTCAAGATCCTTTCAAAAAGAATATGATGGGAAATGTAGCTGAATTTTGCGCTACAAAGTATAATTTTTCTAGAGAAGAACAAGACGCATATGCTATTAAATCTTACGAAAGAGCACAAGAAGCATACAAAAATAATTTGTTTTCAAATGAAATTATCCCAGTAGAAATACCACAAAGAGGCGGAGAATCAAAATGGATTTCTGAAGACGATGAATATAAAAATATTAAATGGGACAAAGTAAGTACGGTAAAACCTGCATTTGATAAAAATGGTACGGTAACTGCTGTAAATGCTAGTAAAATTAATGATGGAGCCGGTGGAATGCTTTTGATGAGTAAAGAAAAAATGGAAGCGTTAGGTTTAAAACCGATTGGAAAAATTGTAGGTTATGCCGATGCAGAACAAGATCCAGATTGGTTTACAACAGCACCTGCGTTAGCAATTCCGGCTGCAATTAAACGAGCTGGCTTAAATTCGGATCAAATTGATTTTTATGAAATTAACGAAGCTTTTTCAGTAGTAGCTTTGGCAAATATGAAAGACTTAAATCTTAATCCTGAAAAAGTGAATGTATTTGGAGGCGCCGTTTCTTTAGGACATCCAATTGGTGGTTCAGGAGCACGTATTGCTTGTACTTTACTTTCAGTTTTAAAACATAACAATGCAAAATACGGTGTAGCTGGAATTTGCAATGGTGGTGGCGGTGCTACTGCTCTTGTTATCGAAAACTTATAAGATGGCAATCAACTGGGATTCTACTAAACATTATCAAAATAAACCAAAAAAAAGTCTTTGGAAACAGTTAATGTTATTTTTTAAAAATATTTTTAAATCAATTTAATTTATGAGCCAAAAGGCCGTTTTAATTCTTGCAGATGGAACTACATTATTTGGTAATCAAGAGGGCGCCAATGTAACTAAAATTGGAGAACTTTGTTTTAATACCGGAATGACTGGTTATCAAGAGTTATTTACAGATCCGAGTTATTTCGGTCAGATGTTAATTATGACATCCAATCATATTGGAAACTATGGAATTCATACCTCCGAATCCGAAAGTAATTCTCCTAAAATTTTTGGTTTAATTTGTAAAGAATTTTCAAAAAAATATTCAAGAAAAGATGGTGAATTGGATTTGAAAAGCTATTTTGAAAAATGGGAAGTTCCTGCTATTAGTGGTATAGATACTCGGTTTTTAGTTAGACATATTCGAAAAAATGGTAGTATGAATGCTATTATTAGTTCGGATATTGAAAACATAGATGCATTAAAAAAACAACTCTCCGAAGCGCCTTCAATGAAAGGACTTGAATTGGCTTCAAATGTTTCAACGAAAGAAATCTACGAATTAGGAAATAAAGATGCAAAATATAAAATTGCAGTTTATGATTTTGGTGTAAAACAAAATATTTTAAATTGTTTTTTAGAAAGAGATTGCCATTTAACCATTTATCCTTGTAAAACACCAATAGAAGAAATTTTTTCTTCTAAACCAAATGGTATTTTTCTTTCTAATGGACCTGGTGATCCCGCTTCGATGGATTATGCAATAAATAATGTAAAAGTTGCATTAGATTCAAATATTCCTATTTTTGGTATTTGTATGGGGCATCAAATTCTTGCTTTATCTTTAGGTGCTACAACGTATAAATTACATAATGGTCATAGAGGCTTGAATCATCCTGTTTTAAATCTTAAAAACCAAAAATCGGAGATTACCTCACAGAATCATGGCTTTGGAGTAGATATTGATTCAATAAAAAATATTGAAAATATTGAACTTACGCATATTAATCTTAATGATGACACCGTTGAAGGAATTCGATGTAAGGATAAAAAAGCATTTTCAGTGCAATATCATCCCGAAAGTAGTCCTGGTCCTCATGATTCAAGATATCTATTTGATGATTTTTTAAATCAACTTTAAGCTTATTGTTTAAAGAAATTGAGGCTATTTTTACATAATTTTTAAATAATCAACTCTTTAAAAATTATGTAAAATCCCATAATTAATACAAACCAACCAAAAGCAATTTTTAATTTTTCATTTGGTATCTTTTTTAAAAGATAAGTACCTATAAATATTCCAATTACCGAGAACATTGTAAATAAAATTAAAAAATTCCAATCAACTTCTAATCCAGTTTTAATATCACCTAAAAATCCTAAAAGGGATTTAATTGCTATTATAAATAAAGAAGTACCTACTGCCAAGCGCATAGGCATTTTAGCTAAAATAACTAATGCTGGAATAATTAAAAAACCACCACCTGCACCTACAAGACCAGTTAAAACACCTACTAATGAACCTTCTAATAATATCATAGGATAATTGTATGTAATCAATTGTTCTTTTGAATCCGCCGAATTCTTTTTTTGTTTGATCATACTCATCGAAGCCAGTATCATAACAATAGCAAACAATAGCATTAAAAAGATATCTTTTGTTATGATTAAGCCCCCAATTTGTACTATTTCTAGAGGAATTATAGGTAAAATAAAAGCACGGGTAATATACACAGCTATAATTGAAGGAATTCCAAAAATCACTACTGTTTTAAAATCAACTTTTTTCTGGATGGCATTTTGAATACCTCCTACTAATGCGGTACTACCTACTACAAAAAGTGAATATGCTGTAGCTACAACTGGATTAATTGCTAAAATATAAACTAAAATAGGTACAGTAAGAATACTTCCACCACTACCAATTAAACCAAGAGAAATACCTACTAAAATTGATAAAAAATAACCTAAAACCTCCATAAAAAAATATTTATATTAACATATGAACAAACATTTATATTTAGATAATAGTTCCAAGTTCCAAATTTATTTATCAAATAAATCTGGTCTTCGCTCTTTAGTTCTGTTTAAAGAAGCTTCGTATTTCCATTTATCTATTTCTTTAGCATTTCCAGATAATAGTATAGCAGGCACTTTTTGGTCATCCCAAATTTCGGGACGCGTATAAACGGGAGGCGATAATAAATTGTCTTGAAAACTATCTGTTAATGCTGACGTCTCATTATTTAAAACTCCAGGAATTAATCGACCGATACTATCGACTAGAACAGCCGCTGCCAATTCACCGCCAGATAATACATAATCACCAATAGAGATTTCTATGGTAACATATTTTTCACGAATACGTTCATCAATTCCTTTGTAATGACCACAGATGAGTAAAATTCTATTTTTTAATGATAAAAAATTCGCAGTTTTTTGATCATAAACTTTTCCATCTGGACATAAAAAAATTATTTCATCATATGCGCCATTTTTAGAAATTAAAGATTCAATTGCGTTGGAAAGTGGTTCACACATTAGAACCATACCCGCATCGCCTCCATATTGATAATCATCAACTTGTTTATAATTTCCAATTCCATAATCCCTTAAATTAACTAAGTTAATAGTTAACAGATTTTTTTCTTGAGCTCGTTTTAAAATAGAATGATTTAAGAAACTTTCCATTAATTGAGGCACTACGCTAATGATGTCAATCTGCATATGTTTTATGTTTTATTTATATCTAAAATACCTTCTGGCAAATTAATATCAATAATCTTTAAGTCTAAATCAATATTTCGTATCCAATCTTGAACGACAGGAATTAAAACCAATTCTTCTTTATTTTCTAATTGAATTTCTAGCGTTTGTTGGTGTAAATTGTCATAAACATCCACAACTGTACCTAAAAACAAATTAGCATCATAAACTTTATAATCTATCCAAGTAGCTTCTTCCGTAAGATCTAAAAAAGTCTCGGCTAAAGATTTAGGTAAAAATATTTTTTTAAAGTTTAATAAAACAGCTTCTTCTTTTGTTGAAATTTTTTTAAATCGAACCAATTCACTTTGAGCATCTGACCAAAAAATGTCAATTAAAAAAGGAGAAAGATCCGAACCTTTTTCAATAAAAAAAGCTTTAGGAACTGTCTCAGATATGATTTCGAAGTCTAATGCGATTCGAAGTGATCCATCAAAACCTTTAGGTTTTAATATTTTTCCAATTTCTATAAATTCATCCATAGGCAAAAGTACAAAAAAAAAGTGAAAACATTATGTTTTCACTTTTAAATATCTAATTAAAAGAATATTATTCAGCTGGTGTTTCAGTTACTTCTGATTCTTGATTTTCTGTTTGTTCAACGTTTTCTTCATTAGATTCTTCAACAACAACATTTTCAACAACAACATTTTCTTCAATTGGAGCTTCTTCAACAACATTTTCTTCAATTGGAGCTTCTTCTTCTACAACTTCAGCAGCT
>Ga0208595_1000095_pt1 | contig 30784 bp, 35 predicted proteins | sample LakMenEpi28Jun11_FD_150742 | JGI IMG/M metagenome (GOLD analysis project Ga0208595, IMG submission 150742) | Freshwater microbial communities from Lake Mendota, WI - 28JUN2011 deep hole epilimnion (SPAdes) | ecosystem: Environmental > Aquatic > Freshwater > Lake > Epilimnion/Euphotic zone ...
TCCGCGCCTCTGCGGCTGGCCTCTGGCCGTCTTCGACTCCTGCGTGAACCAAAAACCCTTCCCAACCCACGCCCAATCCGGCAAACCGTCCTTATGACCGCCTATCGCCCAGAATTTGAAGCTGCGCTGCGCCTGTTTGCGCGGGTCAGTGAGGCGATGAAGGTTCGGGGGTTTCAGGCTCCGGTGCTTGTTGGTGGCGCGGCGGTTGAGGTTTATTCCCTCAGCGCCATCGCTACTGGCGATTTTGACATATCGACTGGAGCGCAGGACGCGTTTGAGGCGGAGCTGCAACGCAATGGCTTCATTCGCCCGTCCGGTCCCGGCGTGGCAACGCGTGGCTGGATTCACCCTGAACTGGCGCTTGGTTTTGAGGTTGTGTCATCAACCCTGCTCGACGGCATGGCCGACCGCGAAAGGGTTCGAATGATCGACGCCGGAGAAGGCCAGTCAGTGTCGGTCATATCGCTTGAGGACATAATTGCCGACCGCATGGGGCAATATGCCTCCGGCTCCGCGCCAACCATGTTCGCGCAGGCCAAAGAACTATTCGACCTATACCCTACAGCCGATATCGGCTATATGGAAATCCGGACACGATACGAAACCGCAGGCGAATATGGCATCGACGCGCTCAAAGGCTGAACCGAAAATCCCGACTCTCGAAGAGTTCGGGGCAGAAGTTCTGCGCCGTCGAGAGGCCTATAAAGCCAAATATGGGCGGGAACCCGACCTACCCCGCAACAGCGGCGAAAACCGCACGGAGAGCAAAAAGGCTTTGCTCAAGGCCATAGAGGATGCTGGCGGCAAATGGTGATCGGCACGCGACCTTAAATCCGCCGCACTCCCCCCTCGCCAACGCAAGCTTGGCCGTGTAAAAGCTTCCCATCACACCCCTGTCACGCGCCCGTCATTTTGATCTGCAATGGGTAAGTGTGTTTTTGAGGAGTATATAATGCGTAAACTGTCACCCGCCCTTTTGGCATCCTGCCTGATCGCCGCGCCGTTGCTGGCGCAAAGCGCGCCTGCCCCTGCGCCTATCCCTGCGCCAGTCGCCAAACCGCCGATCAACACGAGCGAAGGCTATCTTAAAGCAGGGCAAGCCGAGCTGGCGCGGTTGGAGGCGGACAAGCCCAACAATAATAAGGCGCGCAATGTCATCATCTTTATCGGCGACGGTATGGGGGTCAGCACGTTGACCGCCGGGCGGATTTTTGAAGGGCAGCAGCTTGGCCTCGACGGTGAATCCTATGTCGCGCAAATGGACCTTTTGCCGCACACTGCCTTGGTCAAAACTTACTCCCACGACGCGCAAGTGCCCGACAGCGCGCCAACCGCGACCGCGATTGTTGCGGGCATCAAAACCAAAAATGGCGTGATTGGCGTTGGCCCTGAGGCGGTTGAGAATGACTGCGCCGCGACCGCGCCGTTTAAGGTGCAATCCTTGTTCGGCATGGCGGAGGACCGGGGCCTTGCCACGGGCATCGTCTCCACCGCGACGATCACGCACGCAACCCCCGCCGCCGCCTACGCCCATGTGGCGCAGCGCGATTGGGAGGTGGATGCCAATATGCCCGCTGCGGCCAAGGCCGCAGGCTGCACCGACATTGCCCGGCAGATGATGGAATGGCCGCATGGTGACGGCCTTGAGGTCATGTTGGGCGGCGGGCGTCAGCATTTCATTCCGGCGACGATGGCGGACCCCGAATATGCCGACAAGAAAGGCAGGCGCGCCGATGGCAAGAATCTGGCCGCAAGCTGGAGCGCCGCCAACCCCAAGGGCGCTTATGTGTGGAACCGCGACAGCTTCGCCGCCGTTGACCCCAAGAAAACAACCAAGCTGCTTGGTCTGTTTGAACCATCGCATATGCAGTTTGAGGCGGACCGGACGGCGGCTGGTAATAAGGAACCATCGCTCGCCGAAATGACGACCAAGGCAATTGCGATGCTGTCCAAGAACCAAAAGGGCTATGTCCTGATGGTGGAGGCTGGCCGGATTGACCATGCCCATCATGGCGGCAATGCCCGCCGCGCCTTGCAAGACACCGTTGCGCTCAACACCGCATTAAAAGCCGCAATGGACCAAGTGGATTTGCGTGATACCTTGATTGTCGTGACATCGGATCATAGCCATGTGTTCACGATTGCCGGCTACCCCGAACGCGGGAACCCGATCCTTGGCGTGGTCTCTGCGCCCATTGGCACGCCGACATTGGCGATGGATAACAAGGGCTATACCACCTTGGGCTATGCCAATGGCCCCGGCGCGGTGAATGCGGCCGAACGCCCTGACCCCGCGAAGGTGGACACCGAATCGCTCAACTATCGTCAGCAATCGTTGATCCCGCTTATGTCCGAAACGCATGGCGGTGACGACGTCGTTGCCCGCGCGGCGGGGCCAAAGGCGCATTTGTTCAAGGGGACGATTGAACAAAACACCATATTCCACATCATGCGTGCGGCCCTTGGTTTTAAATAGCGGCGCGTTTTAAGTAGGGTTATGCTTGAAAAACAAGGTGCGCTGCCCACATTCGGGTTTCGGGGGTTTCAGAGCAGAGGAAAAGCCATGAAACGGATATTATCAGTCGCCCTGTTGTCGTTCACGCTCGCCGCATGCGGTGAAGGCGGGGCGCTGAACGATACATTGAAGGTCAGCGTGCGCGAGTCTATCGTCGCCACCTGCACCACCGCAGCCAGCGAACAGATACCCGAAGGCATTCAGGTCGATATCAATCAGGTTTGCGGTTGTGCCGCCGACAAGGTCATGGATGGCAAAAGCGTGTCTGACCTCGTCGCCAATCCGCCCAGCCCGTCCGAAGGCGTGGCGAAGGTGCAGGCCTGCTTAAAAGAGCTCGGCCCCGTGACGGTCAATCCGGCGGCGTAACCGCTTTGCATATATAAAGACCCCGTCCGGGGGAGGGGAACCGGACGGGGTTCATTCAGGCCGCCGAAGCGACCCGAAATCTTATGGCATGACGACGGTATCGACCAAATGGATCGTGCCGTTCGACGCAACCATATCCGCCGCAGTGACGGTAGACTTGCCGCCCTTGGCATCGGTCAGGACAATCTTGTTACCGTTCATGCTGGCCTTCAGGCTGCCGCCATTGACCGTCTTGACGGTCGCGGTTCCCTTGCCGTCTGTTATCAACTTGGCAAGATCGCCAGACTTCACATTGCCAGCCACGACATGATATTTCAGCAAAGCCGCAAGCTTGTCCTTGCTTGCGGGCATCATCAAACCGTCGAGCGTTGCCTTGTCCAATTTGGCAAATGCATCATTGGATGGCGCGAATACGGTGAATGGCCCAGTCCCCGACAAGGTTTCGCCAAGGCCAGCAGCGGTTATGGCGGTGACCAGTGTCGACACTTGCGGGTTGCCCTGCGCCAATGCGACGATACTGTTGTCCCCGGCGGCTTCGGAGGCAACAATGGTGTCGGATGCCATGGCATCGTCTTGCACGACTTCGGTTTCGGTTGGCGCAGGTTCGCTTCCACTACATGCCGACAAAGCCAGCGCAGACAGGCCGACGGCCCAAGTTAATGTCGATTTTTTCATGATCTAAGTCCTTCCAGATGATTGCCCAATCCACAGTAACGTCGGAAGGGACTGAATGGGTGCACGGTGGCGGAAATATATTTGGGCTTTACGTCCGGCGCGATATACGGGCGGATGATGACTGGCCTTGCCCCTGTCCTGCGGGAAGCAACCGCTGCCCTTGAAGGCATCAGCCCGACACCTCGGTTAGACGCGGAGTTGTTGCTGGCACATGCGCTGGGTATCGACAGATCAGCGATGCTGTTGCGGCAGCACGACTTAAGCGTGCCCGACAGCTATAGTGGCCTGCTCGCGCGTCGGGTGGTCGACGAACCCGTCGCCTATATCACTGGGGTGCAGGCGTTTTGGGACCTTGAACTTTGTGTGACGCCTGACGTGCTGATCCCGCGTGCAGACAGCGAGACGCTGGTTCAGGCGGCGATTGACTGGTTTGGCGAAAACAACGCACCCATGCGTATTGCCGACCTTGGCACAGGGTCAGGGGCGCTGTTGCTCGCGGCCTTGTCTATATTTCCGAATGCCAAAGCTATGGGCCTTGATACCAGCGCAAAGGCGCTTGCCGTCGCCAGCGATAATGCCAACCGCGCCAAATTTGCCGACCGTGTCCAATTTGACTTGCGCGATTGGACCAAAGCAGGCTGGGCCGACGGTCTTGGGCAATTCGACCTTATCCTGTGTAACCCGCCCTATATTGAGGACGGCTTTATGCTCGCCCCGATGGTGGCTGCGCATGAACCGCACGGCGCATTGTTTGCGGGGGCAGACGGCCTGGATGACTACCGAATCTTGGTCCCATCGCTGCGCGCATTACTTAATTCATGCGGAGTCGCCTTTTTCGAAATCGGATATAATCAGGCACAAGCCGTTCACAAATTGGGCGTAGATGAAGGATTTTTGACGGAATTACATCATGATCTTGCTGGTAATCCGCGGGCCATACGCTTTTCGCTTGGAATCGCAGAATAGTAGGGCTAGGACAGAGGGGCTTCACAGCAAAAAACTCCTTTTGATGGTTTTTAGGCGCGAAGCCGCCCCCCCAGCGCAGATGGACAAAGTATAAGGGTCAACGCTGACCCTCGCGCAACCTAAACCGGGTTCAGGGGTTCCATGCAATCGAAGTGCTACAAAGAGGACGGGTCAGCCCTGATGAATACCAACAACAGGCAGCAGCAGAACAACAATCGTCGGCGCGGTCGCAATAATAACAATAACAACCGGCAACAAAATAACAATCGCAGTGGTTTTGACTATCAGAACCAGATTGATAATCGTGCGCGCGGCAACGCAGCGCAGATGTTGGAAAAATATAAGAAACTGGCTCAAGATGCACAGTTCAACGGTGACCGCGTTAATGCGGAATATCATCTGCAGTTTGCCGACCATTATTTCCGCGTGCTCGCCGATTTCCGTGGTCGCCAAGAAGCGCGTCAGGAACAGCAAGGCGAGCGCCGTCCACGTGACGATGCGCGCGACGACAATCGCGATGATCGCGACGATTGGCAAAATGACAACCGCACGCCCAATTATGATCGATCACCCAATTACGATGATCAACCTTCATCGGGTAACGACGATGCGGAAGACGCATCCGATGAGGAGTCTAACGACAGCGAACAGCGCGATATACGCGCGCGTCGCCCGGAACGCAGTGAGCGCCATGACCGCAGCGAACGTCCAGAACGCAGTGAGAGGCCGGCAAATAACCGGAATGCACATCGCGGCCCGCGCCGCCACCACAGCGAAGACGTTGACGATGCCCCGGCTGGCCTCGACCTTGCCGTATTGCCGCCCTCAATTGCAATGTCGTCCGGTGAAGATGATGCCGCCGAAAAGCCAGCGCGTAAGCCACGTGCCCGCCGCGTGAAGCCTGTTGGTGGAGATGGGGTTGCTACTGCGGCGGAATGATACCAACCTGCGGCAATGACGCCGTTGCTGCTGAAACAAGAAAACTGGCGCTGGATTATTTTCCGGCGCCTTCAACCCTCCGGCAAGGGCCTTGGTTTGTGGTTTTCGTCTAACGCGACGAAGGTAAATAATCCTTCCGTGACCTTCACCTCTTGTTGGCCGCGCGCGCGTGTGGCGATCACCTCCACCCGAACACCCATCGATGTCCGCCCGCGACGTTCAAGTGTGGCGTAGACCGAGATGATGTCGCGCAACAATATCGGCGCAATGAATTCCATTTTTTCGATAGCGACCGTGGCACAGGCACCCTGTGCGATACGGCCCGCCAGTATGCCGCCGGCCTGATCCATCATACCAAGCACCCAACCACCAAAGATGTGGCCGTTGGCGTTGATATCTGCTGGCCCCGGAATAACGCGTAATACCGGGTCGTTCCGTTGCGGCAAGTTTCGAATATTCTCCGTCACCGGTCGGCTTCATCTTCAAATGGATCATCAATGGCCTCATCATGGCCCGACCCGCTGGACAAGAAAACCAAGCCCATCAACGCCGCCGTGAGCATGATTGCGCCAACAATTGCGCCTGTGGTCGCGATGAAGAAATGGATCGAAACCATACCATTCTGCCACCAGAATGTCCCCAATACGATGGCGGTCACAAGCAATGTGACGCCAAACATCCACCGCATGAGACGCCAGTATCGCTGCCACGCGAAGTGAGCATATTCGGGATCATCGAGGCGGGAAGGACGAGTCATAGCTTGATAAGCCCGCCTTATGCTATAAGTTCCATCGGGAGCAAGGATATAGGGAGAGAGTCGATGACGATTTCTGCAATACTGGCCAATCACCATCGCGAAGTGTTGACGGCATCGCCGCATGAAAGTGTGGGTGAGGTCGTTACCCGATTGGCTAAAAATCGTATTGGCGCGCTTCCTGTCGTCGACGGCACCTGCGTGATTGGCATCTTCTCCGAACGCGACATTGTATATGGCGTTGCCCAGCATGGCGCAGATTTTCTGACCAAGACGGTTGCCGATACCATGACCGCACCTGCCATTACTGTGGCGCCTGACACCGCAATATTGTCCGCCCTATCGCTAATGTCGAAACGGCGCATCCGGCATTTGCCGGTCATTAAGGATGATGCACTTATGGGCTTTGTCTCAATCGGCGATTTGGTCAAACACCGGATCGAGAAGATCGAAACCGAAGCCGCCGCCATGCGCGACTATATCAGCATGGCGTGAAAAAATCTCTGCCCGTTAAACCTATCGCGGTTGCGATGGCGTTGTCACATTGGCGGGAGAGGCGGCTACGGGCTGCGTTGTCACCGGCGGGGCCATGATGTTGATGGCAGGGTCATAAGCTCGCTTTGGCGCATATTTCATGTTCCAATCCGCCAGATCACGTTCATATTTGACATAGGCTTCGTAGAAATTGACAAACACATTGTCGATATCGGCGAGGCTGCCCATGGCATATTCGGGCAAAGCCCCTTTCGGCACCTGATTAGCCTCTTGCAGCTTGCGCAGCGCCATATCGCAATATTGCCCGCGCACGGGCGGTAGCGCGAAATAATTGTACAAATCCGTCATGCGCGTATCGCGGATGCGCATGCCATTCTGCTTTGGATAGCGCTTCACATATTCGCGATCGACCGACTTACTGGTTTTCGACAGCAGCACCTTATGGATGACAATGAACTTGTTATACTCGGTCGCGATTTGTCCCCACACTGGGCCCTGACAGTTGAGCGCCGCAACGTTTAATGCAGCACGGAAATGCCATATCTGCTCGTCCCGGCTCAGGCCGCGATTTGGGGTCACGCGAATGCCATCCACGCCCACGGGCGGTATGGTCATCGACAAAGCAGCGCCCCCCGGTGGCAAAGGCATTGCAGGAAGCGGTGGTGGCGGTGGCGGGAGTTGAATCGCGGGGGGTGCGACCTTTACGGGCGGTGGTGCACAGGCGGCGACGGCAGTGACGAGGATGAGTGCTGCTAGTTTTGTGATGCCTCGACGCATTATTTGGTCTCCGATACGCTGAACCTCACTCCAACAAGATTTTGCACGGAAAGAAAAGCCCTGTTCGACCAAATCCCCAAGAAAAATGGCCCAGTGGTTTACCACCGGGCCATAATGATCTGTTTAGGGTCAGGACCTAGGTTGAACCGCGGATGGTTATTCGCGGTTGCCCAAGAAGCTCAACAGGAACTGGAACATGTTGATGAAGTCCAGATAGAGCGTCAGCGCAGCCATCACTGCGGCCTTACCAAGCATCTCTGGACCTTGAAGGTAGAAATACTCGTTTTTGATACGTTGCGTATCATAAGCTGTAAGACCGGCGAAGATAAGCACACCTGCGCAGCTAATTACCCATCCCAATGTATCAGAACCCACGAAGATGTTCACGATTGATGCCACGATCAAACCGACCATACCCATCACGAGGAAGCTTCCCCAACCGCTCATGTCCCTCTTCGTAGTGTAGGCCCACAGGCTGAGACCAGCAAATGCAGCCGACGTGGCAAAGAAAGTTTGCGCGATGGATTCACCGGTGAACATCATGAAGATGCGCGCCATTGAAAGGCCCATCAGGACCGCGAAGCCCCAGAACATCGCCTGCAGCGTTGCCGCCGAAAACTTGCCTTGGCCAAAGCTCATCGCCAACACGACCACCAAAGGTGACAGAATGATCACCCAGCTCATCAAGCTTGGGTTGACCATGAGATTTTGCGCCAGTTCGGTTTGCGCAAACAACATCGCGACGACGCCGGTCAGCAATACGCCCGACGCCATATAATTATAAACCTTGAGCATGTGCGAACGCAGACCGGCGTCAAAAGCGACGTCACCGGCGCGTGAGCCGACACCTGCAAGACTTGACTGGGTCCCGGTTACCCGTGGATCGGACCACTGTGCCATGACTTATTTCTCCTCAAAACACGGCAATATAGCCGCATGACGCGTATATTGGATGAAATCGTTCCAGATTCAAGCGAAACACGACAAGGCGTGTGCCTATTTTTACAGATAATGACAGAAAGTGGGTATTTGCCCCGCCCGTTTCTCTCATGACCGCAGCTATACCCAAATATCAGGCGTAATCGCGCCATTCGTGAATCGGGTTGCACCGCTTTGCTGTTCTGCTAGCCATAAAGCCAGATGGCGCAAACAGCCTGATAGGGAGAGTGATGTGCGTGTGACGGCCGAAGGTGAAAACAGCAACGTCGTTTTACAAGAACCCGAAGCTTTATTGCCTGAGGCAAGCAGTTACAGCTGGTATGTGCTCATGGTGTTGGTGATCGTCTACATCCTCAACTTCATCGACCGGCAAATCCTCAGCATCTTGGCGGTCGATATCAAGGCTGACCTTGGCCTGACCGACGCAGATATGGGCTTTTTGGGCGGCGCGGCCTTTGCCGTGTTTTACGCTTTGTTCGGCATTCCCTTGGGGCGACTTGCCGATAATTGGAGCCGGGTGAAACTGCTTTCAATTGGCCTTGCCTTATGGTCGATCATGACGGCCTTGTCGGGCTTTGCGCGTAACCAAGCGGAATTGACGATGGCGCGTATGGGTGTTGGCGTTGGCGAAGCGACGGCAAGCCCCACGGCCTATTCCCTCATTTCCGATTATTTCCCGAAGCGGCAGCGCGCGACCGCGCTCGCGATTTATTCGTCGGGGCTGTATATAGGCGGCGGCGTCTCGCTGTTTCTTGGCGCGCTCATTGTTCAAAGTTGGGACGCAGCTTATCCGCAAGGTGGCCCGCTCGGTTTGGTCGGTTGGCATGCCGCTTTTGTGGCCGTCGGTATTCCGGGTGTACTCGTTGCCTTGTGGGTCGCGACATTGCGTGAACCTGTCCGCGGTGCGATGGATGCCCTCGTCACACCCGCGCACCCCGCGCCTTTCCGGGCATTTGCAAACGATCTTTCGATGATCGTCCCGCCCTTCACCTTATGGGGAGCCTTTCAGCGCGGTCCGGCTGCGCTCGCCATCAACGTCGCAACCGGCGCGGCCATTGCGGCATTTGCGTATTGGATGATCCAGCTCACGGGCAATCTGCCGCAATGGTCCGCCGTTGGTTTTGGTTATTATGCGGTCTTCTCATGGGCATCGACGCTTCGCGCAAAGGACCCTGCGACCTTCCGCCTGATTTGGGGCACACCTGCCTTTATCTGCACAACTGTCGGCTATGGCCTTGTCGCGTTGGTCGCCTATGCGCTCGCATTCTGGTCCGCCCCTTATGCGGAAACAGTGCTTGGTCTACCAAAACAACAATTGGCTCTCTTTCTTGGGGGTAGCGGGGCGTTAAGCGGCTTTTTGGGTGTAATCATCGGTGGCGCCGTTGCCGATGCCTTGCGGAAGAAAAACCCCGCTGGCCGCATATTGGTTATCATCACGGGCGTATTGGGTCCGATCATCCCGCTCGCCATTGGCTTCACCACCGATAATGCGATTCTATTCTACGTCATGAACTTCCTCGCAGGCATGCTTGGCGCAACGGCACTCGGCGCGGCGGCAGCCACAACGCAAGATCTTGTATTGCCCCGCATGCGCGGAACCGCGACGGCGGCGTTTTTCCTTGGCACCACGCTCGTCGGCTTGTCGTTCGGACCTTATATGGTGGGGCAGATTTCCGACCTTTCCGGAAATATGGTCGACGGAAAACTAGTGGGCAATTTGCGCGTTGGCATCCTGTCGCTCATCGCCGTTGCACCCGTTGCCTTGGCCTTGTTGATCGCTGCCTACCGATCAGTGCCAAAGGCCGAACGTACGATAGTCGAGCGGGCGCGCGACGCGGGCGAACCCGTTTAATCAACCGATTAAATTCGGCTTGACGTCCGCGTTAACTTGCTGCCATTGATAAGGCTTATCCGCAGGACAATTTTGCAGGGGATTTTTCCATGTCACTCGATAGCATTCCACGCACCGCCTACAATGAAGATCATGAGGCGTTCCGCCAGTCGGTGCGCCAATTCCTGCAAAAGGAAGTCGCGCCCCACGCAAAGCAGTGGCAGGAAGACGGCATTGTCCCCAAATCCATTTGGCCCAAGGCCGGCGAAGTCGGCATGCTCTGCCCCAATGTGCCCGTGGAATATGGAGGGCTTGGCCTCGACTTTGGCTATAATGCCATTGTTGACGAGGAATCGGCTTATTATGGCGGCGTCGCCACAGGCTTTTCATTACAGTCTGACATCGTCGTCAATTACATCACCAGCTATGGCAGCGAAGAGCAGAAGAAGCATTGGCTGCCCAAGATGATTTCGGGCGAGGTTATCACCGCCATCGCCATGACCGAGCCTGGCACCGGAAGCGACCTGCAAAGCATGAAAACCACTGCCAAGAAGGATGGCAATCATTATGTCATCAATGGCAGCAAAACCTACATCACCAATGGCCAGAATGCGGACCTGATCTTGGTCTGCGTCAAAACCGACACCGAAATTCAGCCCGCCTATAAGGGCATGTCGATTGTCCTCGTCGAGGCCGAACGTGAAGGTTTCAAACGTGGGCGCAACCTTGACAAAATCGGCATGGACGAAGCCGACACGTCGGAATTGTTCTTCGAAGATGTGCGCGTCCCCATGACCAATTGCTTGGGCGAAGAGGGCAAGGGCTTCATCTATCTGATGAGCGAACTGCCGCAAGAGCGTCTTTCCATCGCCGTGTCATCGATGGCGAGCACGCAAAAGGCATTTGACGAAACCGTCGCCTTTTGCCGCGACCGCATCGTGTTTGGAAAGCCATTGCTCGATTTCCAGAACACCCGTTTCGTGCTGGCGGACATCAAATCCAAGTTGCAGGTTGGCTGGGCGCATCTCGATTGGGCGTTGAACCGCCATTATAAAAAAGAACTGACCGCCGAAGAAGGCGCGGCGGCCAAATTGTGGCACACCGACTTGCAATGGGACGTGGTCGATGCCTGTCTGCAATTACATGGCGGCGCGGGATATATGAACGAATATCCCATCGCCCGCATGTGGCGCGCAGCCCGCGTCACGCGGATTTTTGGCGGCACGAACGAGATTATGAAAGAACTGATCGGTCGGGGTCTTTAGAACGAGCGATATCCTCGGACTACTCCGTCACCCTGAACTCGTTTCAGGGTCCATCGTGCCATACAACCGGCGGTTGAGGCTGATAAATTGACCCTGAACCAAGTTCAGGGTGACTATATTTTACAAGGTTCCGTTATATGCCCAAACCGCAAAGCTGGCAGCTTGACCCTGCAAGCTATCCCTTCAATCACCGCGCCGAAACGCGCTTTGCCGATCTGGACTTGTTGGGACATATCAACAATGTCTCAATGGCGGGATTGTTCGAACATGGTCGCGGTATGTTCAATCACGCCATCGCGGTCGAACGCCGTGCGCCGGGGCAACGCTGGCTGATCGTCAGCGTCGCGCTTGCGTATATTGCCGAGGCGCATTTTCCCGAACATGTGGAGATTGCCAGCGGCATATTGCGGATCGGCCGCAGCAGTTGGGACATCGCCTCTGCTGCGTTTCAAGGCGGCGAATGCAAGGCGACGTGCATCACCACCATCGTGCTAACCGATGCGACCGGCCCGACCGCCTTACCACAAGAATTGCGCGCGGAATTTGAACGGTTACACGTTAGGGTCAGGACCAATTAAGTCCGCTTAATCGGCAAACACCCCCGCCCGCTTCTGCATTCCGGCCATCACCGCTTCAATCTGGTTGGGTTTGCGGATGACGCGGGCTTGGCGGACGCTTTCGGCCATCAATATCGCGTCTTCGTCCATATCGGCATATTCGTTGAACAATGCCTTTGCCTCGCGCATCGCCTCTGGGTTGCGGTCGGCAATTTCGCGGGCAATGGCCATCGCGCGGGCATGTGGGTTTTCATCCACGAAGGTCGCAAAGCCAAGATTTAGCGCCTCGGCCCCTGAAAACTCACGGTTGGTGTAGGTCAGTTCGCGCAAGCTATCTTCACGCAATATTCCGCGCCACAAGGCATAGCCGCCCATGTCGGGGATAAGGCCCCATTTCATTTCCATCACGGCCATCCGCGCATCCGGCGCGACCACGCGGATGTCTGCGCCGCTCGCAATTTGCAACCCGCCGCCGAAACACACACCATGCACCGCCGCGATCACGGGCATCGGCAATTTGCGCCAGAGCATGGCGACCTGTTGGAATGTGTTGGCGTTGCCGTGCGTCCTGTCGGTCAGGCTGCCCATCCCGCTGCTCGCGCTTGCGCCGCCGCTTGCCATGCTGGCCATGTCAAGGCCTGCGCAGAAACTGCGTCCTTCGCCCGACAATACCACCGCGCGAACGCCTTTCATGGATGCAAGCTCTTCACCGGCCGCGATGATCCCCTGAAACATCGCCGGGTCAAGCGCGTTCATCTTGTCCGCACGCGTCAGGCGGACGTCGGCGATATGATTGTCGATGGAAATGGATACGCGGTCGTTCATTCTTTATCCAATCGGGGTTGATTAAGGGCAAGTCGGTTGCCCTCTGTATCCTCTATCTCTGCGACGAAGCCAGCATCGCCGATATCCTTTACGGGGTATAATATGGGTCTACCCAGTTTTTGGGCCTTTTCTACCGTCGATGTGATGTCGCGCACCTGAAAATAGATAATCGCGCCATCTTTGGAAGGCCTATATACATCGCCTTTGGCAAGCGCTCCGGTTGCCCCCGGCGCTCCCTCCGCAAATGGGAAAAGCGCCATTTCATACCCGTCGACGATCTGACGATCCAATTTCAATCCCATGATCTCTTCGTAAAAAGCAACCGCGCGGTCCATATCTGCCACTGGAATCTCAAAATAGAAAACCGGATGCTGATCCATAACCTTATTTTTCGGTTCCACGAAATGACACCCGCCAAGCGCCATCATTGCCAATACACACGCCGCTGTAAGTTTTTTTGCCTTCCTCATTATATTTTTCCAAGGAACGCAGCCTCAACCAGCGGCAATTGATCATTGCCAAAATACATCTTGTCGGTGTCAACAAATATGGTCGGCGACCCATAGCCACCGCGCGCTATGACCTCGTCAGTGTTGGCGCGTAACAGGGCCTTTACCGCATCGGTCTGTGACGCCATCCGCATGGCCTCTCCGTCAAGACCGGCCTTATTCGCCACCGCGACCAACACATCGGGGTCGTCAAGATTTTCCTGCGCGCCAAAATAGCTTTCAAAGGCGGCCCTACTGAACGTCTTTAGCGCCACCTGATCTGCGGCCAGCGAACATGCCATACGCATCGCATGGATGCTTTTTGCCGGATGATAGATGCTGGGGAAATTGATTTCAACGCCCGCCAGCTTTGCCCAATCGCGCATAACCCGCCAATTGTGCTTAAACTTGGGGTTATCGGCCGCTTCTCGTGCGGCATATACAGACGGATTGACGGCATTGAAAACGCCGCCGACCAATATGGGACGCAAGCGGACAGACACGCCGGTGCGTGCAATGACGGCATCAAGATTGTGGAACGCAATATAAGTCCATGGACTTGAAAGATCGTAGAAGAATTCAACCCGTTCGCCGTTCATGTTCCCGTCCCCTTGCCAATATCAGCCATAGCATTGCGTCCTATTTTATGAAGCTGATAAATTTCGATGTGCGCGCATGGAGCAAAGTTCCAGCGCTTGTCCGCGAATTTGCACCGTTTGCCGCAGTTCGACAAAGGCAAGGCCGCTGTTAATTTGACTTTAACCATAACACGCCACAGGAGTGGATGCGGGAACGCCCGTGGGGTTTGGGAAGACGGTCGTGGATTATACGCCTTATGTTTGACGGCAAAGAAACACGGCTTGCCGGACACGGCTGGGACATGGATGTGTCGTTGCCCGATGCCATGATCAGGTCGATGCGTCAAAAATCCGAACCCCGTGCGTCTGGCGCTAGCTGGCTTCGCAGCTTGGCCGAACTCGATTTTGTGCCAGACCTTGGCGAAGATATCGGGTCGCTTCGCTGGTTCCGTGGGCTTGGCACTTTAACCGCATTAAGCGTCGCTGCGCTTGCACTTCTTCCGGATTACGGACCGATTTACGGCGTGCAGCCTTCAATGCCCAACGCGGCAGAGTTTGAAGAGGCGCGCGCACAAATGATTATGCCAATCGGTTATGGCAGCGACAGCGGCAAGCGCATGGCCGCCACCGACACCGTTGTAGCGCTGGCCGAAAGCCCGGAACGCCCGCGCATCGCGCTCACGGCATCTTTGGGACGCGGCGACAGCTTTGCCCGCGTGCTCCAACGTTCGGGCGTTGGTGGCAGTGAGGCCGCTAATGTCGTGAACATGGTATCGGGCGTAACGGCCTTGTCGGAAATTGAGCCTGGCACCCCCATTGACATTGTCCTTGGAACGCGGCTGTCGAAAAATCAGCCGAGACCCCTTGAATCGGTAGCTTTTCGTGCGCGATTTGACCTCAATCTCGAAATCAATCGTGAAGGCGGCAGTTTAAGATTGAGCAAAAAGCCCATAAACGTCGACAATACGCCGCTGCGTATTCGCGGGACGGTAGGTAGCGAGGGCATCTACCGTTCGGCGCGGGCCGCTGGCGCGCCTGCGCGTGCTATTCAGGATTATCTGAAAGTCATTTCCGGACGCACATCCTTATCAAACATCCGGCCGACTGACCAATTTGATATCATCATCGATTACAAGCGCGCTGAAACCGGCGAAGTCAAAGTGGGCGACTTGCTATATGCTGGCGTGGATCGCGATGGAAAATCCAATATCCAAATGCTGAAATGGACGATGGGTAACAACACCCAATGGTTTGAGGCATCGGGCGTCGGTGAATCGAAAGGCGCCCTCAGCCGCCCTGTCAATGGCCCCGTGACCTCCGGTTTTGGTCCCAGACGGCACCCGATTTTGGGCTATAAGCGGATGCATGCTGGTCTTGATTTCAAGGCAGGCTATGGGCAGCCCATTTTTGCGGTGACCGACGGCGTGGTGGCTTTTGCGGGACGCAATGGCGGTTATGGCAATTTTGTGCGGCTCAACCACAGCGGCGGTCTTGCAAGTGGCTATGGTCATATGAGCCGGATAGCAGCGCGCCCCGGTAGCAGAGTGCGGCGGGGACAAATTATTGGCTATGTCGGCTCCACCGGCCTGTCGACAGGACCCCATTTGCATTATGAGCTTTATCGCAACGGGCGCGCGGTAAACCCAATGTCCGTGAAGTTCACCCAGCGCGCGCAACTGTCCGGAAGTGACCTCACCCGTTTCAAGGGCAAGCTTCAAAGCGTGAAGTCGGTCAAGCCAGGCGCGGCGCTTACGCCATTGCAAACGGCGGCTAAAAAAGACGAAGCACCAAAGCGGGAAATTGATCGGCTGACACTTCGCGACAGCCAGATACCCTCCGGCGGATAAGGCGTTGAGGAAAGAGTGTATCGCAGCTAAGTGTTTTGGATGAGCGATATATCTTCTTTCCCAAACAGCCGCCTGCGCCGCACCCGTGTAACGGGCTGGAGCCGCGCGATGGTGCGCGAGACCATGCTTTCCCCTGCCGATCTTATCTGGCCCTTGTTCGTAACCGAAGGCGAAGGCGTGGAGGAACCAATTGCGACCTTGCCCGGCGTATCGCGCTGGTCCGTTGACCAGATTGTGATGCGCGCCGCCGAAGCCATTGAACTCGGCATACCGTGCATCGCCTTGTTCCCGAACACGCAGGCGGACCGCCGCACCGAAGATGGCGCGGAAGCGTTTAATCCCGATAACCTCATGTGCCGCGCCATCCGTGCGATCAAACAAGCGCATGGCGACCGGATTGGCGTTTTAACCGATGTCGCGCTCGACCCCTATACCACCCATGGGCAAGACGGGCTGATCGATGATGACGGCTATGTCGTCAATGATGACACCGTCGCCGTGCTCGTCGACCAGGCTATCAACCAAGCTAATGCGGGCGCGGATATCATCGCACCGAGCGATATGATGGATGGCCGCGTCGGTGCTATTCGCAAAGCACTGGAAATGAACGGGCATCATAATGTCCAGATCATGTCCTATGCCGCCAAATATGCGAGCGCCTTTTACGGGCCGTTCCGCGATGCGGTCGGCTCGCGCGGCCTGCTAAAGGGTAACAAGAAATGTTACCAAATGGACCCGGCCAACACCGACGAAGCCATGCGCGAAGTGGCCATGGACATTGCCGAAGGCGCAGACAGCGTCATGGTGAAGCCTGGCCTGCCCTATCTCGACATCGTCCGCCGGGTGCGTGACCGCTTTGACGTGCCTGTGTTCGCGTATCAGGTGTCGGGCGAATATGCGATGATCGAGGCCGCCGACGCCGCAGGCGCAGGCGACCGTGATGCGCTGGTGCTGGAAACGCTGATGGCGTTCAAACGCGCAGGATGTTCAGGTATATTGACCTATCATGCGACATTGGCGGCGCGTTTGCTTAGGGTCAGGACCACTTAAATCCGCCTACCCCCGCATATTCATCTATGGAAACGCCAATGACACACACCCGCCACGACATCAGCATTATCACGCTGAACGGTAAAACACCGATAATCCACGACAGCGCGTTTATCGCACCGGGTTGCCGGATCATTGGTGATGTCACCATCGGCGCAGACGCAAGCATCTGGTATAATTGCGTCATCCGCGCAGAGGTAAACCGCGTGGTCATTGGCGCGCGAACGAATATTCAGGACGGCAGCATCGTCCATTGCGATGGCCCGATGCCGGGGGTTGAGGACGGATTTCCCACCATTATTGGTGATGATGTCCTTGTTGGGCATAATGTCATGCTGCACGGCTGCATCTTGCATGATCGCGCATTTGTTGGCCTTTCTGCCACCGTGATGAACGGCGCAGTGATCGAAAGCGACGCTATGCTCGCCGCAGGTGCCATGCTGACCCAAGGCAAACGGATAGAGACACGGCAGTTATGGGCAGGTTCTCCTGCCCGCTTTGTTCGTGATCTTGACGATGCCGCCGTCATGGGCATGCGGCTTGGCGTTGCGCATTATGTCCACAACGCCAAGGCACATGCCGCCGCTGTAACTTCGGCTTAAAACTTCGCCCTTATGGTGAAGCGGCCATTGATGGGCGCACCGGTCGATATATTGTTATTGTTATGCGCATCCGAATAATAATCGGTGTCGAACAGGTTTTCGACATTCAACTGCAATTGTAATGCATCGCTCAGGTCATAATAAAACGCCGCATCAACGCGTGTGAAAGCCGGCAGCTTTGTTGTGTTGGGGGCCGTCCGGATTGCGGCAAACTGGCTAGATTGGTGAATGATCCCAAGGCCGGCTGCAAATCGATCGTTAAAGTCATAGCGGTTCCACAGGCTCGCCTGATGCTGGGGAACCTGCCCCAAACGCACGCTGTCATTGCCAGCCAAGGCTGCATCCTGATAGCTGTAGCCGCCATGGACTTGCCACGATGACGTAATATTCCCCGTCACCGCCAGCTCAATGCCTTGCGTCCGGGTCGTCCCGATATTGATGCTGACCACAGGATTGCGAGGATCAGGCGTCGTCGCATTGCTGCGTTCCAACTGAAACGCCGCCAGCGTCAGGTTCAGATTGGGCTGCACATCCCATTTGGCGCCAATCTCGTAATTTGTGAACTTTTCCGGCGCGAGATTCTGCTGCGTCACCGTCAGCGCCAAAAACTGGTCGCCGGAGCGCGGCAGGAAAGACTGGCTGTAGCTGCCATATACAGAGATATTTTCCTGCGGCTTGAAAATCAGGCCAAGGCGCGGACTGACTTTTTCGTCCTTCCGGGCAAAAGGCCGGTCAACCGCTGGCAACAGGTCAGTGCCGTCAATGTCGAAATTGTCATAACGCAGGCCAGCAACAACGTCGATATGGTCGCCAAAGCTGATTTGATCCTGAACATAGACGGAAAAGAATGTGACGTCGGACACGGTATCGCGTGATAGTGCGTTGAAATTGACGGTCGGGAATATGGGATTGGATAGGTTAAAAGTGGCATTGGACAAGGCACCATTGATGCGACGGTTGGCCGATTTTTGATCTCCATATTCGGTGCCGACTAGGATTTTATGCATCAGCGGGCCCGTTTCCACACCCCAGACCAAATTGGCTTGCGCGATGAAATTTTCACGTTGGGTCGGATCACTATACGCGGCCAAAGCAACGGTGCCACTTTGCGCAGTCGCCGCACCATTGGGATAGACGTTCCGGTAGATTTTGTCATAGTCGCCATACAATATTGTGCCGCTAAAGCTCAGATTTGAAGTCAACGCACCATCAAGCCGCAGTTTGGCGATTTGCGCCTCCAACTTGGTATAGTTGGCGCCAGGAACGCCAAAAAATTGGTTGCGGTAGCCAGCGATCGGGCGGTTGGGCTGACCGGCACCACTGGCGATTGACGGGATGCCACGGTCGGTTGTGCGGTCGTCATGCACATATTCATAGGACAGCCCAAGCTTCCACGCGTCATTGAGTTTGAACGCAACATAAGGGTTCCACGCATAACGCGCACCGCCCACGAAATCGCGATGGCTGTCGAAGTTTTCGTAAACAGCGTTGATGCGCACGGCTGCGGCATCGCTCAAGGGCGCGTTGACATCCGCCGACATATCATAAGCGCCAAGGCTGTTAATGCTGGCTTGACCTGCATAAATAAAATCATCGCTCAAAGGCGATTTCTGCACGCGATTGATAATGCCGCCACCGCCGCCGCGACCGAAGATCAGGGCATAAGGCCCTTTCAATATTTCGACACGCTCGATGTTATAAAGCCCGCGATAATATTGGACGTCATCGCGCACGCCATCCAAAAAGAAGTCAGCGGTGGTGTTTTGCCCGCGCAAGGTGATCTGGTCGCGGTTGCCCTCGCCTTGGCCTACAGTCGTGCCGGGAACATAGCGCAAGATGTCCGCAAGCGAATGATGCGCCTGATCGTCCAACTGCGCGCGGGTCACGACGTTGATGGTCTGCGGGATATCGATGAGCGGCGTGTCGGTTTTTGTCGCGGTAACCGAATTGGTCGCAAGATAGCCCTCGCTTAGGCCAGTTACAATGATCGTCCGGCTGTCATCATAGGCTTCGACGTCAAACGCGTCTTCGGCAAATGCGGGTTGCCAAAATGCCGAAGCGGACAACAAAGCGATAATGGACGCGGACAGGCGGGGCATAATGAACCTTTCTTACGTTATTGCGAATGATTCGCAAATCTATTTGCGCCCACTATTGCGAATCGTTATCATGTGCAATTAAAAATTGTAGCAATCATTGGATTGATTTTGCATCTGGGTGATTGTTTGCACTATCAAGATGAGGGTCAGGACCTAGACTGAAGGAGGTTTTAAACGATGCAAGTAACGATTTGGCACAATCCGGATTGCGGAACCTCTCGAAAAACCTTGGCGATTCTGGAAGAAACCGAAGCTGTCGTGGTTGATGTCATCGAATATCGCAAACAGCCATTTACGCGCGCAAAGCTTGAACAATTGTTTCACGATGCCGGCCTGACGCCGCGCGAAGCGTTACGCACACGCGGCTCACCCGCCGAAGAATTGGGCCTTATCGAAGGTGCATCGTCAGAACGGATATTGGACGCGATGGTCGAGCACCCAATTTTGGTTGAACGTCCCTTTGTCGAAACGGCGAAGGGCGTCCGGCTGTGTCGGCCTCAGGAAAAAGTGCACGAAATTTTGTGAACGGCGTTACGCCGCGATGGCATAAGGTTGAATTTCACCCGACAGATACAGATTGCGCGCCTTGGCCCGGCTCATCTTGCCGGAGCTTGTCCGCGGCAAGGTGCGCGGTGGGACCAGTTCCACGACGCAGTTCATGCCCGTAACCGAACGCACCTTGTCACGGATTTGTTCACGTAGCTTGGCACGTTCGACTTCGTCTGTCGTCCGGCATTGCACCAGCACGGCTGGCGATTCTTCGCCACCTGGCATTGTGACGGCGAAGGCAGCAATGTCGCCAGCCTTAAAGCCCGGCAATTGTTCCACAGCCCATTCAATGTCCTGCGGCCAATGGTTTTTGCCATTGATGATGATCATGTCCTTGGCACGACCAACGATGTAGATATAACCATTCGACAGATACCCCATGTCGCCGGTGTCGAGCCATCCATCGACCAAGCAAGCATCGGTAGATTCCTTGTCGCGGAAATATTCCTTCATCAAGGACGGGCCAGTGCACCACACTTTGCCAATTGTCCTGTCCGCAACTGCCGCGCCGTTTTCGTCGCGGATCTCGATGGTCATGTCTTTTACGGCACGCCCACAATTGACGATTGCGCGATACCGAACTGGGCGGTCCGGCGCGCCCGGGTGGCCCGTAAGTTCGGTCTCTTCAACCAACTCAACCCGAATGCCTTCACCCGGCGGCATGATGGACACCGCAAGCGTGGTTTCGGCAAGGCCGTAGCTTGGCAGGAACGCCGACGCCTTAAAGCCGGCATCACCAAAGGCGTCCACAAATGCCTGCATCACGTCAGGCCGGATCATATCCGCGCCATTGCCCGCAAGCCGCCATTTGGACAGGTCAAAGCGGTCGTTCACATGGCTCTGGCTTGAAATCCGCCGCGCGCAAATGTCATAGCCGAATGTCGGCGAGTAACTGATAACCGTGCCGTCGGCGGCGCTGATGACGTCAAGCCACGCCAGCGGGCGGCGGGCAAAATCCTCCGTCTTCATGTAATCGGTCGACACCTGGTTCGCCACTGGCGACAGAAAACAACCCACGAGACCCATGTCATGATACCATGGCAACCACGACACGCAGCGGTCATTTTCGGTCACTTCCATGCCGTGAGAGTGCGCCGACAGATTGTTTAACAATGCCTTATGCGTCACCGCGACACCATGCGGGAAACGGGTCGATCCGCTCGAATATTGCAGATAGCAAATTTCGTCCGTGCCCGCCGCTGGCAATTCGGTTTCGGACGCAATCCGGTTGCTGAAGCTCTCCCAATCGAGCCCTTCAACGTCGCAAGTACGCGCAGCATCATTGGCCATGTCGGCCAGTTCGGCGGGGAAAAACAATATTTTGGGATCACAGCTTTTCAACTGCACCGACAATTGGTCGACATAGCTTTCCTTGCCGCCAAATGAGGTCGGTAGCGGCAGGGGGACGGGCCATGCGCCCGCATAGATACATCCGAAAAACAACGCGGCAAAATCTGGTCCTGTTTCGGCGACCAAGGCAACGCGGTCATCCTTACAAATGCCGAGGCTGATCAAACGATACGCCATTTTCAGCGCGTCTTCGCGCATCTCGCTATACGGATAAGGCCGCGCCAACTGGCCACGCATATCGTGGAAGTTCAATCCGCGCTTACCCAAGGCAGCGTAATCAAGCGCCGCACCAAGCGTTGCAAAGTCGGAAAAGCGGCGTTGCAAGCTGTCCTGCGTTGGCGTGGATGCGAGTGCGCTCATAATATTTCCTATAATGTGATTAGGCAGCGGCCCGTGTCACTTTTAATATCCACTTTTCCTAGCTGAGGATAGCAGTTCAAATTTCGACCCGACTGTGGCAAGAATAGGGCGTGAACCAGCCCCGTCCTGCCAAAAAGCCCGCTCCACCGTTAAATGCGGAAAGGCTGCGTCAATTGGCGCTGCATTATGTGGGTAAATATGCCACCACGCAGTCAAAATTGGCGGGCTATTTGACGCGCAAAATACGCGAACGGGGCTGGGAGGATGAACGTTCTGCAGACATTGCCGGATTGACCGAGCAATTCACGTCGTTGGGCTATATCAACGACGCCCAATTTGCCGAGGCCCGCAGCCGGTCCTTTGTCCGCAGGGGCTTTGGCGGGCGACGGCTGAACGAGGATTTGCGCGCTAGCGGCATTGGTGACGCCGATGCCATAAATGCCAAAGCGCATATGGACGATAGCATCTTCACCGCTGCCGAAAACTTCGCCAGGCGAAAACGGCTTGGTCCCTTTGCACAGGAAGCCGCAGCACCGGAGAAACGGAATAAGCAGTTGAACGCTTTCCTGCGCGCCGGACATGGTTTTGAATTGGCGAAACGGTTTGTGTATGCCGAACCCGGTGATGAGATCAGCGAAGACTGAGTTTAGTCGTAAACGCGGTCTGCTGTTGCCACCGCCTCTGACGCCCGAAGCGCGGAAATGATGCGCATGAGGTGTTGCAGATCATGAACCTCCAAATCCACTTCAAAGGTGTGGAATTCGACATCGCGCGCGGTCATCCGCAGGTGGATGATATTGGCCTTGTGATAGCCGAATATCCCTGCAATCTCACCCAATGTGCCGGGTCTGTTGTGGATGATCACCCGAAGCCGCGCCGACGCACCGTCGCTGCCCTGCCCCCAACTCAAGTCAACCCAGTCGGCGTCCGTCCCACTCGCCAACCGGTCGCATTCAATGGTGTGCACCTCAACCGGCTGCCCCGCCAGCCGCAGCCCGACAATCCGGTCGCCGGGAATGGGATGGCAGCATTCGCCAAGATGATACCCCACGCCCGGGGTCAAGCCGCGGATTGAGATAGCACTTTCCTGACCCGGAAAATCGATATGGCTGCCATCGGCGTCGAAACCAGGCACGAGCGCCTCCATCACCGTGCGGTCGTTGATTTTGCCCAAGCCAATGCGATGCATCAGCTCGTCCTCATCCTCCAGCTTTAACCGCGTCAGCGCCGCCGTAAGGGCCTTTTTGCCGATTTTGCCCGGCATACGCGCGGCGATTTCTTCATAAAGCTTGCGCCCAATCACAACCAGCTCATCACGTTCCCGGTGTCGGACATGGCGACGGATGGCGGCGCGTGCCTTGCCCGTGGTCACAAAGTTCATCCACGCCTGTTGCGGCTCTTGCGCCTTGGACTTCAGAATTTCGACCATGTCACCATTGCGCAACTGCGTTCGCAACGGCACATGACGGCCATTGACCTTGCCACCAACGGTTTTGTCTCCAAGGTCGGTGTGCACAGCATAAGCAAAATCAACGACCGTTGAACCCTTCGGCAACTGGTGCAGCGCACCTTTAGGCGTAAAGGCGAAAATGCGGTCCTGATACATCGCCATCCGCGTGTTTTCGAGAATGTCTTCGGCGTCTTGGCTTGTCTCGAGTATCTCGATCAGATCGCGCAGCCATCCCGCCTGCCCATCGGGCTTATCATCCTGCTTATAGGCCCAATGCGCGGCAAAACCATGTTCCGATTTGCGGTGCATCTCGGCGCTCCTGATCTGGACCTCCACCCGCATATTTTTGGCGAACATGATCGTCGTATGAATCGATTTATAACCGTTGCGTTTAGGTGTGGAGATAAAATCTTTGAACCGTCCAGGCACCATCTGCCAACGCCGATGCAGCACGCCCAAGGCGCGGTAACAGTCTTCGGTCGTTTCGGTAATGACGCGAAAGGCGTTGATGTCGGTCAGTTGTTCAAACGCGACATGGCGTTCCTGCATCTTTTTCCAAATCGAATATGGGTGCTTTTCGCGGCCGGAAATTTTGATTTTCAGGCCAGCCTGCTCCATCTCCCAAGCAATGGTCTGGTTGATTTGGTCAATCTCGATATCCGCCTTTTCGCGGATTTGCTTTAAGCGGCCTGTTATCGTCTGATAAGCGGCAGGCTCCAATTGTTCAAAGGCGAGCAACTGCATCTCGCGCATATATTCATACATGCCAATCCGCTCGGCCAGCGGGGCATAAATATCCATCGTTTCCTTTGCAATACGGCGCCGCTTGTCGGGGCTTTTGATGAAATGCAGCGTCCGCATATTGTGCAGCCGGTCGGCGAGCTTAACCAAAAGCACGCGGATATCATCGGAGATTGCGAGCAAGAATTTGCGCAGATTTTCGGCGGCCCGCTCATCCTCGGTCTGCGCTTCAATCTTTGACAGCTTGGTAACGCCATCGACCAACCGTGCGACCTCCGGACCAAAGCGCTTTTCAACATCTTCGATAGTGGTCAGCGTGTCTTCCACCGTGTCGTGCAGCAACGCAGTGATGATCGTGTCCTCATCCATTTTGAGGTCAGTCATCAGCCCTGCAACCTCTACCGGGTGGCTGAAATAGGGGTCACCAGAGGCCCGCTTTTGCGCCCCATGCATTTGCACGGTGAACACATAAGCCCGGTTAAGCCGATCTTCATCGACATCAGGTGCGTACGCCCGCACCCGCTCAACCAGTTCATATTGCCGCATCATCGGTCCAACTTGGGTCTTTTGCGTTGCGATGCAACAGGAAAATCATTCTAAACGCGTTCATCCTAAGTTCGCCCCAGCAAAAACTGACAATATATGTAAAAACGGCAAGGGGGCGGTTGTTCTAAAATATCCTTTTGATCTTCTCCGCAAAAAAAACACTTTCCTACAATATATCTGATATGTTCTATACTGTTGGATGACACATACACCCACCTCACCCGCCCGCCCCGAAGATGCCTCAAGCGCCGAGCCGATTGCGCCACTCTCCACTTCAGACGCACCTGCACCCGACGGATATGATGCGCCTGAATATTATGATCCGCAGGAATATCGTTGGGTCCCTGTCCGGCGACGACCACGACATGATGGATGGACGGAAGAAAAACAGAGACGCTTTATCGAAGCCTTGGCCGACACGGGTCTTGTTAGCCACGCCGCAAAATCGGTAGGGATGAGCCGTGAGTCCGCCAACCGTCTTCGCCGTTCGGCGCATGGCGCGGCCTTTGCGCGGGCATGGGATGCGGCCCGGCAATATGCAGGCGGCGCGTTGGAAGATATTGCCTTTGAACGCGCCATCCAAGGCGTCGAACATAATGTATATGATGAATGTGGCGAAGTGATCTGCACCAAGCGGGTTTATAACGACCGACTTCTGACCTTTTTGCTCCGCCATTTGAAGCCCGAGCGTTATACCCAAAATGCGTCGGCAACCCCTGCGCCACCTGCGGACCATCTGGAAATGAGCCTGCGCGCAATGGAACCACAACTGCCCGCGCTGCCTGAGGCGTTGATGGATACAGAGTCGCTTGAAGATGCATATGCGCTAGCCGATTTGGCAGACGGCTTCTTGCCGCATTTTCTGTCGGAACAACTTCCAGATGAAGAGGCATTACGATTATTACAGGAGAAATGCGATGCGGGGCTGCAACGTCGTTTGATCGCGGTTGGTCTGGCAACCCCAAAAGACCCGCCACGGCGGCGTTTTAGGTGAGACCTTAGTGTGACTTTTCAACTATCCAACTGCGCAACAAAAATGCGCCGAAGGGTCGGTCCCTCCGGCGCAGTTTGCATTCGGCTCCTGACCCTAATTCTTGGCGATGGCCTTTGCATTGTCGCCATTGCATGCCGCAACTTCTTCAGCCGTGAACACGCGCTCACCGGCGGTGAATGCCGTAACTGCGCCGAATTGACGTGCTATGCTAATGCACATATTCTTTGGCGCAGTCGATGCGATTGGCGCGCGGCAGTTCGTGCCTTCGCACTTTACATATACGCTGCGCAACAGCTCTGGCTTGGCAGTGGTCGGCTGCGCCAGCTCGGCCTTATAATAGCTACCGTTGGTGGCGGCATGTGCCTGCGGCGCTGCGAACAAAAGCGTTGCGCTCAAAGCAGTGGCAGCAGCAAGCGCGCCCATGCGGGCGGAAATTTGGGAGAGAGTCATCATGTTATCCTTCAGCTTTGCTATATTTTCAAATCACAGCCCGAAGCTTTGGTTCCTTGTCTGTGGTTTGCACTCCTGATAAATCAGTTGCGAATCAGTACTTATTATTATACGTTTCTAATTGCAACTTAAATTTGCAATTTGGGTTGATTATTTTGAACAAGGGTCGCAATCTGCGATTGAGAGGATGTTTCATGGGTGAATTGCGGGAACCTTTGCACCAGCTCGCCGAATGTGGCCTCCCCATGGCGCTGGAGGCGATGGGTGAACGGTGGTCATTCATGATATTGCGCGCGGCCTTTAATGGCGTTCGGCATTTTGAGGAGTTTCTGTCCGAATTCAGCATTGCGCGCAACATATTGGCCAACCGCCTGACTCGCTTGACCGAAAGCGGGATATTACACCGCACCCCCTGCCCCGACGACCGGCGAAAGGTTGAATATCGCCTTACGGAAAAAGGGCTCGACTTACTGCCAACGATGATTGCCCTGCGCCAATGGGGCGAAAAATGGGGTACGGGCGTTTTGTCCAATCCGGTATTGGTTGATGACCGTGACAGGCAGCCAATCCTGCCGGTCACAATCCGTAGCCATGATGAACGGGTTCTTGGCCATATGGATCTATGCTGGATGAACGTGGCGGACATTACGCCGATCAGCGCCAACACGCATGAAGCGGATGATCGCGTCAGGAAGTTAAGCGCGATTTAACCTGCGCTCCTGACCTTAAAGCGGCCATTGAATTTTTGTTGCGAATCTGTTACGAGGTTTGGCGACAGGCCAAAAATGGTCGATGACTGCGCGTCCAATCCAGGCAGCGACAGGTTCATGACGTAAGGGACGAACGAAAAAAGTCTGATGGGTGACGCTCTGTTGCCTGAACACACTATTTCTCCCGAATAACCAGAAAGGTCGTAATATGACGTCCAACGCGGCGATATTTGATGTAGGCGATTATGTGGTATATCCCAAGCATGGGGTCGGCCGCGTGATTGAACTTCAGGATTCCGAAATCGCAGGGATGCAGCTTCAGCTTTATGTCCTGCGCTTTGAAAAAGAAAAAATGACGCTTCGCGTGCCTTTTAACAAGGCCGAGGGCGTGGGCATGCGCAAGCTTTCGAGCGACAAGACGCTGAAGGAAGCGATGTATACCTTGACCGGCAAGCCCAAGGTGAAACGCACCATGTGGTCACGTCGCGCGCAAGAATATGAAGCGAAGATCAACTCGGGCGACCTTGTATCGATCGCCGAAGTGACACGCGATCTGTTTCGTCCTGATGACCAGCCAGAGCAAAGCTATTCCGAGCGGCAGATTTTTGAAGCTGCATCCAGCCGTTTGGCGCGCGAGCTTGCCGCCATGGAAAAGACCGATGAAAAAGCGGCGCTCCAGAAAATTCTTGCCATCTTGAATGAGGCGGCACCGCAATATTACGAAAAAGCAGAATAAACTTTCCTTACCGGAAAAATCTGAAGGGCGCTGGAAACGGCGCCCTTTTTTCGGGCTTTATGCTACCGCGTAACGCCCAGCCTGAAATGCGGCTATCGGCCGTGGTAAGGTAGTTTATGGCCAAAGTAATCATCTGGTATGACGGTGCGTGTCCCCTGTGCATTCGCGAGATTGCATTGATGCGTCGCCTTGATCGGCGGCGCGCCATTGATTTCCGCGACATAGCGCCTGCGAATGCGGTGTGTCCGCTTGACCGTCAATTGATGCTCGCGCGCTTCCACGCCAGCGAAGACGGCGTTATCCTATCTGGCGCCGCCGCCTTTGCCGCCATGTGGCGGGCCATACCATTGCTGAAACCGCTTGGCTTCATCGCCCGTAACCGGCTTGTTCTTCGGCTGCTCGAACGTCTCTATAACCGCTTCCTCATCATCAGGCCGCGCCTGCAAAAATTAATGGACTAGGTTGGGGACCTATTAAAATGAGCCTTTCCAGATAGGCTGCAGATATCTGTTGCGTGATAAACGTCGAAGTGTATTGTCAGGACAACACACAAGGAGATAAGCCATGCGCAAGTCAATCTGCCTTCTGCCGCTCCTCGCCCTATCGCTTGTCGGTTGCGGCGAAACCATTTCCGGTGCGGTTAAGGATGTCAAAGCCATAGAGGAAAACGGCTTTGCCGACGGCAAGACAGTATCCAGCAGCGCCGTAACGACGGATGCATTCAGCACAGTTAAGGCGCTGGGCCCCGATAATGTCGTGTTCGTCACCGGTGACGCTTTTACCATCAAGGCCGAAGGCAATGCGAAAGCGGTCGCCGCGCTGCGCTACAAGATGGATGACAAAGCGATTGTCATTGGCCGGGAAAAGGGCAGTTGGTTTGGCGATGCAGGCAAAGGCGTCACGGTAACGATCACTGCGCCCGCGTTGTCCGCCGCCTCGCTCGCGGGGTCAGGTGACTTTACCGCTGACCGGATGACGGGCGACATTGTCAAAGTGAAAGTCGCCGGGTCAGGCAGCTTGAACGTCGCCAATGTAGAAGCGAAGAAGCTGGAGACCAAAATCGCAGGTTCGGGCAACGCTGTTGTTTCTGGCAAGGTTGACCTCGCCGATTTCGCGGTGGCAGGTTCCGGCAGCGTCAACGCGCAGAAGTTGAATGCCACTGACGCCGATGTGTCTATTGCGGGTTCCGGCGACGTTCGGTTAACCGCGACAGGTAAGGTCAAGGCAAAGGTCGCTGGCAGTGGTGATATCAATGTCAACGGCGGCGCTACATGCGAGTCGAAATCAATAGGTTCAGGAAGCATAAATTGCTCCTAACCGAAGGCAGCCTGAGCGCATGAGCAATTGGTGGGACAGAAACGTCGTGCCGCGCTTAATCGGTAGCGCATGCACGCAACCTGCGGTGATGCGCAACCGGGCTAAAGTGGCACCCTTGGCCGCCGGAGAAGCTAGGGTCAGGACCTCTTAAATTCACCTTCGCGGTTTGAGGCCATATTGTTCAGTGCCAAGCGGCAAGCGCAGGACTTAGTGGTTCTAAGTCCAAGCTTGCCAACGCAGCAATGGACAGTATGGGTCAAATCCGAAGGACGTCTTGACGCCGCGAAGGTGGATTTAAGTGGTCCTGACCCTAATATTTTTAATCGCGGTTCAGGCAATATTAGCGTTACTGGAAGAGGAAGCTGTTTCATTAAACAGGCTGGAAACGCCGCTATCAATTATGCTCAGATCGAAAAAGGATCGCGTTAATGACCTTAAGCCCGTTTAGTCGCTACGGTGCATTTGCCATCGCACTGTCACTCACCGCCTGCAATATGCCAGCCAATGGCGTAACCTCGGCCGCTGGTTGCACTCCAGGCGCAGCCGCAGGCCAGTCCATAGCGGGACTGGAGCAAGTGACCTTATGCGTCACCAATGCCACCAAAACGCATAGCTTCACCGTTGAGGCCGCAAGAACAAGCGCAGAGCAAGCCAAGGGGCTTATGTTCCGGACGGACCTGCCCGACAATGCGGGTATGATTTTTCCTTTTCCAGAACCGCGCGTTGCGAGTTTCTGGATGAAAAATACTGTTATCCCCTTGGACATCATTTTCGTGCGCGCGGATGGCACGATTGAGAGTATCGCCGACAACACCATCCCTTATTCCACAACACCCGTTGTGTCGGGCGAGCCTGTTGCTGCTGTGTTGGAATTGCGCGGTGGTCTCGCGGCTGAACTGGGAATTGTTGCTGGCGACAAGGTGCAATGGACAACCAAATAAGGATTGCGCGGAATCATGCTTGGTCCTAATCGCAAGAGCCATGGGTATTCTAAGTAAAATCTTCACCTGGTGGGACGGCGCGACGATTGGCACGTCAATCTATAGCTGGCGCAAAGGCAAGGCTGTGGGCGCTGACGCCTTAGGCAATAGATATTATCAATCATCCGACGGCAAACGCCGCTGGGTGATCTATAGCGGCCCCAATGATGCAAGCCGCGTATCGCCCGATTGGCATGGCTGGTTGCATGGCACACATGATGGCGATCCGGAGAGCTACTTGCCGCCACACAGGGGCTATGAAACCGCGGCTGTGCCAAATCTCACAGGCACCGATGCTGCCTATCGTCCAGCAGGGTCCATTGAGCGTGGCGGCCATCGTGCTCACGCGACGGGTGATTATGAGGCATGGAGTCCCGACGCATCATGATCCGCGCGCGCGGTTTAATCTGGTTACCGCTGTTGGCAACGCTTGCCGCGTGCGGTGCTTCAGAGGACGAAACGCTTGCGCCCGCGAAATCGGGCGAGGCCCTTCCGACCAGCGACAAAATTGTTGCCATGTCCGGCGCTACCATAGGTACCCCCATGGCAGAACGCGTTGCCGTGCTCGGCCTGTTGAACAAGCGAAATGGTCAAACGCGGGACGTTGAGCTAAAACCTGGCGAAGCTATTCGCTTTGACAAAGTGGTCATCCGACTCAGGGCTTGCGAGAAAACAGCGCCATGGGAAACTCCACCTGACGAAGGTGCATTTGTGCAGTTGCTCGTGAATGAGCGCCCCCCCGGCACGACTCAGGCCGAAAGATGGCGTAATGTTTTTTCGGGCTGGCTGTTCAAGGAAAATCCCGCAGCCAATGTTGTCGAGCACCCGATTTACGATGTGTGGATCAAGGCTTGCAAAATGCGCTTTCCCGGCGAAGAAGCACCGGTAGAGAAGAAATCTTCTGAAGAAGCTCCTGCAGCGGATCCAGCAGCCAAAGCGCCGTCAAGTGAACCCCAGTCGCCGCCTGAGGCAGCGCCTGCTGCGGTTGAAGAAGCCAGCCCTGACGAGGCTTGAACGGCGTTCGTTAGTGCAG
>Ga0208595_1000096_pt1 | contig 30771 bp, 30 predicted proteins | sample LakMenEpi28Jun11_FD_150742 | JGI IMG/M metagenome (GOLD analysis project Ga0208595, IMG submission 150742) | Freshwater microbial communities from Lake Mendota, WI - 28JUN2011 deep hole epilimnion (SPAdes) | ecosystem: Environmental > Aquatic > Freshwater > Lake > Epilimnion/Euphotic zone ...
GGCTGGCACGGCCACATTCAAGGGCGGCGAGAGCCATTATGCCGCAAATATCCGGGCGCTGAGGGGTGAATGACCGGTAATTTTGAGGACGGTACGGATCAACGGCAGACGGCCTTCAGCGTCAGACCCAAGGGCGCGGGCCAAAATATTCTCGAGCGCTTCTCTCTCGAATTCTACAAGCTGACATGGCGCACGCCGCTGCACAATGGGCGGTTGAAGGGCAAGGTGCCTTTGCGCCTTCTGGCGGTGCCGAAGGACCCTTTGGAGGGCGATTCTGCACGTGGCCAAGCACTGCGCATGGGCAAATTCCATTATCAGGGCTTACAACAAGCGTTTGATGCGCTGGATTATGACCGGCTTGATCTGTCGCCATCACTGACCGATTATATCCACCGTTTTGACTGGCTGCGCGATCTTGCGGCCGCAACCAATCGCGGTGAAGGCGCGCCTGTCGCGGCGCGTATCGCCGATGCCTGGTTGCTGGCCAATGGCATGAAGACCCGCGAGCCGGCTTGGCGTGTCGACAATTGTGCTTGGCGGCTGTTGAACATGGCCGCCGGATCACCGTTTTTGCTGAGCAGTTCGGACCCGATTTACCGTTCGCGCGTCATCAACCATTTTGCGCGGGTGGCACGCCATCTGGACCAGTCCGCACCAAGGGCGCAAAGCCATTTTGCCAAGACCATGGGTTGGGCGGGCGTCGTTGCCGCGTCGTTATTATTGCCCGAAGGCAAAATCCGCCGCGCAGTGGGTGAAGACGGACTGGCCGAATCCTTGCGCGCCACAATTTTCCCCGATGGCGGCGTTGTGTCGCGCTCGCCCATCCAGTTGATGGAGCTCATCGGCCTATTGAGCCTGTTGAAGCAATGCTATGTTGCGCAAGGCGAGATGGTGCCGGATTTCCTCATAGAGGCGTTGGGCCGTGCGGTGCCTGCCCTGTTGGGGCTGACACATTCCGATGGCGGCCTTGGCGCGTGGCAGGGGTCGGCGCATATGACCGCCGACCGGATCGACGCGCTTGTCGCCGCCAGCGAAGTTCGCGCCCGCCCGCATCGCCAAGCACTCGATTGGGGCTATCAGCGTGTGTCGGCTGGCAAATCCGTGCTTTTGCTGGATGCGGGGCCGCCGCCGCTCGCGCGCCAGTCGGCGTCGGGCTGCGCTTCGACGCTGGCGTTCGAATTGTCGCATAATGGGCAGCGGATCATCGTCAATTGTGGCGGTGCGGCACTTGTCGGCGCGGCCATATCGGCGGCGCTTGCACGCGGCCTGAGGACCACGGCGGCGCATTCAACGCTTTGCCTAAATGACACCAATTCGACCGCCATTCTGCCGGGCGGTCAGTTGGGCAAGGGCGTGACTGAAGTCGACCTTGAACGCCGCGACATTGATCAGGCGACGCGGATTGAGGCAAGCCATGATGGCTATGCGAAAAGCTTTGGCTATAATCACGCCCGCCTGCTCATCTTGCGGTCCGACGGCATGGAATTGCGGGGCGAAGATACGCTGTTGCCGCAGGCAAAGCCGCAGGCCGATGTGACAGCGCATGTACGTTTTCATCTGGGGCCAGATATTGAGATCGCACCCACAGACCAACCGCACACCGCTTTGCTGCGCATGGCCGACGGCAGCAACTGGGCGTTTATCACCTCCGGTGGCCTATTGTCGGTCGACGATAGCTTATGGGTTGACCAAAATGGTCGGCCGCACCCGACCCAACAACTTGTGATCGCCGCCGATACGGGTAAAGGCGCGCTCCACATTAGCTGGCAACTGCGCCATTTAGGATGAAATTATGCACGACGTCGTCATTAAACGGGCCCTATTGTCAGTGTCTGACAAGGCTGGATTGGTGGAGCTTGGCCATGCGCTGGCGGCGCGGCATGTTGAATTGGTGTCGACGGGCGGGACGGCCAAAACGCTCCGCGCCGCTGGCCTTATGGTGAAGGACATTAGTGAGCTGACGGGCTTTCCCGAGATGATGGACGGCCGCGTTAAGACGTTGCACCCGATGGTGCATGGTGGCCTGCTCGCGGTGCGCGATAATCCCGAACATGCCGCCGCGATGGCCGAGCACCATATTGGCGCAATCGACCTTGTGGTGGTCAACCTCTATCCCTTTGCGCAAACGGTGGCCAAAGGCGCGTCGCGCGACGAGATCATTGAGAATATCGACATAGGCGGACCATCAATGGTGCGTAGCGCGGCCAAAAACCATGCCTTTGTGACGATCCTGACCGATCCAGCCGATTATGATGACTTGATTGCTGAGCTTGAGGAAACCGACGGTAAAACCAGCTATGACTTCCGCCGCAAATGCGCGGCGAAAGCCTATTCTGCGACCGCTGCTTATGACAGCATGATCAGCCAGTGGTTTGCCTTTGCTGACCAGCAGCAACTGTTTCCGGACATGCTTGCCGTCAATGGCAACCGCACGGCCGAATTGCGCTATGGCGAAAACCCACATCAGCGCGCGGCGCTGTATGTGCCTGTTGGGCCGCATATTGCGGGCATCGCCCAGGCCGAGCAAGTGCAGGGCAAGGAATTGTCCTATAATAATTACAATGACGCGGATGCCGCGCTTGAGTTGGTCGCTGAGTTTCGCGATGGCCCGCCGACGGTCGTTATCGTCAAGCACGCCAACCCGTGCGGCGTAGCAACGGGTGCGACATTGATCGACGCCTATCGCGCGGCGCTGGAATGCGACAGCGTCTCGGCCTTTGGCGGTATCGTTGCCGTCAACCGCCCGCTGGATGCAGCGACCGCAGAAGCGATTACCGAGATTTTTACCGAAGTCGTGGCTGCCCCGTCCGCCGATGATGCGGCCAAGGCGGTATTTGCCAAGAAGAAGAATTTGCGATTGTTGCTAACCGGCGATTTGCCCGACCCAAAACGCGGTGGCCTGTCGATCAAACCGATTACAGGCGGCTTGCTCGTGCAGTCACGTGACAATGGCCATGTTGCCGATGATGCATTCACTGTCGTTACAAAACGTCGCCCAAGTGCGCAGGAACTGGCGGATTGCCGCTTTGCATGGACGATCGCCAAGCATGTGAAGTCCAATGCGATTGTCTATGCCAAGGATGGCGCAACCGCTGGCATTGGTGCCGGTCAAATGAACCGGCGTGACAGCGCGCGTATCGCCGCGATCAAGGCGAAGGAGGCCGCTGAAACTTATGGCTGGGCCGCCCCGCGTACCTTGGGTTCCGCCGTAGCCTCCGACGCGTTTTTCCCCTTCGCTGACGGCTTACTCGCCGCCGCCGAAGCTGGCGCAACTGCGGTCATTCAACCCGGCGGGTCGATGCGCGACGACGAAGTGATTGCCGCCGCCGATGACGCTGGCCTTGCCATGGTCTTCACCGGCATGCGGCATTTTAGGCATTGATCGGCGATCTAAGCTAAAGCTTGTCATCCCCGCGGAAGCGGGGATCCATGGTCTATCTCATCCGGGTAGCGTCGATAATGTTGTTGTAGGCTGAGATATCAGGCCATGGATTCCCGCTTTCGCGGGAATGACAAGGGCTATGGTGTTAATTGAGGCTTACCCCGCCCGCTTCACCGTGCCCTTATAGTTCCCATTCCCGCCCTTTTTGGGACCGTAATTGCGGGCAGGTGCGCCAGGGTCGCGGCGGTTTTCGCTGCGGGCGGCAAATGCGCGGTCGGCGGTGGGGCGACGGTCACCGGCAGGGGCATTGTCATTGCGTGGACGCGCGTCACGGCTGCCTTCACGGCTGCCGTCGCGTGGACCAATGGCAGGTTGCCAGCCACCTTGCGGCGCGTGCGTGCGGTTACGGCTCTCGCCGTTCAAACCAGTGCCGCCATTATTGCCACCAAGCTTCTTGCCAGCATAATTGGTGCGTCCGCCGCCGGGTTGACCACCACCGCGACCGCCACGTGCCTGTTGCGGCTTCTTATCTGCAACGGGGGGTGGCAGTGCTGCAACGGCGGCACGGAAACCTTCAGGAAGGCCAAGCGTCATGGCGCGGATGCCAGTTAAACGCTCGATGTCTTTCATATAGCCACGCTCATCGCCCGCAACAAAGCTCATGGCGATACCTTCACGGCCTGCGCGCGCGGTGCGGCCAATGCGGTGGACATATTGTTCAGGCACATTGGGCAGTTCGAAGTTGAACACATGGCTGACGCCGGGGACGTCAATGCCGCGTGCCGCAATGTCGGTCGCCACGAGTATCTTGATCTTGCCATCGCGGAATGCTTGCAGCGCAGCCGTACGCTGGCCCTGCGATTTGTTGCCATGGATCGCGGCGGATTGGATACCGGCACCCGCAAGCCCACGCACAACGCGGTCGGCACCATGCTTTGTGCGGGTGAAGACCAACGCCCGGTCAATCTCTTCGCTTTGCAATTTGAGCGTCAGCAATGTCTGCTTTTCGCGCTGCTCGACAAAGGTCACGAATTGTTCAACGCGCTCTGCTGTGGTCGCGGCGGGCGCAACCGAAACACGCACAGGGTTGTTCAGAAAACGGTTGCCAAGCTCGGCAATCGCCTTTGGCATGGTCGCCGAAAAGAACAATGTCTGACGCTGTTTTGGCAATAATTGGTCGATACGCTTCAACGCGTGAATAAAGCCCAGGTCCATCATCTGGTCGGCTTCATCAAGGACGAAGATTTCAACGTCCTTCAACGTGACCGCGCGTTGCTCAATCAGGTCGATCAAGCGGCCCGGCGTAGCGACAAGAATATCGACGCCGCCGGCAAGACGCTTTTTCTGGCTGAAAATCGGCATGCCGCCAAAAACGCAATCGACCTTCAGGCCCAAAAACTTGCCATAAGTGCGGAAGCTGTCGGCGATTTGCGCCGCGAGTTCGCGCGTTGGCGACAGGACAAGCATCCGACAGCTATATTGCTGACGCGCCTTTGGCTTGGTGGCAAAATGGTGCAGGGACGGCAACGCAAATGCAGCAGTCTTGCCCGTTCCGGTCTGCGCAATACCGCATAGATCACGGCCTTCAAGCAAGGGTGGAATGGCCTGTTGTTGAATGGGGGTTGGCGTATCATAGCCAGCCGCCTCAAGCGCCTTCAGGATAGGTTGGGCAAGGCCCAGGTCTTGGAAAAAAGACATTTTTATACTTTCAAAATAGTCGTCGCGGCCCACGAAGCGTGTCCTTTCATCAGGACCGCACAGGCGCAACAGCAGGTGTTCGGGAGCAGCTTATGCTGACCCGTTGGAAACAACCCTGCGTGATATGGGAAGCCTCTAAGCTTACGCATCTTGTTCGTTTGGCGGAGCCGTTATTTGGGCCCTCACGCTGCCAAAACTGCGGCGGTATTGTCCGCTCGCCTCATGCGCTTGGGATGCCTATGGCGAAACTATCGTTAAAACGCAAGTTATTTGTGCGTTGGCGCAATAATCGGTCGCAGGCGCGCGCTAAAGATGCATGAAGTCGCGGTCGAAACTTTTGAGATGCGCGCCGCCGTCGACGAAAATGACTTGCCCGGTAACATCCTGCGCTTGGGCGAGATAGACGACAGCGTCCGCCACAGCCGATGGCGATGGCAATGCGCCCAAGGGCATCATGTCGGCCAGCCGCGTTTCTTGTTCGGCGGTATAATCATCGGTTGCAATGACCAAGCCAGGCGCGACGCCATTGTACCGCGCGCGCCCAGCAAAGGATGCCGCCATGGAACGCACCGACGCTGCAAGCGCCTGTTTAGACAAGGTGTAGCTCATCTGGTCCTGGTGCGGATTGACCACGCGTTGATCGAGGATATTGACGATGGCGGGGCGCGCCTGTGGGCCAGAGGTTTGGACCAAGGCCTGGCCTAACAATAATGGCGCAAACAGGTTCAAACGGAAATGCGCCTCCAGCGTTTCCAGCGTCATCGTCTGCCAGTCGTCTTGCCCGAACATGGCCGCATTGTTCACCAGCAGATCGGGTGTGCGACCAAAATGGGTGGCGATCATGTCCAGTAGTCTGGCGGGATCGCCGGTGCTGAGGTCGAAGGTGAATGCGTGCCATTCGCGCGCGTTCGCCTGGAGCGCCGCTGCCAGAGCAGCCTCCGGTGGCGTATCCATATGGCTAACCAACGCCAGCGCATAGCCTGCGCCTGCAAGTTTCGCCGCAATCGCTGCGCCCAGCCTGCGTTTGCCACCTGTCACAATTGCAAGCGGCTTAGCGGTCACGTGCGGCCCCGCGACATGGTGATGCCAATCGCCTCATTATCCTCGGCAATCGCCAGCTTGACGATCTTGACGACGATGTTGCTGATACGCGGGTCATCGGCGAACAGAGTGTCCATGATATGATCGGCCACCGCCTCAATCAGCGTGAAGTGCACGTCCTCAGGCAATTTTGTCGCCGCCTCTTTCAACGTCATATAATTTTTGGACGCCGACAATGGTGTATCGGGCGCGAAATGCGGGGCCATATCGAGCGTGGTGCTGATCGATATGCGCAGCGGTTGCGGCAGATGCGTTTCCTGGCTGTAAATACCCGTCAGGACATTGACGACAAGATCGTGCACTTCAAGAATTAAACTGTCGCTCATATCACTCCTTAACGCGACCAGCGGGCGAAAATGGCGGTGGGCAAAAGCATGCCCCTGCCTTGTTCGCGTACCGCCAGCTCGCCAAATTCAACCTTGCCACCAAGGTCCGCAAAATGCGATTCCAATAGCCCACCCAGCGCCAATGCGGACATGCGCACGGCGTAGACGGTCAAAAACAAAAACTTCGATTCCGCATCCAACAGCTTGCGGCAATTGGCGATCAGTTCAGGCAAGTCCTCCTCCAGCCGCCACACTTCGCCTTCGGGGCCGCGGCCATATTTGGGCGGGTCCAACAATATGCCGTCATAGCGTTTTTCGCGACGCACTTCGCGGGCAACGAATTTGGCGGCGTCATCGACGATCCAGCGGATGGGGCGGTCTGCCATGCCCGACATTTCGGCATTGGCCCGCGCTTGCCCAACCGATTTCTTTGACGCGTCGACATGCACCATCTGCGCGCCTGCCGCAGACAAAGCGAGCGTGCCAACGCCGGTATAGCCAAACAGGTTCATGGCAACCGGGTCGGCAACGCCCGCCAATTGCTCCCGCATCCAGCGCCACACCGGGTCCATATCTGGGAAGAAGCCCAAATGGCGAAACGGTGTGCAGGACGCGGTAAAATGCACTTCGTCATTCCACGACAGTCGCCATCCATCGATGGGGACGGGTTTGTTATTATACCAACGACCGCCGCCATCATCGTCTGATCCGGGAACAAATTCGGCGTCCGCGGGCCATTCGTCTAATGCCGGGGCCCACATCGCTTGCGGTTCGGGCCGGATGAAGCGGCGGTCGCCATAGGATTCATATTTGCGCCCATGACCTGAATCGATCAACGTATAATCGCTGCGCGGTTCGCTGATCAGGGTGACGAAATCCGGTTCCATATTCAACGCGCGGCGCGCGCCAACACATAATCACGCACCGCGTCATATTCGCCGGGCAGAACATCAAAGCGTTCTTCGCGGTCAAATAATTGCGATACCCGCGCAGGCAAAGCGGGGCGCACGCCGGTGGCATTTTCAACGGCGTCGGGGAACTTGGCGGGATGCGCGGTCGCCAGGGTTACGACCGGCACATCGGGGCGAATACCCGAATTGCGCGCGGCATGCAAAGCGATCGCGGTGTGTGGGTCGATGATTTGATCGGTCGCGCCATAGGCCCAGCGCATGGCGGCCGACATCTGTTCGGCATCGGTGCGTGCGCTGGTTAGCAACGTCGCCTTTTTACGCATTTCGGGCGACAGCACCATCTTACCCATTTTTTCGAACCACTTCATCCGTGCGCCCGTGGCGATACCATCACGGCCCTCCAGATCGAACAATAAGCGTTCAAAATTGCTCGACACCTGAATATCCATCGATGGCGATGCCGTCGGGGTCACGCCAAGCACCGAATAGTCCCCTTTTGAAAGCGCGCGGTGCAAAATATCGTTGATGTTGGTGGCGACAATCAGGCGCTCAATCGGAAGACCCATTTGCGCGGCGACATAGCCAGCAAACACATCGCCAAAATTTCCGGTCGGTACCGAAAAAGCGACCTTGCGCTCCGGGCCGCCCAACCGAAGCGCGGCGTAGAAATAATAGACCACTTGCGCCATCAGGCGGGCCCAATTGATCGAATTGACCGCAGATAAGGTTAGCGGACCGTTGACATCGCTGTCGTTGAACATCCGCTTCACCATCGCTTGGGCGTCATCAAAGCTGCCGCCAATGGCGATGTTATGGACATTTGGCGCAAGGATGGTTGTCATCTGCCGCCGCTGCACATCGGACACGCGGTTGTGCGGATGCAACATGAATATCTCAATCTGCGCGCGTCCGGAAACGGCATCAATCGCGGCTGATCCGGTGTCACCAGAGGTTGCGCCGACAATCGTCAGTTTTGTGTCAGTACCCGACAGAAAGCGCACAAAAAACTGCCCCAGCAATTGCAGCGCCACGTCCTTGAACGCCAAGGTCGGGCCGTGGAAAAGCTCAAGTAACCAATGCTGGCCATCCAACTGCACCAAAGGCGTAACCGCTGTATGGGCAAAGGAGCCATAAGCCGAGGCGCACAGGCCCTTCAGCTCCGCCTCGTCCAATACGCCCTCGGTAAAAGGTGCCATGACACGCGCGGCGAGATCCACATAAGACAGCCCGCGCATCGCGGCGATTTCGTCGGTTGAAAATTGCGGCCAGTGCCGGGGCACATATAGCCCGCCGTCCTTTGCCAACCCCGTCAGAGTGACGCCAGCAAAATCAAGATTGTCTGCGTTGCCGCGCGTGCTGATATATTCTGTTCTATTAATCGCCATAACGCGCACGCGGTTAACCGCAGCGCCGCATTTACGCAAGATTATTGCAAGTCAGCGCGGACGAATTCGGCACATCTTTCCCCAATCATGATGCTTGGCGCATTGGTGTTTCCAGAAACAAGACGGGGCATGATGCTGGCATCGGCCACATATAGCCCTTCTATGCCCCGATATTTCAGGCGCGGGTCAACAACATCATCGGCATTCGGCCCCATGCGGCAGGTGCCAACCGGGTGGTATACGGTGTCGGCGCGGCTGCGGATCAGGTCGTCCAAGGCCGCGTCGTCGTTGATATCAACCGGATGCCGGTTTTTGCCATTATAAGCGGCCAACGCAGGCGCTTCGAATATACGATGCATCGCGCGCACACCGGCACGCAGTGTCGCCATGTCGCGGTCATCACTTAAAAAGGCCGGATCAATGACCGGAGCGACTTTGGCGTCCGCTGACGCCAAACGCACGCTCCCACGGCTTTCAGGGCGCAGAACGCAGGCATGGCAGCTAAAGCCATGGCCTTTCACTTTGGAACGGCCATGGTCTTCCAGCATGGCGGGCACGAAATGATATTGGATGTCGGGCGCGGGCAAGCTTGGGTCCGAACGCCAGAATCCGCCTGCCTCGGCAAAGCAGGTGGTCATCACGCCCGTGCGCTTGCGCCGATGTTCGATGATAGCCATGACCATCTTGGCCGTGCCAGCCAGCGAATCGCCGAAGAAATCATCCTTGGATTGGGTTTCAAAGCTGGAGACATAGTCGATATGGTCTTGCAGGTCGGAACCAATCGCGGCCTTGTCATGAACAATGTCGATGCCAAGCGCGCGCAAATGTTCGGCGGGTCCCATTCCGGATAGCATTAGGATCTGCGGCGAACCAAATGCGCCTGCCGATAATATGACGGCCCCGCGCGCCTTGATCGTCCGGCATTTGCGGCCCTGACGGATGACAACGCCCGTCGCGCGGCCATTTTCGAGGATGATCTTTTCGGTCAGTGCGCCAGTCAGCACCTCCATACGGTCACGCGCCGGCTCGACATAAGCGCGCGCAGCGGTCCAGCGTTCGCCGCCCTTTTGCGTGACCTGATACAGGCCAAAGCCATCCTGCGTCGCGCCGTTGAAATCCGCATTTACGGGCAATTGCAATTCGGCAGCGGCTTCAACAAAGGCAAGGCTGCCCGCTTGCGGCCAGCGTTGATCGGAAACCGAAAGTGGCCCGCCCGATCCGTGAAACGCGTCTGCGCCGCGCTCATTATCTTCACAGCGTTTAAAAAATGGCAACACATCGTCATAGGACCAACCATCGCAGCCCAAGGCGGCCCAATTGTCATAGTCATATTTATGGCCACGAATGTAGACCATCGCGTTGATCGCGCTCGACCCGCCAAGGCCCTTGCCGCGCGGTTGATAACCTGTGCGGCCATTCAGGCCCTTTTGCGGGACGGTTTCATATTTATAATTGGACGCATTGCGGATGAACGGCATGAAGCCGGGCGTCTTGATCAGCATGTTATTGTTGGTGCCGCCTGCCTCAATCAAGCAGACCTTATATTTGCCACCTTCGGACAGCCGCCCGGCGGCTGCGCTGCCTGCGGAACCACCGCCGATAACAATGATGTCGAATTCGTCCATATAGCCTGCTCCCTCTTCATGAAGAGTTTTAAGCGGACGATTAATTACTGGCAAGGGTGTAAATAGGCTATGCGTTCACAGCCGGGTCAGCCTTGGCTTGCTGGCTCTCCAGCCATTGCGCACGAATGCTGTCCGACGTGTCCCGGCTGCCGTCATGGCTCCAGCCCGGAGGACGCCATATATAAGAAAATTTATGCCGCCATGGTGCGGACCATAGGTCCTGGGCGATGCCGATCCATTCATGAAACACGCTCCACAACAGGTTGAACGTGCCCAATTGCTTGACGATGCCATAGCGGATCTTTTCGCCTTCGACTTCCTCTGTAAAGGTTCCGAAGATGCGGTCCCAGACGATGAAGGTCCCGGCGTAATTCCGGTCGAGATAGCGCGGGTTGGTCGCATGGTGGACGCGGTGATGGCTGGGCGTGTTCATGACATATTCGACCCAGCGCGGGAATTTGTAAATTGCCTCGGTGTGGATCCAGAATTGATAAATGAGATTGAACGCGCCGACGAACAACAGCATCGCGGGATGAAAACCCAAAAATGCCAAAGGTATGCGGAAGATAAAGCCAAGCGCGATAAAGCCAGTCCATGTTTGGCGTAGCGCCGTCGATAGATTATAATGCTGGCTACTGTGATGGTTCACATGGCTTGCCCAGAACCAGCGCACGCGGTGCCCCGAACGATGCGCCCAATAATATGCAAGATCATCAAGTACAAAGCATAAGGGCCACGCCCACCAGACCCAGCCGATATCGAAAAAGCGTTGTTCGTATATCCACATGGCAAGGCTGAACACCAACGCGCCCGACAATGCGCCGGCAACGGTGCTGCCCGTGCCCAAGGCGAGCGATGTTAGCGTATCGCGCGGTTCATATTTCTCCGGCGCGCGGCGCCGCGCCCACAACATCTCTGCGACGATCAGGATGATGAACGCCGGAACCGCATAATCAATTGGGTTGAACAATTCAGGCATATGGGCGTCCTACATCCAAATGGCGCAGGCCAGCCGCCCAATGCGACGCTTGCGCGCCCAGATTAAGTGTCACCGAGCCAAAGGTTTTTTCGCCTGTGCCGACGGTGAGGAAATTTTGGTCAAGCCGCGCGTCATTATGGTGGTCGAGAAGTCGCCCTACCCATTGCACGCCATGCCGCCGCACCAAAAGGTGCCGACCATCGGCATCGCGCATCAACGCGGCGATACCGGCCTTGTCGATGGCAATTTCGACGGGTTCGAAACCGCATAAAGCCTCACGGGCAATCTCGCGCGCTTGTTCTTCGCTGCCGATGCGGACGTCACCGCCGAGTTTCCAGAATCGCGCAAGCCAGGCGATGAACAAGATCGCAGCGATTGACCCCGCCAGCTTCAGCAATTCTGCTGTCACGAAGCCCGCCCGCGCAGCATATCCATCATCGCGGTCACTGGCGTTACATCATAACCGGCATCCGCTGCCTTTTCGGCCAACACGGCAGGATGTTCGCCTTTGGACGCCTGCGCCAAGGCCCAAAGCAACGTCGAGCGCGTGCCAGATCGGCAATAGACCAGCACTTTGCCGTCGGCCTTGTCCAATGCATCGGCCATTGCGGTCACTTGCCATTCGGCAAAGCCCGCATGCGTGACTGGAATGGCGACATAGTCCAACCCGGCGGCCCGCGCGGCGGATTCAATTTCTGCACCTGGCGTTTGATCGGCGGATTCATCTTCGGGGCGGTTGTTGATGATAAGCGTTACGCCCGCTTGCGCAGCGGTCATGACATCAGCGACGTCAATTTGCGGCGCTACCAGAATATGGTCAGTGAGTTTGCGAAACATCCGAAAAATCCTATCGTATAATCGCCTTAGCCGACGACAATCAAACCGCCATATTTTAATCCGCAATCGATAACAAGGAAGGACAATGCCGCGATGTACTTCGGTCCTAAAATTGCGCGATTACCGACAGAAATTCTGCGCCATAAGCCTCCAGCTTACGCGCGCCGACGCCGCTGATCCGGCCCAAGGCGCGGATATCGGCTGGCCGGGTCAGCGCCATTTCGCGCAAGGTCGCGTCATGGAAAATGACATAAGGCGGCACGCCGACATTTTCGGCCAATGCCCGGCGTTTGGCGCGCAAGGCCTCAAATAACGGGTTGCCAATGGGGTTGTCGGGTCGGCCCGCGCGCCGTGTGTTGCCGGGTTTTACCACAGCGATCTCAATCTTTTGATCGCCGCGCATGATGATGCGGGCATCGCCGCCAAGTTTCAGGCCGCCATGTTCGTTAGCGACCAACGCGCCGCGCGCCTGCAAGGCACGAGACAAGGGCTTCAGCATAGCTGCCTCTGTGCGGTTCACTATGCCAAACACCGAAAGCTGGTCATGCCCGAACTGCGTAATCCGCTCGTCTATATTCCCCAGCAGGACCTTTTCCAAATGGCCCATGCCGAATCTCTGACCCGTCCGATAAGCGGCGGACAGCAATTTGCGGGACAGCTCGGTCGCGTCGTGCACGGCGGGCGCATGCAAGCAATTGTCGCAATTGCCGCATGTTTCGGCTGGGCTTTCGCCAAAGTGGCGCAGCAACACCGCGCGGCGGCAGCCAGGGGTTTCCACCAAATGCGACAAGGCGGCCACGCGCGCCAATTCCGCCTCACGCCGCTCAGGTGGTAATTCAGTCAAGCGTCCACGCGCGCGGGTGAAGTCGCCTGCTGACCACAGCATATGCGCCACCGCCGGGTCCCCATCGCGCCCCGCCCGCCCGCTTTCCTGATAGTAAGATTCAATAGATTTCGGCAGGCCAGCATGCACGACAAAGCGGACATCAGGCTTGTCGATACCCATGCCGAAGGCGACCGTTGCGACCATGACCATGTCTTCGGAGGACACAAATTCGGCCTGTGCCCGGGCGCGCGTTTGTGGCTCCATACCGGCATGATAAAATAAAGCCCTGCGGCCCGTCTTGGCAATTTGGCTTGCGATTTTTTCGGTGCGGTCGCGGGTTTGGGCGTAGACAATGCCTGCGCCCTGCAAGCCCTTGACCAATGACGCAATGCCGCTGTTCGGTGCGGCTTCGGCGATGTAGCGGATGTTGGGGCGGTCGAAACCTGCCACCATGACGCCGTCTTTGGCTATGCCCAATTGTTCGGCAATATCGTCGCGTGTATGGGTGTCGGCAGTGGCGGTCAGCGCGAGGCGCGGCACATGCGCAAAGTCATCCAGCAATGGCCGTAACAAACGATAATCGGGCCGGAAATCATGGCCCCATTCGGACACGCAATGCGCCTCATCAATCGCAAAGAGGGATATTTTCGTTTCACGCAGCAGGCTGCGAAATTCCTGACCCGATGCCCGTTCCGGCGCGACATATAACAGGTCAAGCTCGCCCGCACGGAATCGTTTTATGGTTTCGGCGCGATTGTCGTCGGCGGACGTCAGTGTCGCGGCGCGAATGCCCACGGCATCGGCCGCGCGCATTTGGTCATGCATGAGCGCGATCAGCGGCGATATGACGATGCAGGTGCCATCCATGATCACGGCGGGCAGTTGATAGCAAAGCGACTTGCCCGCGCCCGTTGGCATGATCGCGAGCGTGCGCTGACCCGCCAGAACGCGCGTAACCACTTGTTCCTGTTGCCCGCGAAAGCCGGCAAAGCCGAACAAGCGGTGCAAAACATCGGCTGGCGTGGGGGAAGGAGCGACGGAGGCCATTTGAAAGCCCTAGCGTGACTGAAGTGCCAATGACAGAGCCGACATGTATTTGTTTTAGGGTCAGGACCCTAAGTCGCTTGTGGATAGCGCGTGATTTTACGCGGTGGGAACGGCCTCTTCTTCGGCTTCGCTTTGCTGGCGCGCCCACATGTCGGCATATAGTCCATTTTTGCGAAGCAATTGCATGTGCGTTCCCTTCTCCGCCACGCGACCCGCCTCCAACACAATGATCTGATCCGCGTTCACCACGGTCGACAGCCGGTGCGCGATGATGATTGTGGTGCGGCGTTCCGAAATACGTTCGAGCGTTGCTTGAATTTCCGACTCAGTCCGGCTGTCCAAGGCGCTGGTGGCTTCATCGAGGATCAACACCGGCGGATTTTTGAGCAAAGTGCGGGCAATGGCCACGCGCTGCTTTTCACCGCCGGATAATTTTAACCCGCGCTCGCCAACCTTGGCGGCATATTGGTCGGGCAGTGAGTCGATGAAACCGTGGATCGATGCGCCGCGCGCGGCCTCTTCGATTTCGGCTTGATTGGCACCTTCGCGGCCATAGGCGATATTATAACCGATGGTGTCGTTGAACAAAACGGTATCCTGCGGAACGATACCGATGGAACTGCGCAGGCTGGATTGCGAAACATCGCGCACATCCTGGCCATCGATGGTGATACGACCACTGGTGATATCGTAAAAACGATAGAGCAAACGCGCGATGGTCGACTTGCCCGCACCCGATGGGCCAACCACGGCGAGCGTATGGCCGGGCTTTATGTCGAAGCTGACGCCGTTTAATATTTGCCGCTCCGCGTCATAAGCGAAATATACATCGTCAAACACCAGCGCGCCGCCACTTACTACCAATGCGGGCGCATTTGGTTTGTCGGTGATTTCGGCTTGGGTATCGATAAGCGCAAACATTGCGGCCATATCGGTCAGGCCTTGGCGTATTGTGCGATACACCATGCCCAACATGTCCAATGGCCGGAAAAGCTGCGCCAGCAAGGTATTCACCGTCACCACGTCGCCTGTGGTAAATTGCCCGCGTGACCAGCCCCAAACGACATAGCCCATGGCCCCAGCCATCATGAGGTTGGTGATCAGCGATTGCCCAATGTTCAGCGCGGCGAGCGAGTTTTCAGATTTGACGGCGGCATTGGCATAATGTTGCACCACCTCGGCATAACGGCGGGTTTCGCGCTTTTCTGCGTTAAAATATTTGACCGTTTCGTAGTTCAAAAGGCTGTCGACGGACTTGGCAACGGTCTGCGTGTCGAGCTCGTTCATTTCCTCGCGCAATTTGTTGCGCCAGTTGGTGATCAGGGTCGTGTAAACAATGTAGCTGACGACCATGATCAGCGTGGCAATGACCATGCCCCAGCCAAATGAAATCTTGAAATAAACGGAGACTAAAAACAGCTCAAGCAAGGTAGGCGCGATGTTAAACAAAAGGAAATAGAGCATGATGTCGATGCTCTTGGTCCCGCGTTCAATCACCTTGGTAACCGCGCCTGTCCGCCGGTTCATGTGGAACCGCATCGACAGATTATGCAAATGGCTGAAGACATTTTCGGCCAGACGCCGCGTTGCTTCTTGGCCGACGCGTTCAAAGACGATGTTGCGCAAATTGTCGAATAATACCCCGCCGAAACGCGCACCGGCATAAGCGGCGACCAATGCGATGGCGATGGCGACGCTGTCTTCCATGCCCGGCACCATGCGGTCGATAGCCCGGCCGTAGAGCCATGCCATGCTGAGCTGGATGAGTTTTGAGACAACCACCAGCAGCAGGGCAAAGACAATGCGGACGCGCAAACCCGCTTCGTTCTTCGGCCATAAATACGGCAAGAATCGCCGCATGACGGCGAAATCGGGCTTAGTATCGTTGGTGGGAGTTAATGGAGGCACAAGGGCCATATAGGTATTTTAGCGCAAAGCACAAAGGCCCATCAGGCCTTGTTCGACAGCAGCAGCCAACTCGCAACGCCGTTTATGGCGGTGTAGGCGGCGTAGAGGAGCACTACCACCAAGGATTGCGCATTGGCCAACCACATGGCGCCGATGAGCAAAGCCAGTTCAATAGCGTAGCTTCCATAAGGACCGAAATGCCGACTGAAATAGCGCTTTGTCTCCTCGACAAAAGGGTGCCCAGATTCCGCCACCGCTTTGTGCATAGAAAAATTGGCGATGCCCAATATAAAGCAGACGGTCAGCAACATAGGTTTTGGATCACGGCCCTTCGCGGATACCACGCGCTTCATTGCGCTCTGATTGCCGCTCAAGCGCGACCTTGATCATCGCGATGATTGGATCGGCCAGTGCAAGCCCCAAAATGCCGAAAAGCGCACCGAAAAGAATCTGCGCGCCGAGCACTAAAGCAGGTGCCAAATCGACCGCACGCTTTGCGACCATCGGGACGATCAAATAACCGTCCACCGTCTGCACGACAAAATACACGAAAATGGCGTAGAGTCCGACATCGACCCCGGCAGAAAACCCAACGAGGATGATAAGGGCCCCAGATACAATTGCGCCGATATTAGGCAAGAATGCCAGCAGGCCCGTGAGCACACCCAGCAACGCCGCCATCGGCACGCCGCCAAGGCTGAGTAAAACCCATGTGCCCACGCCTTCAACCGCCATGCCAAGCAGGCGACCCGCCATCAGGCGGCGCAGGACGCTGCCCATTTTTTCGGCGGTGCCATAAAAATGCGCGCGCTCTGCCAAAGGCAACATCCACGCGACACCGCGTTCATACAAGCGGGGCTCGGCTGCGATAAATATGCCGAGAACCAGCATCATCGCAAGGTTTGTGACGGTGCCCAAAACGGACGATACCGCTTCCGTGACGCGGCCCACAGAGTTCAACATCTGCGAACCAAGGCCTTTCACATCTTCAGCAGAAATGTTGAACCCTGCTGCTTCAATCCGATTGCCGATTGTTTCAATTTGCCTTTCGACAATGGCCTGAAGGCTTGCGGCTTGCGCGGCGAGCTCAGAGCCTGTGAAAACAAACGTCCAATAGATAAAACCAAACACCGCGAGCACGACAATGGTCAGGCGGAAGCCGCGCGGGATGGGCAGCACCCGGCCAAGAAGCCGCGCGCCGCCGTCTAACATCGCGGCAAGAACGATGCCGCCAATGATAAGAAGAATGGGCTGCGCAAGCCAGATGAATGCAACAACGAGGCTGGCCATGCTAATCCATACCGCAGCGCGCTTTATCTCTGAACGAATGAGGGGGTCGTAAAGCTCGGTTGGGCCGACCTCTTCGCGAAAGCTATCCTTTACCTGTGCGTCAGGTTTTTTCCGCGTCCGGCGCGGCTTGCTCTGCGCAAGGGGCGCGGCGTCACTCACCTTGGCTGACCTTTTTAGGACGCAAGCTGTCGCCAGCGCGATCACCGCGCAGCGAACTGAACCATGATGCAGGATTAAGGCTGGTGCTGCCATCAACCGAGAATGTGATAATTTCCGCGCGACCGCCGATGCGATCCCATGATACAGGACCACCAAGGCCGCCAAACTCTGCCGCCACGCGGCTGTCGGAGCTGTTATCGCGGTTATCACCCATCAGGAAAACATGACCGGCAGGGATCTTCACAGGTGCCATGTCATCGGTATCGCGCTGACGCGCGTCAATCGTATCATATTGCACGCCGTTGGGCAGGGTTTCGCGAATGATTGGCAAATGGCAGGTCAGCACGCCGTCAGCACCGCGTATCAATGCGCCTGGAAAGTCATAATCATTGCATGGGTTGTTGGCATCGACTGGTAAGATGAGGTTTGGCTGGGTTTCCTGCTTCACGGGTTTGCCGTTGAGGAAAATCTGCCCTGCGCGCAGTTCGATGGTGTCGCCGGGCAAGCCAATGACGCGCTTAATCCAATCCTGATATTTGCCCTTTGGCGTCAATATGACGATATCGCCACGTTCGGGCAATTTGCCCCAGACGCGCGTGTTGCTGTCCGGCAAAGGCACGGCCAAGGCGTCTACCTCTTCGCGCAACACCAGCCAGCGAAATATCGCTACAGGATTCGGTATCGTCGGCGACACATGGCTCCATCCATAAGGATATTTGCTGACGAACAGCCGGTCACCCACCAATAAGGTCGGCATCATCGAAATAGACGGAATGTAAAAGGGTTTCGCAATGAAGCTGTGGAACGCAAGCACGGCGAGTAAAAGCCAGAACATGCCTTTTAATTCGGCCCAAGCCGCTGCGGCCCAGCCCTTCTTTTCGGGTGCCGGCGCGGGCGGTGTTGCCTCGCTATTGTTGTCGGTGGTCAAACTGGTCATGCCTTTTGCGATCTCAACGCCTCTATAATGACAAATGCCTGTGCCCACGGGTGGTCATCCGTCAACGTCAAATGAATATGGGCTTCATAGCCCGAAGGAATCATTGCGTCGAGCCGCGCTTTTGCGCCGCCCGTAAGCGACAGGGTCGGCGCACCCGAAGGTGCATTGACGACGCCAATATCCTTCATAAATACGCCATGTTTGAAACCGGTTCCCAGGGCCTTTGAAAAGGCTTCCTTGGCGGCAAAGCGCTTCGCATAGGTGCCCGCTTTGGTAAATGGTCGCTTCATTGCCTTGGCACGTTCCACGTCGGTGAAAACACGATTTTCAAATCGCGCGCCAAATCGCGCAATCGATTTTGCGATGCGTTCGATGTTACATAGGTCAGAGCCAAGCCCGATGATCACCGGGCAAGGTCCATCAGTTCGCGCATTTTACGCACGCTTTCTTCCAAACCAATGAAGATGGCCTCACCGATCAGATAGTGCCCGATGTTGAGTTCGGCAAATTGCGCAATGGCGGCAATGGGCTGAACATTATCAAAAGTAAGCCCATGGCCGGCATGCGGCTCGATCCCGTTCTTCGCCGCGAGAGCGGCGGCATCGGCAATCCGGCGTAGTTCGGTTTCGCGTTCCTCGCCTTGCGCATGGGCATATTTACCCGTGTGAAATTCCACGATTGGCACGCGCAAGCGGATGGCGGCTTCGATCTGACGGGCGTCGGGTTCAATAAACAGGCTGACGCGGATATTGGCGTCGGTGAGCCGCGTGACGATGGGCGCAAGATGATTGTGCTGGCCCGCCGCGTCCAATCCGCCCTCGGTCGTCCGCTCCTCGCGCCGTTCAGGGACGATGCACGCGGCATGCGGCTTGTGCCGCAAGGCGATCTCCAGCATCTCCTCGGTCGCTGCCATTTCAAGGTTCAGCGGCAAATTTGTCGCGGCCATGATACGTGCGATGTCGGCATCGCGAATATGCCTGCGGTCTTCGCGCAGATGCGCCGTGATGCCGTCGCCACCGACCGCCGCCACAATCTGCGCCGCACGCACCGGGTCTGGATGATCACCGCCGCGCGCATTGCGAATGGTCGCGACATGGTCGATGTTAACGCCAAGGCGCAAGCGGGGCGGCGCGGGCGCTTGCGTCATAACTTCCGGCTACCGGGCTTGATCGCTTGCGTCGCGGCGAGCTCCGGCGGCAATTCGTCGGGCGCGTAAGTCGGAAAGTTCAGCTGAATCAGCGGGAAAAAGGGAACGCCAAGCTCAGCGGTCCCCGCCGAACGGTCCACCACAGCCGCGGCGGCGATAACAACACCGCCAGCCGCTTCGATCGCGGCAATCGCTTCACGTGAAGACAGGCCGGTGGTCACGACATCTTCCACCATGAGGACTTTAGTGCCCGGCGTGAGTGTAAATCCCCGGCGCAACCCAAAAACACCTTCGGGGCGTTCCACAAACATGGCATCAACGCCAAGCGCGCGACCCATTTCATGGCCGATGATTAGGCCACCCATGGCGGGCGAAATGACCGCCTGAACCTCAGCCCGCAGTTCGCGCGGCATTTTTTGACTGATTGCAAGCGCAATGCGTCCAGCGCGCTCTGGGTTCATTAACAGCCGGGCGCATTGCAAATAATAAGCGCTGTGCTTGCCGGACGACAGCAGGAAGTGCCCCTCAAGCAGCGCGTCGACGCTACGGAATTCGGACAGTATTTCATCTTCGGTCATGATGGGGAGAATGATCCTTGTTAGCCATTGTCGTCTTTTGCATGTCCGGTTTAACGGATTGCAACGCAAATGGGTAGAAGAGTGGTGCAATTAAATGCTAAAAATAATAAATCGACCGCTTGAGGGTTCAGGTTAGCGCGACTATAGGTCGCGCAAGTCCGGCCACCTTGGGGTGAGCAAGACATGCGCAAAGTTCCTGCGCCGCACCAAGAACACGGGGCCAAGTAGATGAATATGTTGAAGAAATTACTGGTTGTCTTCGCTGCAATGACGATGCCGTCATTGGTGATGGCGCAGTCAGCGAATCCCGCGCCAGCGCCAATGACGAAGGAAGTGGCCGCGCCTGTTGTGGCGACGCCTGCTACGGCAACGACCGCTGCACCCGCCGCCGCGCCAGCCGAAGCTGCGCCTAAGGCGATGGATGGTTCGTTACCCGGCTACACGCCAATGCGCCCCAATTATGAAGATAGCGTTGGCATGCCAAAGCCGAAGGAAGTGGATTTTCAGGAACAATTCACCGAAAATGGCCAATATGCAAAATGGATCAACAACGCGATCCTGTTGCCGATCATCACCATCATCTCTCTGTTTGTCCTTGGCCTTCTGCTTTGGGTGATCGTGCGTTTCAACCGCCGCGCCAATCCATTACCATCAAAGACGACGCACAATACTTTTATCGAAGTCGTATGGACTCTGATCCCTGTGCTCATCCTTTTGGGTATCGCTTATCCATCGCTTGATTTGTTGGCCAAGCAATTTAAGCCAGCACCAGCAGACGCCGTTACCATTAAGGCCACTGGTTATCAGTGGTATTGGGGCTACACTTATCCCGACCATGGCGGGTTCGAAATTGTGTCAAACATGCTGAAAGAAGAAGGCGATGCCGCCAAGGGCGAGCGTTTCCGTACCGAAAACGACGGGCCAAAACTGTTGGCGGCCGACAATCGCATGGTTGTGCCTGCGGGCGTACCTTTGCGCATCCAAACGACGGCTGCGGACGTGATTCACGCATTTGCGGTGCCGTCGCTTTGGTTCAAGCTTGATGCGGTTCCCGGTCGTCTGAACGAAAAATCTGTCACGATCACCAAGCCCGGCGTGTATTTCGGGCAATGCTCCGAACTATGCGGGGCACGCCACGCGTTCATGCCAATCGTTGTGGAGGCACTTCCGCCAGCGCAATTTGCGGCTTGGGTGAAGGCGCAGGGCGGCACGATGCCCGGCGAAGAAAAGCCGGCACCTGCGGCCGCTGCGCCAGCCGCCGCAACCGCGACCCCCATAGACACAACTGCTGCACCTGCTGCAGCGCCAACTAAGTAAAAGGGCCAGACGGATGACAAGCATTGCTGCCACAGGCACCGACCTTCACGCGCATAACCATCATGACGCGGACCACAAGCCGGGCTTTTTCGCCCGCTGGTTCATGTCGACCAACCATAAAGACATCGGAACATTGTATCTGATCTTTGCAATTTTCGCAGGGATTGTGGGCGGTGCGATTTCGGGCTTGATGCGTTTGGAGCTTGCTGCTCCGGGCATTCAATATCTGCAAGGCTGGGCATCGATGATGGCCGGCAAAGAAGCGTCGCTGGATGAAGCCTATCATATGTGGAATGTGCTGATTACGGCCCACGGCTTGATCATGGTGTTCTTCATGGTCATGCCCGCCATTATTGGCGGCTTTGGTAACTGGTTTGTGCCTTTGATGATCGGCGCGCCGGACATGGCGTTTCCGCGCATGAACAACATCAGCTTCTGGTTGACCGTTGTGGCGTTCATCATGTTGCTTGGGTCCAGCTTTGTCCCGGGCGGTACGGGTCTTGGTGCAGGCACTGGCTGGACGGTCTATGCGCCGCTGTCGACTTCAGGCTCGGTTGGGCCTGCTGTCGACATGGCCATTTTCTCGCTTCACTTGGCGGGTGCAGCGTCGATCTTGGGTGCCATCAACTTCATTACCACCATTTTCAACATGCGTGCGCCGGGCATGACCCTGCACAAAATGCCATTGTTCGTGTGGTCGGTGTTGGTAACGGCATTTTTGCTGCTGCTCGCATTGCCGGTACTGGCGGCGGCGATTACCATGCTTTTGGTTGACCGTAACTTTGGCGGCGCATTCTTCGATGCGTCGGCCGGTGGTGACCCTGTATTGTATCAACATCTCTTCTGGTTCTTCGGCCATCCCGAAGTGTATATCATGATCTTGCCCGGTTTCGGTATCATCAGCCAAATCGTCGCAACCTTCAGCCGCAAGCCAGTGTTCGGCTATCTCGGCATGGCTTATGCCATGGTCGCGATTGGTGTCGTCGGCTTTGTTGTCTGGGCGCACCACATGTTTACCACGGGCATGAGCGTCGACATGAAAATGTACTTTACGGCAGCAACGATGGTGATCGCGGTGCCAACCGGCATTAAGATATTTAGCTGGATCGCAACCATGTGGGGCGGTTCGGTTAGCTTCAAGACGCCTATGGTATGGGCCATGGGCTTCATCTTCATGTTCACCGTTGGTGGCGTAACGGGTGTTGTGCTGGCCAATGGCGGTCTCGACGATAACCTGCACGACACATATTATGTTGTGGCCCATTTCCATTATGTGTTGTCGCTGGGTGCTGTATTCTCGCTCTTTGCCGGCTTCTATTACTGGTTTGGCAAAATGTCGGGTCGTCAATTGAATGAATTCCTTGGTCATCTGCACTTTTGGATATTCTTCGTTGGCGTGAACGTCCTGTTCTTCCCGATGCACTTCCTTGGAAATTCAGGCATGCCGCGTCGTTACCCTGATTATCCGGAGGCCTTTGCCTATTGGAATGGCGTGGCGTCCGTTGGCTATGCAATAATGGGCGTTGGCGTGCTCATTTTCTTCGTCAATGTCATCTGGTCGTTGGTCGCTGGCCGCCGTGCAGAAGACAATTATTGGGGTGAAGGTGCGACCACGCTTGAGTGGACGCTGACAAGCCCGCCACCATATCACCAGTTCGAAACGCTGCCGGTTATCAAGTAACCGGCGGCGGCTCACCGCTTTGAACGTCTCGAACGTTTGGGAACAGGCATGACAACCGCAACGCGTGACATCATTTTGACAGCCGAGTGGCGCGATTTCTGGGCTTTGACGAAGCCTCGGGTCATGTCGCTTGTCGTGTTCACAGCGCTTTGCGGATTATTGGCGGCACCGGGTAGCATTCATCCGGTAATTGGTTTTACCGCGATACTCTGCCTTGCTTTGGGCGCGGGTGCCTGTGGTGCGCTCAACCAATATTTTGAAGCTGACATTGACGCCAAAATGGCACGGACGGCGCGCCGCCCGCTGCCTGCGGGCCGAATGGACCGGGCGTCCGCGTTGAACTTTGGCATCGGCCTTGCCGCTTTCTCGGTGGGCATCATGGGCGTTGCGGTCAATTGGTTGTGCGCTGGGTTGCTTGCTTTCTCGATCTTCTTCTACGCGATCGTCTACACCATCTGGTTGAAGCCCAATACGCCGCAAAACATCGTGATCGGTGGCGCGGCGGGGGCATTTCCGCCCGTCATTGGATGGGCGGCGGTAACGGGTGACGTTACGCTTATGCCAATCCTCCTTTTTGCGATCATATTCCTGTGGACACCGCCGCATTTCTGGGCGCTCGCCTTGTTTATGAAAACGGATTACGGCGCTGCCGGAATTCCCATGCTCCCCAATGTGAAGGGTCAGCGGGTCACCCGTAACCAGATATTCGGCTACAGCTTCCCCATGGCGGCGACGGCGATACTGCCTTTTGCTTTGGCCGAAACAGGGTGGGTCTATGGCGCGGCAGCGATTGTTCTTAACCTCCTGTTTTTGGCATTGGCCTTCCGGGTCTGGAAAAACGAGGCCACGGACGCAGCCGCGATGAAGCCGGAGAAGCAACTTTTTGCCTTCTCAATCCTTTACCTGTTTCTCCTTTTTGCAATTTTCGCCTTTGACCGGATGCTGATATCATGACCCAGAATGAGCCTTCCGCCTATACCGCCGAAGAAACGGCGATTATCCGCAAACGCCAGGCGGGCCGCTCGCGTGTCATGGGTGTTGCTTTGGTCGGGTTGTGCGTCTTGTTCTTCTTAATCACTGTGGTGAAAGTGGGAGTCTGGGGCTGATGGCTATTTCTAACGCAAAAACCGGATTTTTGGCGGCGGCGCTTGCCGTATCAATGGTCGGCGTTGGCTTTGCTGCGGTGCCTTTGTATCGTTTATTCTGTCAGGTCACTGGCTTTGGCGGCACCACAATGCGCGTGGACGCTGCGCAGGCGGCTACGGTTGCAGTTTCCAACAAGACCATCGTCGTGCGCTTTGATGCCAACCATCGCGGCGACTTGCCTTGGGAATTCAAACCCGAGCGCCCGACCGACACTGTCAGCATCGGCGCGAAGGACATGTCGATCTATCTTGCGAAGAATCTCTCGAACGAGCCCGTTACGGGCACCGCCACGTTCAACGTGACGCCAGCGCTTGCCGGTCAGTATTTTAACAAGATTCAGTGCTTCTGCTTTACCGAACAGACGCTGAAACCCGGTGAACAGGTCCGCATGCCTGTCTTATTCTATGTCGATCCCAAGATTATGACCGACCCTGAAACCAAAGACATTGAAGAAATCACACTTAGTTACACTTTCTATCCGGTCGAAAAGCCAAACATAGTGGACCAGACGGCGAACGGTGGCTAAGGCAATTGTTAATCGATAAGACTACAGGGAATTGACCATGGCGGGTGCCAAAAATCACGATTATCATATTTTGCCACCAAGCATCACACCGTTGCTGGGTTCATTTTCGGCGCTGACAATGTTCTTTGGTTTGGTGATGTGGATGCATCCCGAACAGTTCGCTTATGGCAGCCTGATCTTTGGCATTGGCTTGATCGGCGTGTTGTATACTTTCTATGCTTGGTGGTCCGATGTGGTGCATGAGGCGCAATCGGGTGACCATACCCCCGTGGTGCAATTGCACCTGCGTTACGGGATGATCATGTTCATTGCCTCCGAAGTCATGTTCTTCGTTGGCTGGTTCTGGGCTTGGTTTGATTATTCCTTGTTCCCCGTCCCGCTGGAAATCGTCAAAGATGCCGAAACGCACGCGTTTACGGTCACTAACCTGATCGGCCAAGAGGGCGCTGCGGCGTTGATGCAATGGCCGCCAAAGGGTTTGGAAGTTCTCGATTCGATGAAGCTTCCGTTGTTGAACACGCTGATCCTGTTGTGCTCGGGCACCACTGTGACTTGGGCGCACCATGCGCTTATCCATGGCGACCGTGAAGGTCTGAAGAAAGGGCTGTGGCTCACCATATTGCTCGGTCTGCTGTTCAGTGCCATTCAGGCTTATGAATATTCGGTCGCGCCGTTTCCCTTTGGCGGATTGAATTATGGCACGGCCTTTTACATGGCGACGGGTTTCCATGGTTTCCACGTCATTGTGGGCACCATCTTCCTCGCCGTCTGCCTTGCGCGCACCTACAAGGGCCATTTCACGCCTAAGCAGCATTTCGGTTTTGAGGCCGCCGCATGGTACTGGCATTTTGTCGATGTCGTCTGGCTCTTCCTCTTCATCACCATTTACATCTGGGGTGGCTGGGGCGCACCAGTGCACGCGTAAATGAAACCAGAACAATCCATAGAAGGGCCGCCCGGCATTGCTAGGGCTGCCCTTTTTGGTCTCTGCCCCCAATGCGGGCACAAAAGCTTGTTCGCTGGCCTGGGGCAGTTCGCCGACAGTTGCGCAAACTGCGGACTAGACTTTAGCAGCTATAATGTCGGCGATGGTCCCGCTGCGTTGCTCACTATGGGCATTGGCACGTTGATTATCGTACTGGCGCTGGGCGTTGATTCTGTGTTCCACCCACCTTTTTGGGTACATGTCATCATTTGGGTGCCGTTTACGGCGGCGCTCACGGTGATCACCTTGCGCATGGCGAAAGCCGCGCTGTTGGCGGCGGAGCATCGCAACCGTGCGCGCGAAGCTGGAAAGAGTGATCTTCTATGAACCGCCTGCCCGTCATTCCAACCTTATTGGTTGCCCTTGCCGTTGCCACGATGATTGGCCTTGGCATCTGGCAGTTGCAACGCAAGGCACAGAAAGACGAATTGCTGTCGCGTTATGAATCGGCGGTGGGATTGCCAGCCGTGGCATGGCCAACGGTTCCCGACCCTGCGACATTGCCATTGTTTCGCCGCTCCAGCCTCATTTGTGCGCGCGTTGTTAAGATCGAGACCGTATCGGGTTCAAATGCCGCGGGCAAAGCAGGCTTTGCCCATGTCGCGTCTTGCCAGACCGGCAAAGCAGAGGGCCCCGATGCCAAAGTGGCCTTTGGCTGGTCCGAACGGCCGCAATCACCCAAATGGGACGGCGGCCGCGTTAAAGGCATTATCGCGCCCTACGGAGCGCAGCGCATAAAGCTTGTTTCAACAGATGCGGTCGACGGCTTGGATATATTGGCCGAGCCGTCGCCAAGCCAGATCCCGAACAACCATCTGCTATATGCCATTCAGTGGTTCATTTTTGCCACCGCTGCGACCATTATCTATATATTGGCGCTTCGAAAGCGCACCAAAGCCCTTTGACCCTGCCATCATCAATCTTTTGATTGTCATCATTGGGACCGAACTGATTCGGCAAGCCATCTGGTAACTGCGCCCTATTTGGGCGACAGCACCATCAGCATCTGGCGACCTTCCATCCGCGGATGTGCCTCGATTTTTGCGGTCTCGGTCGTATCGGCCTGAACCCGTTGAAGCAGTATCATACCCAATTGTTGGTGTGCCAATTCCCGGCCACGGAAACGCAGCGTAATCTTGACCTTGTCACCTTCTTCGATGAATTCGGCGACCTTCTTCATCTTAACCATATAGTCATGGTCATCAATGTTCGGACGCATCTTGATTTCTTTGATTTCCTGCGTTTTCTGGCTCTTGCGTGCCAAATTGGCCTTTTTCTGGGCCTCATATTTGAACTTGCCGATGTCCAGAAATTTGCACACGGGGGGATCAGCGTTTGGGGAGACTTCCACCAAATCGAGCCCAACTTCGCCAGCCTGCGCTATCGCCTCGCGGGTATACATGACACCCAGATTTTCGCCGTCATCGTCAATGACCCGCACTTTTTCGACGGTGATTAGATTATTGTAGCGCGGTCCACTTTTAACAGGTGGGGTCATAGCGCGCCGGGTAGGCGGGGTGGCGATAGTCAATACTCCTTGTGATGTTCGGCAAAGCTAATACAGCCAATTTGTCCGCAGATAAAGGCTTTAGCAGCGATACCCCTGCTTTTGTTGCCCTGTGTGGCGCTAAAGCACATACGAGGGGTTCAACGTGCTCAATTTAAAGGGGCGGCGTTTGGCCGCGTTTTATTCCGAAAGCGCCGTCAGGTCGTTCACCGTTAAGATCTGCGGCAACACACGCGCGTCGGCGTTCGGTGGATAATATAGATATAATGGCACGCCCGACCGCCCGTGCTTGGCCAGAAAGCGCGTGATATCCGGATCCCTGCGTGTGTAATCGCCCACCATCGTGCGTATGCCTGCTTTGGCAAAGGCTGCGCTGGTTTCTGTGCGGTCAATCGCAGCGTTCTCATTCACTTTGCATGTCACACACCAGTCGGCGGTGAAGTAGAGAAACACAGCTTTGCCCTCTGCGCGCAGTGCGGCCAGCCGTTCTTCGTCAAAGGCCATGCTGCCGTTTTTCATCGGCTGCGGGGCAGGCGCGACGATGGCGGCCTTGTCCATGATGAGCAAAGCCGCGACGGTGACGCCCAATATGGCCGCAACGACCATCTTGTGTGGCGCGCCGCTTTTCTGTTTCCGCCCAAGTTCAAACAGCCGCAACAATATGATCAACGCGGCCGCGCCGCCAATGAGCAAGCCGCTAAAGCCGGCAAGTTGATAAAGCAGCCATAGCAAGGCCAATGACGTGAGCGCCATCGGCACGGCCATCCACTGACGAAAACGCACCATCCACGCGCCAGGACGTGGCATGCGCTTGCGCAAAGGTGGGATGAAGGCAATGGCAAGGAAGGGCAAAGCAAGGCCAAGACCAAGGCCCGCAAATATCAACAGTGCTAAACTTGCGGGCAACAGCAAAGCCGCACCCATTGCCACCGCCATGAACGGGCCGGTGCACGGCGTTGCGACAACAGCCGCCAGCACGCCCGTCCAGAATGACCCTGACACGCCGCCCTTTCGGGTCAGTGCCTCGCCCGCGCCGATACCGCCGACTTCAAACAGGCCAGCCAGATTTGCGGTGACCGCAACCATGAGCAACAGCAGCAACAACACAATCGCAGGGTCCTGCAACTGGAATGCCCAGCCCACCTCTTCGCCCGCCGCCCGCAAAGCCAACATAATGCCACCCAGCACAAGGCAGCTCATGATGATGCCGACGGTGTAGGCAACGGCATCGCGTCGGGCCGCACCCTCATCACCGCCCATTTTGGCAAGGCTCAAGGCCTTCAATCCCAATATCGGGAATACGCAAGGCATGAGGTTCAGGAGCAAGCCGCCAAGAACCGAAAAGGCGAGTATCCAGCCAAAGCCAAGTGGCGGTGTTTGCGCTGGCGTCGCTGCGCCTTTACCAAAAACGGATACGGCCGCGCCGCCTGCTGGGACGGTGCCGGGTGTGGCGCGTATTCCAAGTCCCTGTGCATCATTGAAACGCAGTAGGCCGTCAATCTCTCCGGCAAATGGTTCTTTCACTTCACTGCTGATAATCAACCAATCGCCGGTGCGCCGCGCAGTTTGCGGGGCGGCGTAACGGAACAGATTTTCGCTCTGCGCAAAAAACCAGACTCGGCTTGTGTCGGCACTACGCGGATAGGGGATGGCGATATCAATGCGGTTGCCATCAATGGCATAGTGCGCCTTGCGGTCCAGCGGCACTGGCAATGCGCTGCGCCACGCATCGAAACGTCTGCGGTCGGCATTGTCGATGGTTCCAGAACCAATGGTCATGGGCACCGACAATGTCGCGCTTTCCGGTACGCAGACCAGATCGGAGCAGGCCGACCAGCGCGCGTCGACCTTGATCGTCAAATTCTGCCCAACAATCGCGCTTTGCGGGATTTTGAGATCAATCAGAAAAGCATGCTCTGTCTTGTAAACATGGTTCATGAAACCGCTGACAATCAAGGTTTCGGGCACGGGCGCACGGATGGGGCCCACACTTGCGCCAGTGGGCAATATCCACGCCAGCTCTAGTGGCGTTCCGGCATCACCGGGGTTCACCCAATAATCATGCCAGCCGGGTTTCGGGTCCATGACAATCGCGACGGTCACGATATCACCGGGGGCGGGGCTGCGCGTTTCGGCTGCCATCGACGCACGGACATATTGCGGCGCGGCAGGGGTGGGAACCTGCGCATGGGCCATGCCAGCCGCAACAAACAGTGCCAGCAGGAACTGACCCATGCGCAACATTATATGCTTGGGCGCAGTAAATTCTCGGGGCAAGGTGACGATGCGTTGCATGCGAAGCTCAATGGCACAATGCACTATGTTTAGGACAGCGGATTATTCAGGCACCACGGGCACGGCGTGCGCCCCCATGGACGGCATCACCTTTGCCTTTTTCCATCCGCCATGCAGATAATAGGCAATCGACAGGATGCAGGATGCAATCGCGGTCGCAACAAATGATCCCCAAATGGCATCTGCGCCGAAGCGGGCGTATAGGCCAAAGCCAATGCTGAAACGCACCAGCACAGCGCTGATTATCAGGATCAGGAGCGGCGCAACTACGGCGCCATTCGCACGCACCGCAAAGGTCACGACAACCGACACACCCATCAGGACGAAGGTCCACCCAATGACGTGGTTGACGTGGATCGCGATATCGATGGCTGGGCTGCCGCTTGGCAGGAACAGGCCAAGCAATGGCGTCGCGAACAAGGTCATGAGTAAGATAAGCACACCTGCCAGCAGCAGGTTGATCCCAATCCCCGACCACACGATGCGGCCAATACGGTCCCATTTGTTTGCGCCAATATTCTGGGCGACCATGGCGCTGACGGCGCTGCCCACGGCGACCGCGGGCATCTGCACATAGCTCCAAAGCTGATTCATCACGCCAAATGCCGCGGTTGTGTTCACGCCTTCTCGATTGACAAGCCCAATCATCACAACGGCAGAGCCCGACATGATGATCATCGACAAGCCCATAGGCAGGCCCATACGCGCAATCGGTTTCAAGAACCGCGCATCTGGCCGAAGCCATTTCAGCTCATGCCCGCGCAGGCGGATGGTCAGGTCGCGCGCATAGACCTTGCGTAGCAATAGCCCGAGGCTGATGACCCCGGCAAATATGGTCGCAAGCGCCGATCCAGCGATACCCATCGCGGGTATGGGGCCAAGGCCCAAGATAAGAATCGGGTTCAAGATGATGTCGAGAACCACGTTCAAAACTGTATTCCAAAATGGCGTCACCGAATCCCCCACACCGCGCAGCGATGATGCAACAAGCACCATCACGAAAGAGGTTGGCATCGACAGGAAGATGACGCGCAAATATGCCAGCGCCAGCGGATAGACTGTTTCCGGCGTTGCCATCAGGCGCAGCATGTGGGGCGCAAAGATCCAACCCGCCGCCGCCGTCACCAGGCCCGCCGCAAGGAAAATGCCGAATGCGGTGCCCATGATGCGGCGGACAG
>Ga0208595_1000097_pt1 | contig 30723 bp, 27 predicted proteins | sample LakMenEpi28Jun11_FD_150742 | JGI IMG/M metagenome (GOLD analysis project Ga0208595, IMG submission 150742) | Freshwater microbial communities from Lake Mendota, WI - 28JUN2011 deep hole epilimnion (SPAdes) | ecosystem: Environmental > Aquatic > Freshwater > Lake > Epilimnion/Euphotic zone ...
CTTTTTGAATTGAGGAAGTGCCTCCCAAATTTTGTATTAACAAGTTATTAACCATTTCATTTGTTAAAAACATTTTGTTATTACCCTGAAACTCAACTTGTATCTTGCTGATTTTCTTGTTTTGACTTCTATTTTGCGTAAAAGAATACAAGAAAATTACCACAATTAACATCAATACTAACCGAATATTTTGCCAATTAAATTTTTTCATTTAGCACTTTTTTAATGTCCTTAACCATTTCACCAATATCTCCTGCACCTATCGTTACATATACTTCTACATCGGAATTTTCAAAGTATGTTAATAACTTTTCTTTGGTTACTAACTGTTTCTTTTTTGATGTAATTTTATCTAATAACCAACTTGAATTTACGCCTTCAATTGGCAGTTCTCTTGCTGGATAAATTTCCAATAACAGTATTTCGTCAAACTGCGATAAACTTTCTGCAAAACCATCAACAAAATCTTTTGTTCTACTAAACAAATGAGGTTGAAAACAAGCTATTATTTTTTTGTTTGGATACAACTCTCTAACCGCTTGATGCACTGCATTTATTTCGGTAGGATGATGTGCATAATCATCAATATACACTAATTTTTCGTTTCTGATTTGAAATGAAAAACGACGTCTTACACCTTGAAATGTAGCTAATGCAATACTTATTTTGTCATTTGAAATACCGTACGATTTTGCCATAGCAAAAGCCAATAAAGCATTTGTTAAATTGTGGTGACCTGGTAAGCCAAATTTTATATTTTCAATTAATTCAGTAGCGGTTTTTACATCGAAAACATAAAAGCCATTTTCAATTCTGATATTTTGAGCAACGTAATCAGCGCCTACATTTACAGCAATTGTATTTCCTTCTAAAGGCAATCCTTTGACAATAAATAAATTTTCTGAAGGTACTTTTTGTGCAAATTCTTTAAATGAAGCTTCAATAGTTGCCACATCACCATAAATATCTAAATGATCCGCATCCATAGAAGTAATGCAAGACAAATTTGGATGTAAATGTAAAAACGAACGGTCAAATTCATCAGCTTCAACAACTGTAACTGTTTTTCCTGTACCGATTAAATTAGAATCGTAACCTTCAACAATTCCGCCTAAAAAAGCAGTAACATCTACACCACTTTCATACAAAATATGTCCTAAAATACTTGATGTGGTTGTTTTTCCGTGCGTACCTGCCACTGCAAAACAAAACGTATCTTTTGTAATAATGCCTAAAACTTCAGCTCGTTTTTTTACCGTAAATCCGTTATCTAAAAAGAAGCTCCATTCGGTATGATTTTTTGGAACTGCTGGCGTAATAACCACTAATGTGTTTTCAGTATTTTTAAAACGTTCGTCAATTAATGCAATACTATCTTCAAAATGAATTTTAATACCATTGTCTTGTAATTCGTGGGTTAGCTGCGTTTCTGTTTTATCGTAACCCGCCACATTTTTTCCAAGGAATTGAAAATAACGTGCCAAAGCACTCATTCCGATACCACCGATACCAATAAAATAGACGTTATGTATTTGATTTAAATTCATTATTTTTTTAGTACTTTTTTTATTTCTTCCACTATGGCTTTAGTGGCATTTGGTTTTGCTAATTTTTTAATATTTTCTGTCAGGTTTTGCAATTTCCCCTGATCCTTAACTATCGCTTCGAAAACAATTTTAAATTCGTCATCTAAATTTGATTCTTTAATTAAAATGGCGGCACCTCTTTCTACAATTGCTTTAGCATTTTTAGTTTGATGATCTTCAGAAACATTTGGCGAAGGAATAAAAATGGTTGGTTTTCCAACGATACATAATTCTGAAACTGAAGACGCCCCAGAACGAGAAATCACGACATCAGCTGCTGCATATACCAAATCCATTCTATCAATAAATGCCGTTACTTGCACGTTTTCTTTTTCGTTATATTTTGAATATTCATTTAAATAATGCTTTCCGCATTGCCAAATAATTTGAAAATCTAATTGTAATAAAAAATCAAGTTCTTTTTCAATTAGTTGATTTATTCTTCTTGCGCCTAAACTTCCTCCTAAAATTAGAAGTGTTTTTTTAGAGGCATCTAATTTAAAATGAGCAATTGCTTCTTCTTTTTTACTGGCCACTTCCATTAGATCCTGACGAACTGGATTTCCAGTAAAATGCAATTTTTCTTTTGGAAAAAAACGTTCTAAGTTTTCGTATGCCACACAAATAGAATTGGCTTTTTTGGCTAATAATTTATTGGTAATTCCTGGATATGAATTTTGCTCTTGAATAACAGTAGGAATACCTAACATTGAAGCAACTTTTAAAACAGCACCACTTGCAAAGCCTCCAGTTCCTATAACCACATCTGGTTTAAATCTTTTTAAAATAAAAAACGATTTAAGTAAACTTAAAGCTAATTTTATTGGAAACAATGCGTTTTGAACTGTGATTTTACGTTGCAATCCAGCAATCCAAAGTCCTTCAATATTATAACCCGCTTGCGGCACTTTTTGCATTTCCATTTTATCTTTCGCGCCTACAAACAAAAACGTAGCATCGGGAAATTGTACTTTTAATTCGTTTGCAATAGCAACTGCTGGATAAATGTGTCCACCAGTTCCTCCGCCGCTAATGATAAATTTATTTGCCATTATTTTTTGTTTATTACTGCGTTCATTGGATTTTGTCCGTTCACCAAACTGTCGCCTTGTTCTGTTTCGTTTTCTTGTTTTAAAGATTCACGAATAGAATACTTCATATCTTTTATTTTATGCTCGTCTTCTGAAAGGTTTTCCGTAGCATTTTCCGCATTCATAACTACTACTTCTCTTTCGATTAAACGCTGTAAAGCAGCTTCTTTATCTTGAAAATCTTTTAAATCAGCGGCAATTTCATCTTCTTTTTTAGTGACACTTAATATAATCCCTAAAGACAAACACGTCATCCAAATAGAAGTTCCACCACTACTAATTAAAGGCAATGGCTGACCGGTAACTGGTAATAATTCAACCGCTACACCCATATTAATTAAGGCTTGAATTATAATTGGAAAACCAAGTCCGATGATTAATAATTTTCCAAACAAATTTTTGGTTTTATTGGCTCGTATTAAGAATCTAAAAAACAACAGCATATAAAAAAACACCAAAACATACCCGCCAATTAAACCGTATTCTTCAATAATAATGGCGAAAATAAAATCGGAAGACGATTGAGGTAAAAAATTCTTTTGGATACTTTTTCCAGGTCCTACGCCATTTATTTTCCCAACTGCTATGGCTATTTTAGCATTTTCAATTTGGTATTTATCTTCATCTGGTTTATCGGTTGTGAAATTTTCAATTCTACTCACCCAAGTATTTACACGACTAAACGTTTTATGTTTTGGAAAGGCTTGCGCCAATAAGAAAAAAAGCGCCAATGATGCCAATCCAATAGCCAACACAATTCCTAAATATTTTAATGGATATTGCCCAATATATAACAACATAAAAACCATTGCAAACATTAAAGCAGCTGTAGAAAAATTGGATGGTAAAATAAAGATTAAAACCGCTCCAACTGGAATCCAAATTTGGATTACCGAATCTTTAAACGTGTATTTGGTTTCGTTAATTTTTGTTAGCGTTCGAGCTACATATACCATTAAGATTGCAAAGGCAAGCGTAGAAGGTTGAAACGAAAAATTGACAAATGGAATTTCCAACCATCGACTTGCATTCGCACCACCAATAGTTTTTCCTTGTAATAATGTAAAAAGTAATGCTGGAATAATAATCCAAATGGCAAAAATGGAATATTTTTTAAACTTTTCGAAATGTAATTTGTGTATTAAAAACACAATAACTAATCCTACAATAACATGTAAAAAATGCTTTAGCAACAATACTAATGTTGAACCTTTTCCATTACCAACAGTATATACTAAGTTTGTACTCGCGCTATATACGGGTAAAAAAGATACCAAAGCCAGTAATACAATTACAGCCCAAATGGTTTTATCTCCTTTAAGTTGGTTTATGATTTTGTTCATTTTAATTTGTTGCTTTGATTAAAAAAAATCAATTATAAATTTTGTACCGCTTGTTTGAATTTACGTCCTCTGTCTTCGTAGTTTTCAAATAAATCGAAACTTGCACAAGCAGGAGAAAGTAGCACCGTATCGCCTTTTTCTGCCATTTTGTTTGCAATTTTTACTGCTTCAGACATAGATGTTGTTTCAATAAACATCTCAACCAAACCTTCAAACTTATCGGCTAACTTTTTGTTATCAACTCCTAAGCAAATGATGCCTTTTACTTTTTCACGAACCAATGCCATTAACTCGTCGTAATCATTCCCTTTATCAACACCTCCAACAATCCAAACTGTTGGTGTAATCATACTATCTAAGGCAAAAAAGGTAGCGTTTACATTTGTGGCTTTAGAATCGTTAATGTATTGTACATTATTAATTTTCAATACTTTTTCTAATCTATGCTCTGCACCCTGAAAATTAGATAAACTTTCTCTAATAGTAGCTTTTCTAATGTTCATTAATTGCGCAACGGTTGTTGCTGCCATAGCGTTTTTTACGTTATGTTTTCCTTCTAAAGCTAGTTGATGTATTGGCATAATAAAATGATTTTCGTTAAGGTTGATATTTATTTCGTTGTTATCGTTTATGCTTCCACCTTTTTTTAATTTTTTTGAAATTGAAAAAGGCACTTTGTTTGCTTTTGTTTGATGTGAGGCAAACCAATTTGAAATGGCTTCATCATCATCATCGTATATTAAATAATCTGTTTCTGTTTGATTCATTGTTATTCTGAACTTTGAATCGATATATAAATTGTAATCGTAATTGTATCTATCCAAATGATCTGGACTAATATTCAAAATAATCGCTATATCTGGCTTGTAATTAAAAATTCCATCTAATTGAAAACTACTTAATTCTAACACATAGCAATCGTGTTTGTTTTCGGCCACTTGCCAGGCAAAACTTTTACCAATATTACCTGCTAATCCAACATTTAAACCACCTTGTTTAAGTATATGATACGTTAACAAAGTCGTAGTAGTTTTACCATTACTACCTGTAATTCCGATTGTTTTTGCTGTGGTAAAAGGCGCTGCAAATTCAATTTCTGAAATTACTGGAATTTTCTTTTCTAGTAACTTTTTTACTATTGGCGCTTTATCTGGAATTCCTGGACTTTTCATAACCACATCGGCATTCAGAATTAAATTTTCTGTGTGCTTTTCGTCTTCCCAAGCAATTGCATTAATACTAAGAACTTCTTTATAATTTTCTTTTATTTTTCCAAAGTCGGACACAAAAACATCGTATCCTTTTTTCTTTCCCAGAATAGCCGTTCCAACACCGCTTTCTCCACCGCCTAATATTACTAATCGCATTTTATCTTAATTTTAAAGATACTAATGAGAAAATTGCTAAAATGATGGCCACAATCCAAAAACGCGTTACGATTTTACTTTCGTGATATCCTTTTTTCTGATAATGATGATGTAACGGCGACATTAAGAAAATACGACGTCCTTCACCAAATTTCTTTTTGGTATATTTGAAATACGCTACTTGTAACACCACTGAAAAGTTTTCTGCTAAGAAAATTCCACATAAAACAGGAATCATTAATTCTTTACGAACGGCAATAGCAATTACGGCAATAATTCCACCGATAGTTAAACTTCCTGTATCGCCCATAAATACGGTTGCTGGATAGGTGTTGTACCATAAAAATCCAATAAGTGCACCTACAAATGCGGCAATATATATCGTCATTTCACCCGAATTTGGGATGTACATAATATTTAAATAGTTAGAGAAAATAATATTTCCCGATACGAAGGTGAAAATACCTAAAACCAATACGGAAATGGCCGAAGTACCTGCCGCTAAACCATCGATTCCGTCGGTTAAGTTAGCACCATTTGAAACCGCAGTAATGATGAAAATAACTACCGGAATAAAAATTAACCAAGCCCAATTTTGATAATCATCACCCATAAACGATAGTAATTCCGCATAATCAAACGTGTTATTTTTCATAAATGGAATGGTCGTTTCCATTGATTTCACTTCAGGTGAAGTAGTTTTAATAACTGTTTCTATTCCTTGCTTTCTTAAAACAACATCTTCTTTAATGGTTACGCTTGGATGAAAATATAAGGTAGCTCCAACTATAATTCCTAAACCAATCTGACCTATTACTTTAAACTTACCTTTTAATCCTTCTTTATCTTTTTTGAAAACTTTAATATAATCGTCTAAAAAACCAATACTTCCCATCCAAATAGTTGTCACCAAAAGCAAAATGATGTAAATGTTATCTAATTTTGCTAATAACAAAACCGGAACCAGCGTAGCCAAAATAATGATTAAACCACCCATAGTTGGCGTTCCTGCTTTTTGCACTTGCCCATCTAAACCTAACTCACGAACAGTTTCACCCACTTGTTTGTTTCGTAAATAATTGATAATTCTTTTTCCATAGATGGTAGAAATTAACAACGATAAAATAACCGCAATCCCAGAACGGAACGTGATATATTGAAACAAACCTGCACCAGGCAAATTGTAAGCTTCGTCTAAGTATTTAAAGATGTAGTATAACATAATTTTATAGGTTTAAATTCCAAACTTTAAAAAATTCCAAATTCCAAATCTTATGATTTACTAATTCCAAAATTGGAATTTGGGATTTATTTTTTGAGTTTTATTTTTCTAATTGTTTTAATATTTCTTGTACGATTTGCATATCGTCAAAATCCTGACGGACTCCGTTTATTTCTTGATAGGTTTCGTGGCCTTTTCCAGCAATCAGAATAATGTCGCCTGAATTTGCCATTTGACAAGCGGTTTTTATGGCTTGTTTTCTATCTAAAATAGCTACTGTTTTTTTATAATTCTGAGCCTCCACACCTGCTTCCATTTCATCAATTATGGTTTGAGGATTTTCGGTTCTTGGATTGTCCGAAGTAAAAATGGCTTTATCACTAAAAGATGCTGCAATATTTGCCATAATTGGTCGTTTCGTTTTATCTCTGTCGCCACCACACCCCACGATGGTAAATAATTGTTCGTTTTTAGTGCGAATATTTTCTATTGTTTTCAACACGTTTTCTAACGCATCTGGCGTATGTGCGTAATCCACAATTGCTGTAATTTTGTTAGCAGAAACCACAAACTGAAAACGACCTGAAACACTTTCTAATTCAGACAATAATCTTAATGCTTCTGTACTTTCTATTCCTAATTCTAGTGCAACACCGTAAATGGCTAAAATATTATATGCGTTAAACGAACCAATTAGTTTCGTCCAAACTTCTTCGTTATTGATTTTTAAAACCAATCCCGTTAATTGATTTTCTAATATTTGTGCTTTAAAATCGGCATACGTTTTTAAGGCGTACGTTTTTTTTCTTGCTGCCGTATTTTGAAGCATTACTTCGCCATTTTTATCATCAATATTTGTGATAGCAAAAGCAGATTTTGGCAATCCATCGAAAAATGATTTTTTTACATCTCTATATTCTGCAAATGTTTCGTGATAATCTAAATGATCGTGTGATAAATTAGTAAACACACCACCTTCGAAATGTAAAGATTCGGTACGTTTTTGATGAATTCCGTGTGAGGAAACTTCCATAAAACAGAATTCGCAACCTACCGCAACCATTTCATCCAAATATTTATTAATAGTTAGCGAGTCAGGCGTAGTATGAGTCGCTTTATATTCTAACTCATCAACCATAATTTTTACGGTTGACAATAATCCTACTTTGTATCCTGCTTTTTTAAACATTTGATACAATAATGAGGCGATTGTAGTTTTTCCGTTAGTGCCTGTAATCCCAACTAATTTAAGTTTTTGCGAAGGATTATCATGATAATTTGCTGATAAAAAGGCTAATGCTTGATTAGAATTTTGCACCTTCACATACGTGCAATTTTCTGATAATGTTGTTGGTAAAACTTCACAAACGATAACCGACGCACCCAAAGAAATGGCTTTGTCAATAAATTGATGCCCGTCTGAAAGTGTACCTTTAATTGCTACAAAAACATCATTGTTAGACACTTTTCTGGAATCGAACTCGATTTTTTCTATAGTCAAATCAGTAGAACCGTGAACCGATTCAATGGCAACTTTATATAATATGTCTTTTAACTGGCTCACGATAATTCTATTGTTATGATTTGATTTTTCTTGAATGTTTCACCTGGATTGATGGATTGTTTTATTACTTTTCCAACTCCAATAAATTTTACTTTAAACCCTAAATTTTCTAATAAAGAAACCGCATCCATTCCTGCCATTCCTTTTACGTTTGGCACTTTGTTTGTGTTTCCCTGAGATTTTTTTTCAAATTCGCTGTATAAAATTTCTTGTTTTTTGCTTTTTAATTTGATGTTAGTAAACTTATTTGTGTTTGGAACATCTGTAAATATTTTTTGTGCAATACGTTTGAATACAGGTCCCGCTACATCAGCTCCATAATATCCTTTTGATTTATCTGGATTATGCACCACAACTATGCAAGAATATTTTGGTTGGTCTGCAGGAAAATAGCCCACAAAAGAAGACGCATATGACATTTCTGCTTTACTGTAATCTACCTGAGCAGTTCCTGTTTTACCAGCCATTGAAAAATCTGCAGAATACAAACTTTTACCAGTCCCGTTTTTAACCACATTTTCCAATACTTTTCTAACTTTTAGTAAAGTTTCATCAGAACATATTTTCGGATTAATTACCTCAGGATCGTACTTTTTAATGGTTTTACTCCACTCTTTTATTTCACTTACAAAAATTGGTTTTACCATTTTACCATCATTTGCTACCGCATTATACAAGGAAAGTGTTTGTAAAGGCGTCATAGAAACACCATATCCAAATGCCATCCAAGGCAACGTGGTGCCATACCAATTTTTAGCTCCTGGTTGTGGAATTACAGGTTGTCCTTCTCCTTTAATTTGCAAACCCTGTTTTTTATTTAATCCGTAACTGTTGATTCTATTGATAAATTGCCAAGGATTATTTTTATAGGCCTGATAAGTTGCTTGTACTAAAATGGTATTTGACGACACTTCAAAACCTTTTGCTAATGACGCAATTCCATATCCGTGATGATTTGAATCTTTAACAGGTCTGCCTTGTATCATAACTATACCACCATTTGAATTATAAACAGAACTGGTATCTGCTTTTTTATCATCAATTAAGGCAATTAAATCCATTAATTTAAAGGTAGATCCCGGCTCGTGAGATTCCGTTAGTGCATAATTTTGAGTTTCGAAATACGAACCATCTTCTGATTTTCCTAAATTTGAAATGGCTTTTATGTAACCCGTGTTGGTTTCCATAACCACTACACATCCGTGGTCTGCTTTATAAAACTCTAATTGTTTTAAAAGTGCGTGATGTGCGATATCTTGAATAAAAACATCAATGGTTGAAATTACATCGTATCCATCAACTGGATCTAATTCATTAACATCAGAAATAGGTTTCCATTGATTTTTTGCGATTTTTTGCATCCAATGGTGGCCGTTTGTTCCGTTTAAATATTTTCGAAACGCATATTCTAAACCTTTACCTTGATTACCATCGCGTTCATAACCTATCGTTCTGTTTGCAATTAATCCAACAGGATGTTTACGAACAGTTTGCTGCTCGGCAATAATTCCGCCTTTGTTAGCTCCCAACTTAAATAGCGGGAACTGTTTTACGCGCATATATTCGGTAAACGTTAATTTTTTAGCAACTAAAAAATACCTGTTTTTAGTATTTTTGGCTTTTCTTAAATCTCTTTGAAATTCGCCAGATGATTTTCCTACAAGTTTTGCAAGTGAATCTGACAAGGCAACATAATATTTTTCAAAATTTTCTTCGGAAGGTGTTACGGCATCAAAACGGATGGTATATTCAGGAATAGAGGTAGCTAATAAACTACCATCTGAAGAATATATATTTCCTTTATTAGCAGGAATCTCGAAATTTTTAACGGTACGTTGTTTGGCTAATTTTCTATAATACTCGCCACCCACCCACTGTATATTAAATAGTTTTATAGCAATCGCAAACGCAAACGCAACAACGCAAACCACCACAAATGCCAGTCGGTAAGAAATTATATTGTCGTTTTTTATTGCCATATTTTTAATTTATCTATAAAACTTTTTTCTTCAGGTTTACGTATTACAATTTTTTTTGGTGGAACAGTAGACGGTAAAATTTGTCTTGCTTCCATTTTTTTTGAAACGGTGGATTCCATTTTTAATTTCATTAGTTCAGAACGTGTATCTACAAATTTCGAACGCAACTCTTTCACTTCATTGGTTAAACTCGTAATCCTATAATTTTTTTCGTCGTAGTTATGATTGAAATACACCATTAACATAGCCAATGAAAAAACGAAAATTATAAATTTCCAAGTTTTTAGCGCATCATCATCAATTAAGAATTTTGCTTTTAATAGACTATATATACTACTTTCTTTTGCCATTATTTTTTTTCTGCTACTCGTAATTTTGCGCTTCTTGCTCTATTGTTTATTTCAATTTCTGCTGCTGAAGGCACAATTAATTTTTCAATACTTTTAAAAGGCACCTCGAAATTTCCAAAAAAATCGCGTTCTGGTTCGCCTTCAAACATTCCGTTTCTTATAAATCGTTTTACCAATCTATCTTCTAATGAGTGATACGAAATAACACTTAATCTTCCTCCAGACACCAATAATTCTTCTGTTTGCATTAAAAATTCTTTTAATACTTCAATCTCCTGATTTACTTCAATACGAATCGCTTGATATATTTGAGCTAAAATTTTATTTGCTTTATGACCTGGTAAAAAGCGGGACAACACTTCTTTTAACTGCTCCGAGTTTTTAATTTTTTTATCCGCTCTAGCGGCAACAATAACATTTGCCATTGCGCCACCATTTTTCAATTCGCCAAAATCAACAAAAACACGTTTTAGTTCACTTTCTTCATAATCATTTACCACTTCATAAGCAGAAAGTGTATCATTTTGGTTCATTCTCATATCTAAAGCGGCATCAAAACGAGTAGAAAAACCTCTATCTGCCACATCAAATTGATGAGAGGAAACGCCAAAATCGCCTAAAATTCCATCTACTTTTTTTACGCCGTGAAAGCGTAAGAACCGTTTAATAAATCTGAAATTTTCATTAATTAAAACAAATCGTTCATCATCTATTGCATTTGCTAAGGCATCTGTATCTTGGTCAAAACCAAACAATTTTCCGTTTGGCCCTAAATGCTTCATAATTTCTTTAGAATGTCCGCCGCCGCCAAAAGTGACATCAACGTAAATTCCGTCTGGTTTAATATTTAAACCGGCAACTGTTTCTTTTAAAAGTACTGGGTTATGATATTCCATCTTCCTCTTCATTTTGGTTACCCATTACTTCTTCGGCTAAATCTGCAAAATCAACCATCGCGTGATCTAATGCAGATTCGTATAAATTTTTATCCCAAATTTCAATAATTGAAACCGCTGATGACAATACAATATCTTTATCTATTTTAGAAAACAATACTAAATCTTTCGGGATTAACAACCTACCTGTAGCATCAATTTCTACCATTCTAACACCAGCAGTAAATGCTCTAATAAAATCGTTGTTCTTTTTTACAAAGCGATTTAATTTATTGATTTTCTGCATGACTTTATTCCATTCCTTCATAGGATATAATTCCAAACATGGCTGAAATACCGAACGCTTTAGCACGAAGCCTTCCTCAAAATTACCCAGTTGTTTTTTCAGAGGCGCAGGTACCATTAACCTTCCTTTTGCATCAACTTTGCACTCGTATGTTCCTAAAAATGTATTCAACTTTTATAAATGAATTATTATTGAGACAAATTTAAAAAATATTTTACCACTTTTTACCACAAAATACCACTTTGTTAATAAGTTTTTGATTAAAATAGTTTGAAATACCACTTATGTACTGAAAATACTGATAATTACAAAGAATTTAAGTTTTTAACGATTAAATAAATTGTTGAAAAAACGCTAATAATATCAGCATTGATTCTCAAAACAAATTGAAAATTAGAGTTTTAACTTGGAAACAATTTAATAATCTGAAATATGAAAAAAATGTGAAAAAAAAATGTATTTTTGTACGTATTAGATAGTTGAACACGAAGACGTTTTTATGATAAAGAAAGAAAAAAAATATACGTATTTTGAAGCTGGCGAAGGCACACCAATAATTGTGTTACACGGTTTGATGGGCGGCTTAAGTAATTTTGACGGCGTGGCTAATTTTTTTCCAAGTAAAGGATATAAAGTAATTATTCCTGAATTGCCAATTTATACGCAAAGTTTATTAAAAACTAATGTGAAAGCATTTGCCAGATATGTTAAAGACTTTATTGTTTTCAAAGGATTAGAACGTGTAATTTTGGTTGGGAATTCTTTAGGTGGACACATTGGATTGTATTTTACAAAACAATACCCAGAATTAGTTAGAGGATTAGTAATTACTGGAAGTTCGGGATTATACGAAAGCGCTATGGGTGAAAGTTACCCTAAACGTGGTGATTATGAATATATTAGAAAAAAAGCCGAAGATGTATTTTATAATCCAGAAGTGGCAACAAAAGAAATTATTGATGAGGTTTTTGCAACCGTAAACGACAGAATTAAATTGTTGAAAACGTTAACCATTGCCAAAAGCGCTATCCGTCATAATATGGCTAAAGATTTACCAAAAATGCATGTGCCAACTTGTATTATTTGGGGAAAACAAGACAAAGTAACGCCACCAGAAGTAGCAGAAGAATTTAAAAAACTGCTTCCAAATTCTGAATTATATTGGATAGACAAATGTGGTCATGCAGCTATGATGGAAGAACCAGATCAATTTAATGATTTGTTATTTAATTGGCTTAGCGAGAAAAAATTATAAATTCTCTTTTTTATCAAGAGAAAAATATCCTACGTCAATATTTTGAGTAGTTAAAATACTGTAAATCAAATGAAAATTAATACCGCCGAATTTGTAGTTAGTAATTCCGAAGTGGAAAAATGTCCAAAAGACAGAATTCCAGAATATGCTTTTATTGGACGATCAAATGTTGGGAAATCATCATTAATTAATATGATTACCAATCATAAAAACTTAGCTAAAACCTCTGGGAGACCAGGAAAAACCCAATTAATCAACCATTTTTTAATTAACAAAAACTGGCATTTAGTAGATTTACCGGGTTATGGATACGCAAAAGTTTCAAAAACCACTAAAGCAAAATTTCAACAATTTATTACTGATTATTTCGAAAGTAGAGAACAACTTATTTGTGCGTTTGTTTTGGTAGATATAAGACACGAACCTCAAAAAATTGATACAGAATTTATTGAATATTTAGGTGAAAGTGAAATTCCGTTTTGTATTGTTTTTACAAAAGCAGACAAATTAGGAAAAACGCATATTCACAAACACGTGGAAGCGTACAAGAAAAATTTATTAGCCAATGATTGGGCAGAAATGCCTCAATATTTTATTACCTCAGCCGAGAGTGCTTTAGGTAAAGAAGAAATTTTGACTTATATAGATGAAGTGAATCAGAACTTGTTTACGGGTTCAGATTTTTAATATAGGTACACGGATTTTCGGATTATTATAAATTTATTTAACCCCCCAATAGTTTTGAGCTTTTGGAGGGTTTTTTTATTTATTTCACCAACAACGAATGCTGCGTCATGGCTTCTGGTTGCGCAATTCCCATTAAGTCTAAAATAGTTGGGGCAACATCTCCTAAAACACCTGATTGAATGTGTGTTTTATCGTTATCTACCAAAATTACAGGCACTGGATTGGTGGTATGTGCCGTATTTGGTGAGCCATCTGGATTTATCATGGTTTCGCAATTTCCGTGATCTGCAATTACGATTGTAGTGTACTGATTTACTAAAGCTGTTTCTATAATTTCTTTTACGCAAACATCAACTGCTTCACAAGCTTTTATGGCTGCTGGCATGCTTCCGGTGTGACCAACCATATCGCCATTTGCAAAATTTAAACACACAAAATCAACCTCTCCTTTTTGTAATTCTGGTACTAAAGCATCTTTTAATTCGAAAGCACTCATTTCGGGTTGTAAATCGTAAGTGGCTACTTTTGGTGAATTTTTTAAAATACGTGATTCCCCATCAAACGGTTCCTCTCTTCCACCAGAAAAGAAAAAAGTTACGTGCGGATATTTTTCAGTTTCTGCAATTCGGATTTGTTTTTTTCCAGATTTAGAAAGTACTTCGCCTAAGGTTTCAGTAATATTATCTTTATCATAAATTACGTGAACGTTTTTATAGGTATCGTCATAATTGGTTAACGTAACATAATACAACGGTAATTTGTGCATATTTTGTTCATGAAAATCCGATTGTGAAAGCGCTTCAGTAAGCTCTCTACCTCTATCCGTACGGAAATTAAAGAAAATTACTACATCATCAGGTTGTATTGTTTTTCCTTCTGAAGAAAACAAGGGCTGAATAAATTCATCTGTAACGTTTTCATCATAACTTTTTTGAATGCTTTCTGCTAAATTCGTTGATTTTTCACCAATTGCTTTCACTAATAAGTCGTATGCTAATTTTACACGTTCCCAACGTTTGTCTCTATCCATTGCGTAATATCTACCAATTACTGATGCTAATTTAGCCGTAGTATTGGATAGAAAATTTTGTAAATCTTGTATGTATTTTTTTCCTGATTTTGGGTCTACATCTCGCCCATCCGTGAAAGCATGAACAAACATATTTGACACACCATTTTCTTGAGCCGCTTCAATTAATCCTCGTAAATGTGACGTATGAGAATGCACGCCACCATCTGAAACCAAACCTAAAAAATGAACGTTTTTATGATTTTTTTTTGCGTAATTAAAGGCATCAAGTAAAGGTTTTTCGTTTTTTAATGTATGATTTTTAACTGCTAAATTTATTTTGGCTAAATCTTGGTACACAATACGTCCTGCGCCTAAATTCATATGACCTACTTCTGAATTTCCCATTTGACCTTCGGGCAAACCTACGTGAAGTCCGTCTGTGCGCAATTCGGCATTTGGATAGTTTTTATATAACGAATCTATAAATGGTGTATTGGCATTATCTATGGCTGAAACTTTAGGGTCTGGAGAATGTCCCCAACCATCTAAAATCATTAAAATTACTTTTTTGTTCATCACTATTGTATTTAAGATACGAAGTTACTGATTTTTTAAACGCCGACTTAAAAAAGTTAGTAACGAAAAGGTTTTCTTAATTTAATTGTAGAAAAATAGTAGTGTTATTTTAGAGCATTCTTGGCTTGGTTGTAATCAATAAAATATCGAATACTGATAGAAAATGTATGATTTAGATCTTCATGATTAAATACTTTTTTAGTATTATAAACAAAATTCTTGTCTATTGCATTTTGAAAAATACCTGAAGTATTTCGGTATAAAAAAGACATTTGACTTCCCGGTGCAAACCACCAACTATAAGACAAATCAAAGTTCCATAAATTTAAATTCTGGTTGGCATTATCCGAGTAAGAATACGCTTCAGTATACCCATTTTCTAATAATTTATAGTACGAATTATTTTCGGAAAACGACCAATAATGCCTTAGTTTTAATCCGAAATTCATATTTGCAGTGATGGAATATTTTCCTTCTAAACTCGTTTCTAAGGTTTGGTTGTCTCTTATTGCAAAAATAATGTCATTGCCTACCCGATCTACACGACCTAAATCTTGATATTCATTGAAAAAATTATTTCTATAAATTAAGGATAATTTATCGTTAAATCGATATCTTGGACTTATATCAATTCCCCAATACCACCAACCTTTAGTTTCTGTAATACCAATATTTGGATTGATATCAAATGCGAATTTATTGTTGTAATTGGTAGAAATAAATCCCCACATACCATAATTTTTCGGAAAAATTACAAATCTTCCTTGGGCTTGTGGATTATAAAAATTATATCTTTCAAACGGATTTAAATTAATTCCTATACCTGCAGAATGATTTTTTTTATTAGTTAAGTTTAAATTAATATTAAAATTTTGCTCTTGGAGATAGTTCGTCGCTTTATCAAATTGCGCAAACGTATTTAAACTTATTCTGAATGAGTTTAATTTTTCTGTTGATTGTAGTAATCTGTAATTCGCATTTGCATTAATGGAATAATAATTGGTTTGAAAATTAAAACCTAAATCATTGTTGTCATAGTCTTTGGAAACATATTCTCCAAAAACCGAAAATCTAATTTTTCCTGATGTTTCTCCAAATCCTAAATTAGCCGTAATTCCATTTTTGTTCTGCAAATTGGCATAATTATTTACATAACTATATTTTAAGGCACCATTTAAATTGTAAGTATTCTTTTTTGTATTTAAATCGAAAGTTGTCGCAGTAACATTTGCATCTCTATAATTTCCATTTCGAGTGACGTTTGTATTAATTAATGATACAGAAGAATTTCCATTAAAACGCTGATCTAAAACCAAAACATTATAATTAGCCAAAGGCTCAACCGTTTCTGTCCTTGTGTTTCCAGTATTTACATCACGAATAACAACATCTGTTTTTTTAGTGACTGTATTTAAAAAACCAACTCCTAATCCGTCTTTCGTTCGGCCTGAAACTTTAACTGCATTGACCAAATCAATTGTGTTTGGAAAATCTAAGACTTCTTCTGTTTCTGAAATTTCTGGGTATTTACTGGCGCGTTGTCCAATTCTTCTAGAATAAAAGAGCCCTCCTTTATTAAATAAATCGGTTCCTTCTGTAAAAAAAGGTCTATTTTCATCAAATATTTGTTCGAAAGGGCCTAAATTTAAAATTTTATTATCAAATCTGGTTTGACCAAAATCGGGAATTAAAACCATATCTAAAGTAAATGCATCGGTTAATCCGTATTTTAAATCCAACCCCCCTTTAATAGTTCCGAACGATTTATCTTTACCTAAACTATTTAAATAAAAAGAAGAATAGGGTATCAAAAATAATCGCGTTGGTGTATTAATTTTTTCAATTCCCTTTAAAATTCCAGCCTGTTGCGTAAAAAATCCTTTTCTGTTATCTACAGGATTCCAAGTAAACATTTGTCGGTTTCTTCTCAATTCTCTAAAAAAGTTAATACCCCAAGTTTGTTTCTCTTCCTCAGAAAAACGAAGTGCGGCATACGGAATTTTCATTTCAACTACCCAGCCAATATCTGTAATTTTTGCTTTGCTTTCCCAAATAGCATCCCAAGAAGTATCTTCATTTTCTGTAGTTCTTACTAAATCCATTTGCCCATCAGAAGCACTTACAAAAAAACTAAATTCTTGCTGACCATCGTTGAAACCATTAATAAATACTCCAAAAAAATCAGTAGCACCAAAATTATCTCTTTCTGAAATTTCTTTTAAAATTTTAGAAGGTTCATTGTCGTATAAAATTGCTCCTATATAAATGGCATCATCATCATACAGTACTTTTACTTCTGTTCGAAGTTCAGGTAATTCTGGCTTTCCATTTTCTTGGTTAAACATAACAAAGTTTTTTGCTATTGGTACATTTTTCCAATCTTCTTCATTTAGCGATGCGTCAATTTTAATAGGATTTTTAATTTTTAGAGTACTAATTTCCTTTTTATTGTTTACTGGCAAAAATGGATTTGATGTTGCCAATTCTTGAGCAAAAGATAGTTGAAATAAAAAGATTATATTGAAAATTTGAAAGTACTTCATTAAATATTTAGTAAATAAAATTGATTAGTATAACTATTGCCGAATTTGTTTCATAATCAAATGTTAATTTTTGTTATTTAGAAAATTTTAAAAATTTCTACAATCATAAAAAATACATTACCGACAAAACGTTAAAAATTATCGTTAAAAAACACTAATTTATTTTTTTTATTCAAAATTACTATTATATTTGCCTGTGTTCGTTTTTAGATAACAACAAGAAATACAATGCGTTATACATTTTTACCTTTTATTTTTTTAGGTTTTATATTGCTTTTTTCAGTTAATGAAAACCTGGTAAATAGAACTTTTCAAATCAATAGCTTTACAACAAATGTTGTGAAACCAATTGCTATGGTGAAAAATGAAGCAGATAATATTAAAGAAAAATCGGAATTACTATATTGTGAAATTCAACCTGATGGATTTTCATTACCCGAATTAGAAATTTTTACAAAAGCATTTGAAGGGTACACCGCTTTAGAAGCGCAAGGGAAAATTAAAAATAATATTTTAACGATTATTGATTTCTCTTTATCTTCTACAAAAGACAGAATGTGGGTAATTGATATGGTTAACAAAAAAGTGATTTTACAAACATTAGTTTCTCACGGTATAAAATCTGGAAAAGAATTTGCAAAATCGTTTTCCAACCAAAATGAATCTTATAAAAGTAGTTTAGGTTTTTATCTAACTGGTGAAACCTATATTGGAAAACATGGTATTTCGTTAAAATTAGACGGCTTAGAATTTGGGCTTAACGATAAAGCTAGAGAAAGAGCTGTCGTAATACATGGCGCTGAATATGTTTCTAAAAAACTAGCAAATAAACAGGGTTACTTAGGCAGAAGTCAAGGTTGCCCTGCAGTAGCAACAGCAATTGCTCCAAAATTAATTCAAACTATAAAAAATAAATCGGTGCTATTTATTTATCATCCTACAAGAATGTACGTTAATAAATCTAAATTATCTTCTTAATTTATCGTACAATTTTTTTATCTAAGTCGTACATATCGTCTCTAAATTGAAAACCCGAAGCGTTTAACCAACTTGTCCAATATAATAAATGTACGTAGGTTGGTTCTTTTATTTTTATGTAATAAGGTGCTTTATTTTTTTTAATTATAGTATCGATTTCATTTCCGCTTGCCCATCTTTCGTTGTCTTGTTTTATTAGAATTTTTTTAGCCAAATCTACCGGATTTTGTAACCGAACACACCCCGAACTTAATGCCCTAAATGACAAATCGAAAAAATCCCTGTGATTGGTGTCATGTAAATACACCGAATGATGGTTAGGAAAATTAAATTTAACTACACCTAGTGAGTTGTTATATCCATGATTTTGAACATATCTATAACTTGTTGCTTTATCTGGATTCCAATTTGAGGGAGATATAATAGTGTTTTTTGCGTTATAAATTAGAATTCTATTTCTTGTAAAATAACTTCTATTTACTGCCGCTTCTACTGATAAATCTTCTTTAATTATTGTTGGCGGAACCGTCCAAGTCGGATTAAAAACAAAATTAGACAACTTCGAATCTAAAATTGGTGTCATCCTTTTTGGTTTCCCACAAACAATTTTATGTGTAGCTAAAGTATCCTGATTCTTAATAAAATGCAATGAATATTCCGGCAAATTGATTAATAAGTATTGCTCACCAAAATCTCTTGAAAACCAACGCCAACGTTCTAAATTGGCTAAAATTTGTGAACGACGGGTTTCTACATTATAATTTAATGCTTTAATGGTACCATAACCAATAACTCCATCTGCTAATAAACCGTGCCTTGCTTGAAATTTCTTTACAGCTTCAAGCATTGAACTATCGTAAATATTGGAATAATTTGTTTGTTTTTCGTCTAAATCTTTCCAAAACACCAATCGTTTTTTGATTTCTTTTACTACTTTTAAAGTATCGTTATATTTTATCTTTATAGATATATTTATTGAATCGAAATTACTTTCTGGCATTTTATCAATTAAGACTAATGCTTCTTTTAACGAAGTATAAATTGGATGATTTGGCAACAAATTTTTAATAGAAGACGCTACTTTTTTTGAAGAAATCGCAGCTTTTAAATGGTTTGCCATAGAAAGCGGTTTATCAAATAAATCCCAATTTTCATATACCTCATCAGGATTTAATTTACCTCTATAATAGTGATTACAAAGTTTATCATAGGCTTGAGTTAATAAAATATCATAGGCTAATTTTTCATCTAAAGTTAACGAATCCAACCTAACTTCTAATTGAAATATTTTATTAATATTGTAATCTTTAGGATTTAAACCTTCGTGTTTTGATTTTTCTATTTGTACGATTAAATCTTCTCTATTTTCCGCATCGACCCATATTTCGTGGTTTCCAAATGCAGCATAAATACTTTTAATACTATCCGACTTATCTGCTAATATATCTTCAGGAATGGCGTGAATCGTAATTTTTCTAATGGTATCGTAATAATCTTCGCTTACAACAAATTCATCATCCTTACTGAGTTTAAAAGACACAATAATGACAACAATTAATACTACACTGAATAGGAAAACCTTTTTCATTTCAATTCAAATTTATCAAATTTACCAAAAAATACTGGCATTATAACTCAAAAGCAAAAATGATTCCAAATTAAATATCAAAATATTTATACATTAAAAAATGTAAACCAATCTCAGGAATTTCAAACGAAGCACCTTTTTTAGTACATCCTAATTTTTCATAAAAAGGCACTGCCGATTCTCGAGCGTTAAACCAAAGTAATTCGACTTGAGTTGATTCAATAAAATTAAAAATCTCTTCAATCAACAACTTTCCAAAACCAGTACTTTGGTACTCCTCTAAAATTGCCATTCCACGCAATTGAAATTGATTTTTATTATCGAAATTTTTATTGCTTGTTTTAAAAACAGAAGCCACACCAATTAAATTAGCTTCAATAAATAATCCAAAATGTGTAGTTCCAACAGCATCATCACCTAAAAAAAAGCAAGTCTCAATAGGTTTTCCTTGTCTTAAGACGGCACTTCTAACTGGGAAAGTATCTATATATTTGATTTTATTAATCGTAATTTTATTCATAAAGCATTATAAATTAATAATTTACAAGTGTGTTATTTAAAATTTTTATTATTTTTATTAAAAAACTTGCAATTAATCAGTTTTTCATATTATATTTGCACTCACCAAAATAAAATGCGAAAGTAGCTCAGTTGGTAGAGCGTCAGCCTTCCAAGCTGAATGTCGCGAGTTCGACCCTCGTCTTTCGCTCTAAAACTTATTGAATTTTAAATTCTACCACGCGAAAGTAGCTCAGTTGGTAGAGCGTCAGCCTTCCAAGCTGAATGTCGCGAGTTCGACCCTCGTCTTTCGCTCTAAAGCCTCAAATTTATTTGAGGCTTTTTTATTTTAAGTTACTTAAATCCGTTCCTGTTTCAATTTCGATTGGTTCTTTTCCTTGCTGAAAAAGTCGCGCAGGCAAATCACCTTTTAATGTAATTTTATTTCCAAATACTTCTAACCAGCTTCCTTCTCTTAATCCTAAAACCGATTGCGGATTATACTGATGAAATTCTTTTATTCTCGTTTCTCTCGTTTCTCCCATATGTTGAGAACCATCTATTGGATCTAAATAATGCGGATTTAAATTAAAAGAAACCAATCCTAACGTTCTAAAACTCGGCGGATACACTATTGGCATATCATTAGTAGTATTCATAGTTAAACCACAAATATTACTTCCTGCACTTGTTCCTAAATAGGGCGTTCCGCTTTCAACCGCTTTCTGAATGGCATCTAATAAATTGTACTTGTACAACATATCTACTAAAACAAACGTATTTCCACCGCCAGTAAAAATAGCTTCTGCGTTTTGTATCGCTTCAATTGGATTTTCAAACTGATGAATTCCTTTTACTTCAATATTTAATTGTTTGAAAAACGGTTTTACTTTTTCTGTATATTCATCGTGAGTAATTCCTCCTGGTCTTGCAAAGGGGATAAATACTAAATTTGAAACAGATGCAAAATGTTCTGTTATAGTTGGTAATAAATAATCTAAAAAAGTACCTCCAAAAACAGTCGATGTACTTGCAATAAGCGCCTTTTTCATATATTATAATAAATTTACTTTATTCTTAACAAAATTTTATATCGATTGTAATTTTGTTCTTTTATTTTTACAGAAAATTAATTCTGTTTACTATTAAAAAATACATACAAATATTTTTACTTTTTCTCTCCCAAATGGTAGTTTCACAAAACGATTCTATAATTAAGGGAAAAATCATTGTGGAAACCAACGACAATGAAGGCATTACAATTGTAAATATTTCAAACAAAATTAATACAATTTCTGGAAACGGCGGCTATTTTAAAATAAAAGCAAAAGTAAATGACACCATAATGTTTAGCGCCATTCATTTAGTTGGCAAAAAACACATCATTACAAAAAAAGATTTTGGTAAAGATTTACTTTTTATAAAATTAGACATTTATACCCGTCATATTAAAGAAATTATGGTTACGAATGCTGATGATATTACTGCGGAATCTTTAGGATTGGTCCCGAAAGGACAAAAAAAATACACGCCAGCAGAAAGACGTTTAAAAACCGCAGGTGATTTAAATGGGCAATTTGGCCTGAACACTGCTTTTAGTATTGACCCCTTATTAAACGCTATTTCTGGCAGAACCAAACAATTAAAGGCAGAATTAGAAGTAGAAAGAAAAGAGTTTTTACAATATAAAATAAATAGTAACTTTGATTCCGAATATATTATAAATCAATTACACATTCCAGAAGAATATGTACAAGGATTTGTTTTTTATATTGTAGAAGATGAAGAATTAAAAAACGCGGCTAAAGCGAAAAACAAAACGCTAATTTCTTTTCGAATGAGTGCGCTTGCAGTTGATTTTTTGAAATTGAAAAATTTACAACCCTATTATCCAAAACCTGTTGAACCAGAAAAAAATACAGAAGAAAATTCTATTCCAAAAACAGAATCAGAACCAAAAAAAAATGAATAAAAATAAGTTAAGTTTACTGATAATATTGTTTTCGTTTCTGAGTGCTTTTACTTTGCATAAATTTTATGTTGGGGTTTTTCAGATAGATTATTTTAAAGAAAAAAAAGCAGTTCAAATTACTGCAAGATTATTTATCGACGATTTAGAAAAAGCGTTATATAAAAAACACAACAAACATTTTTACCTTACTACAAAAGATGAAATATCGGATGCAAACACTTATATTGCTAGTTATTTATCCGAAAAATTAAAAATTAAAATCAATAATAAAATTCAAACACTACAGTTTTTATCTAAAGAACAAGAAGATAATATTGTAATTTGCTATTTGAAAATTCCTTTTAAAGATAACTTAAAAGAATTAGACATTTACAACAATGTTTTATCAGATGTTTTTAATGAACAACAAAATTTAGTACATTTGAACATCAATGGTAACAAAAAAACAATTTTGTTTACTAATACAGAAACAAACCAAAAACTGAAATATAAATAATTATGAAAAAGCTAATTTTAATTGTTTTCTTATTTTTCGCGTCATTAACTGGCTTTGCACAAGAGGTGAAAAAAGAAGAAACTAAAAAAGAACCTCAAGGGCATAATGATATTAATAAATTCAGTCAAATGTATGCCGAAATGGCTACGCCTAATATGTTCAGAACGGCTTCTGGTGCTCCAGGTCCAGCATATTACCAACAACGTGCGGATTATAAAATTAATTTAGAATTAGACGACAAACTATCCAGAATGTATGGAAGTGAAACCGTTACATATTATAATAACGCACCAGAATCTTTAGATTATTTATGGGTGCAATTGGATCAAAATATCGCCAGAAGAGACTCACAAACACCTTTGATTGATTCTCAAACAATGCCACAAGCTACATCTGTAGAAAACTTCGCCAAAACATATATGGGTAAAGGTTTTGATGGTGGTTTTAACTTAGAATACGTTAAAGATGAAAAAGGCAACGGAATGAAATATACCGTTAACAATACAATGATGCGTATTGATTTACCAAAGCCACTAAAAAAAGGAGAAAAAGTAGTATTTTCAATCAAATGGTGGTACAACATTAACGATTATATGAAAGATGGCGGAAATGGTCGTTCTGGATATGAAGTGTTTCCTGATGGAAATAAAATTTATGTTATTGCTCAATTTTACCCAAGAATGTGCGTATATAACGATGTTGAAGGTTGGCAAAATATGCAATTTTGGGGAAGAAGTGAATTTGCTTTAACTTTTGGAAATTACGATGTTAAAATTACCGTTCCAGCAGATCATATTTTAGATGGAACTGGAGTTTTACAAAACAGAAGTGAAGTCTATACTGCAGAACAAGAAAAAAGATGGCAATTAGCCGAAAATTCTTTTGATAAGCCTGTAATAATTGTAAAACAAGCGGAAGCAACTGCTGCAGAAAAAAGCTTCGCAACTACTAAAAAAACGTGGCATTTAAAAGCTGAAAATGTTAGAGATTTTGCTTTTTCAACTTCTCGTAAATTTATTTTAGATGCGATGGCGGTTCAAGTTGGAAATAGCAAGCCTATGGCAATCTCTATGTATCCAAAAGAAGCCAATCCGCTTTGGGAAAACTTATCTACAATAGCAGTAGCGCACACATTGAAAACCTATTCAAAATATACATTCGAATATCCTTATCCAAAAGCCATATCTGTTTCTGCTGAAGATCAAGGAATGGAATACCCAATGATATGTTGGAATTATGGTCGTCCAGATGAAAATGGTAAAATTAGTGACCGAGTAAAATACGGAATGTTAGGGGTTATTATTCACGAAGTAGGACATAATTTCTTTCCAATGATTGTAAATTCTGACGAAAGACAATGGACTTGGATGGACGAAGGTTTAAACACATTTTTAGAATATTTAACCGAACAAGAATTTGATAAAAATTTCCCAGCAGATAGAGGTCCAGCAAAATCAATAGTGCCTTATATGAAAGGAAACCAACAGTTTTTAGAACCAATTATGAGCCACGGAGATGTGGTGTACAATTTTGGTGCAAATGCTTACGGAAAACCTGCAACAGGATTAAATATTTTACGTGAAACGATTATGGGACACGAATTATTTGACCACGCATTTAAAACGTATGCCAACCGTTGGAAATTTAAGCATCCTACACCAGAAGACTTTTTTAGAACAATGGAAGATGCATCTGCAGTTGATTTAGATTGGTTTTGGAAAGGTTGGTTCTACTCTACTGATGTGGTAGATTTAGGTATCAAAAATGTAAAACAATTTTATGTAACTGAAGATGCTTCAAAAGAAGCTGCCGCAGCCGTAAATAGAAGAGGAAGAAGAATGCCAAACAGCGGACCAATGATTTATTTAGTAAATAGTGAAAGTGCAGAATTAAAGCCAGAATCAAAAACAGCGCTTGAGACCGAAAAAGTAATGGCTTTAAATGACTATTTAAACAAAAATTATAATGCGGAAGAAAAAGCGGCTTTAAAAAATCCAAAATATTTTTACGAAGTCGAGTTTGACAAACCAGGAAGTTTAATGATGCCAATTATTGCTGAATTGCAATTTGAAGACGGCACTTCTGAAACACATAAATTTCCAGTTCAAATTTGGAGAAGAAACAATACTACTGCAAAACGTGTTTTTGCAACAGAAAAAAAAGTAGTTAAAATTCAATTAGATCCAAAATTAGAAACAGCAGATATTGACGTTACCAATAATACTTGGCCAAAAGAAGCTGTTGTGGATAAATTTGAACAAATAGAAAAGAAATAAACTATTTTGAAATAAACATATTGAAAATACTTTTAAACCATTAAGGCATTAAGATAATTAAGATTGTTATAGACTTAATGAAACTTAATTTCTTAATGGTTTTTACTTTTTAACTAAAAAAACACTAAGTTTTACTACATTTGTAATTCATAAAACACAAAACTATGTTTGGTATTGGCGGAGGCGAAATATTTTTTATTTTAATTGTAATTCTAATGCTTTTTGGATCAGATAAAATTCCAGAAATTGCAAGAGCATTGGGTAAAGGTATGGCACAATTAAAAAACGCTACCAACGAAATTAAGCACGAAATTCAAAAAGGTGCTGAAGATAATGGTTTAGATATGCGAAGTTTAACAGGTGGTATATCCGATGAAATTGCAAGTGCAAAAGAAAGTATGACAAAAGCAATTAGTCCAACTGAATTTACAAATCCCATTACCGAAATAAAAGAAGATATTGAAAACGCTACAGGACCTATAAAACGTCAAATGTAATGCTGGATTACGTAATACATTTAGATAAAAAATTATTTATATTTCTTAATAATTTAGGTTCTAAACCATTTGATGAAATATGGTTATTAGTTACCAAACAATTAAATTGGATTCCGTTTTTCCTAATTTTACTCTTTATTTTATATAAAAAATTAGGAACTAAAAAACTGGGAATAGCCATACTAACAGTTGCTGCATTAATTACGTTTACTAATGAAATTACCGATGTTATTAAATTTTCAGTACAACGCATTAGACCTTGTAATGATGATACATTAGCTGGCTTAATAAGAGTTGTGAAAGACAGCGACACCTTTAGTTATTTTTCTGGACACGCATCAAATTCAACAGCTTCTATGATGTTTGTATACTTAATTCTAAGAAGATATTACAAATATAGCTACTTGATTTTTCTGTATCCTTTAATTTTCGCCTACAGTAGAATTTATTTAGGACTTCACTTTCCTTTAGATATTATTTCTGGATATGTTTTTGGAGGCTTTACTGGGATTGTTTTCTCTAAAATATACTACAAAATTGAAAAAAAATATGCAGCAAATACCTAATTTAACTTCTTTACGATTTATTTTAGCGTTACTTGTTGTGATTTTTCACACACCTGAATTTTTCGCAAATAGAAATTTACCTTATTTTAAAGATTATTCTCTATTTTTAAGAGGAAATGAAAGTGTTTGGATCTTTTTTTCGCTGAGTGGTTTTTTAATAATCCGCCAGTTATTTAATGAAAAAATAAAAACAAATTCTATTAATTTGAAAAGGTTTTTTCTAAATAGAATATATAGAATATTTCCACTTTACTACTTAGTATTAATATTCGGCTTTATTCATTACCAAATTATTTTACCGAAATTGGGTTTTCAATTCGAAAATTCATATAATATTTTAGAAGGAATATTGCTTTCAGTAACATTTTTTTCAAATATTTTTTTAACATATTCACCTGGTGGAATTATAGAAATACTCTGGTCCATAGGAATTGAAGAACAGTTTTACATAGTAATTGCACCATTGTTTTATTTCATACCAAAATCAAAACTAAAAACTACTCTAATATTATTGACAGTAGTTTATTTACTACTTTTTATTAGTAATATGATTCCTCTGTTGACAGAATATAAAATGTACTTTTTCTTTTTTACATTTAGTGGGCTTTGTTCAGTCTATTTTGAAAAAACACATTTTAATAAATTATTTTCTTATTCAATATATTTTTTAACAATAATATATTTTTTAAGTAATTTTTTTAAAAACAACCTTAGCGAAAATCAATATTATGTATTTAGTATGATTTTGTTTGGTTTGTTTCTATCTGTTCTTTCAAAAAAACCAATTTTTATTTTAGAAAACCGAGCATTAAAATATTTAGGAACAATATCTTACAGTATTTATATGTTACACGCAATTGCAATACAAATTGTAGGTTTGGTTTATATAAAGTTGCAAATTGAAAACAAAATACCTGAATATCTGTATATTTTTAGTTATACTTTTTTAATTATTCTTTTGACTATAATTATGGCTCATATATCTTATAAATATTATGAATCATATTTTTTAAAATTCAAAAAAAAACTACAACACACGAGTAACCGTCAAGCCATCTCGGATAGGCAATAAAACCGTTTCTAAACGAGAATCCTCATTAATAATTTTATTATAATCTAATAGAATTTGTGTGCTTTTGTCGTTTGCTTTTACTTCTTCTAAAACTTTACCGCTCCACAATACGTTGTCAGTTAAAATTATACCACCCTTATTCATCAAAGGCACAATTAAATGAAAATAATTAATGTAATTTTCTTTGTCTGCATCTATAAAAACCAAATCAAATTTTTTATTCAAAGTAGGAATAATTTCAATGGCATCGCCAATATGTTGTACAATTTGATTGGAATAGTCAGATAAATCAAAATATTTTTTTTGAATTTCTTCCAATTCTTCATTTATATCAATGGTATCTAATGTACCGTTTTCTTGTAAACCTTCTGCCAAACATAAAGCAGCATAACCTGTATAGGTTCCAATTTCTAAAATAGATTTAGGATTAATTATTTTAGACAACATACTCAAAACTCTACCTTGAAAATGGCCGCTTAGCATTCGTGGTTGTAAAATTTTCTGATGCGTTTCTTTATTCAACTGCACCAATAATTCTGGTTCTTGTTGCGAATGATTGGCTACGTAATTTTCTAAATCTTCTGATATAAAGTGCATAATTTTTTAAAATTTCAAAGTACAAAAGTACAAATTCCAATCGTTTAAACACCGATTCAAGAAATTTCTAAAATTTATAAAAAACAGCGTTTCATTAAATTGGCATATTGAAAATTGATTAATTGACACATTAGTAGTACTTTTGCCTTATGCAAGCAGAAAAAAAAGACATACGCGCTTTATCTAAAGAGCAATTACGAGATTTCTTTGTAACTAATGGCGATAAAGCGTTTCGTGGTAATCAAATTTACGAATGGCTGTGGAGCAAAAGCGCACATTCATTTGAAAGTATGACCAATGTTTCTAAAGAAACGCGCGCTATGTTAGAAGCTCATTTCGTAATTAATCACGTAAAAGTGGATACGATGCAACGCAGTGAAGACGGAACCGTAAAAAATGCGGTGCGTTTACACGATGATTTAATTGTTGAAAGCGTCCTGATTCCTACAAAAACTAGAACAACTGCTTGTGTATCGAGTCAGGTTGGATGTAGTTTAGATTGCAATTTTTGTGCTACTGCAAGATTAAAGAGAATGAGAAATTTAACACCCGGTGAAATTTACGACCAAGTGGTAGCAATAGATAACGAGAGTAAATTGTATTACGACAGACCGCTTTCAAATATTGTTTTTATGGGAATGGGTGAACCTTTAATGAATTACCCAAACGTAATGAAAGCAATCGATATGATTACGTCAAACGAAGGTTTAGGGATGTCGCCAAAACGAATTACCGTTTCTACTTCTGGAGTTTCGAAAATGATTAAAAAAATGGCTGATGATGCTGTAAAATTTAATTTAGCCGTTTCTTTGCACTCTGCAATTGAAGCCACTCGAAACGAAATTATGCCGTTTACTAAAAGTTTTCCATTAACAGAATTACGTGAATCATTAGAATATTGGTACGCCAAAACAAAAAATAAAATTACTTATGAATACGTAGTTTGGAAAGGTATTAATGATGACAAAGCCTCTATTGATGCCTTAGTGAAATTTTGCAAATATGTACCTTGCAAAGTCAACTTAATTGAATACAACGCAATTGATGATGGCAATTTCCAACAAGCCAGCGAACAAGCTACAAAAGACTATATTACTGCTTTAGAAAGAAATAATATTGTAGTAAAAGTAAGAAAAAGTAGGGGAAAAGATATCGATGCCGCTTGCGGACAATTAGCTAATAAATCATAAAAAAAGAGAAGCAATGCTTCTCTTTTTTTATGAATAAATACTATAATTAATTACCAATTGTAATTGTGTATGAAGTTCCATTGATTGTAAATACAGCTGTATTGTCACAAACTCCATTTCCATAATCTAAAGTAGCAGTTACTCCATTTTTAACAAAAGTAATAACTCCAAAAACTAATAAAGGCTTATTTACTGCTAAACAACTCATTTTGGCTCTTAAAGGTGTAGTAATTGTTGCCGTTTGTACCGTTCCGTTTGGATGTGTAGTAGTCCAGTTTCCTGTAATTTTATAAATATTATCAGCGAAAATCATTGGCGTATTAAATCCTTCTACTAATTCCCTTGTTCTTGTTCCAACACGTGTGTAAACGTCTCCGTTTGGCATTGTAATAGTCATATCCAATAACATAACTACGATAGGATGTGGCGCAGATGTTGCAGTTGCAGCTGTTAATGAACGAGTAAATGTTTTTGTTCCAACAAATTTAATATTGTTGTGATAAAAATTATCAAATGTATAAGTTACTGTATGAGAAACCGCTGTTGGTTGAAAAACAAAACTAATAATAATTTTACCTTTCACTATATTCCCATTATTCAAGGTACATCCTGTTGTTCCAAAATCAATGGTTTTTGTTACTTGAGTTCCTGGAATGATAACCGTACCAAAAGCTGGCACTCTTGTAATTGTAGCACAATTTGAAAACACAGAATTATCATTGTTTATACCTCTATAAGAAATGGTACTTCCGTTTACATCGTCAAATAATTGATCTACAATATTTGATATGTCGTCACTTGCCATATCAATTTTCGCATTTACTAAAGCGTCATCTGAAGTAAGCGTTTCTGGTGTTGTTTCCGTATCTTTTTCACAAGCTGTAAAAGCGACCAATACTACTATTGGAAATAAAAATTTAATTAATTTTTTCATATCTATAATTTTAAAGTTCAATGTATTTGACTCAAAAATATCAAAAAGGTTTAATATAAAAAAATATTTTTCTAATCCTTTAATGTGTAGTATCTTTGAGGAAATGAAAATAACCGAGCAAATAAAAGAACCCATAGCCTACGAGATGGAACTTTTCGAGAAAAAGTTTCAATTGGCTATGTCTTCAAAAGTCGCCTTGTTAAATCGTATTACGCATTATATAGTCAACCGAAAAGGAAAACAAATGCGACCAATGTTTGTGTTCTTAACCGCAAAAATGATTTCTGGCGGCACGGTAAATG
>Ga0208595_1000099_pt1 | contig 30440 bp, 27 predicted proteins | sample LakMenEpi28Jun11_FD_150742 | JGI IMG/M metagenome (GOLD analysis project Ga0208595, IMG submission 150742) | Freshwater microbial communities from Lake Mendota, WI - 28JUN2011 deep hole epilimnion (SPAdes) | ecosystem: Environmental > Aquatic > Freshwater > Lake > Epilimnion/Euphotic zone ...
GAACGTACTAGCTGAGAAACAACAACGCGCTCAGTTCCATTAATAACGAAAGTTCCGCTTGGCGCCATGTATGGAATAGTTCCTAAATATACATCTTGCACGATAGTTTCAAAATCCTCGTGCTCTGGATCTGTACAATACAATTTCAAACGTGCTTTTAAAGGAACGCTATACGTTAAACCTCTATCAATACATTCTTCGATTGTATATCTTGGTGGGTCAATAAAGTAATCTAGGAACTCCAATACAAATTGGTTTCTAGTATCCGTTATTGGAAAATTTTCCATGAAGGTATTATAAAGACCTTCGTTACCTCTTTCGTCTGATTTAGTTTCTAATTGAAAAAAATCTTGAAATGACTTCACCTGAATATCAAGAAAATCTGGATAATTCGGAATGTTTTTTGTCGAGGCAAAATTGATTCTTTCTGTTTGATTAGCAATCATCAATGGATAATATTTTTGATTAAAAAAAAGTAATTTTTGTGATAACACAACATTTATAAAATATTTTATACTTTTTTTTTACAACCAATACATCTTTAAAAACAAATAAAATTTATTTTTTTTCTTCGTATTGATTTAAAAAAACATTTTTCGAAATTATAAAACTATATAATTTTATTATACGAAAAATGGTTTAGGTCGTTGGAAACGATTTCCAAGACCTAAACCTGTATTATAAACTGGGTGAGATTATTTTAACTCAACAACAGCTCCTGCTTCTTCTAAAGCTTTCTTAAGCCCTTCAGCTTCATCTTTAGAAACGCCTTCTTTAACATTTGCTGGAGCAGCATCTACTAAATCTTTAGCTTCTTTAAGACCTAAACCAGTTAATTCTTTAACCGCTTTAACTACTCCTAATTTAGAAGCACCAGCTTCTTTTAATACTACTGTAAATTCTGATTGCTCAGCACCAGCACCAGCATCACCTCCACCAGCAGCAACTACTACAGCTGCAGCAGCAGGCTCGATACCATACTCGTCTTTTAATATTGTTGCTAATTCGTTAACTTCTTTTACTGTTAAATTAACTAATTGTTCTGCGAATTGTTTTAAATCTGCCATTTTTTCTATCTTTAATGTGTTTAAAATATGTAATTTATTAAGTGCGTTTTGTTTTGTTATTCTGCAGCTTCACCTTTCGTTTCAGCATTGTTTAATAAAGCTGAAAGGATACGTTTAGCTGGAGATTGTAATAATCCGATGATTTCACCGATAACTTCTTCTCTAGATTTAATAGCTACTAAGCTATCTAAAAGTTCGTCACCAATGTAAACTTCTTGATTAATATATGCTCCTTTTAAAACAGGTTTTTGTCCTTTTTTACGGAATTCTTTAATAATTTTTGCAGGACCATTTGCGGTATCTGCAATCATTATAGAAGTATTTCCTTTTAAAGTTGACGATAAATCTCCATAGTCGTTTGCAGAAACCTCCATAGCTTTCGCTAATAAAGTGTTTTTTACAACTTCTAATTTGATTCCTGCTTTAAAACAAGCTCTTCTTAAGTCTGAAGTAGTCCCTGCATCAAGTCCAGAAATGTCTGCTAAATACACAACATTCACATCTGCTAACTGTGCAGTTAAATCTTCAATAGCAATTGATTTTTCTTCTCTAGTCATACTAAATATATTTAACTACCAATTATACTGCTTTAGGATCTAAAGCGATAGCAGGACTCATAGTACTTGTTAAGTGAATAGACTTAATGTAAGTACCTTTCGCTGCAGTTGGTTTTAATTTGATTAATGTTTGAACAATTTCGTGTGCATTGTCATAGATTTTATCAGCATCGAAAGATACTCTACCTATTCCTGCATGAACGATACCAGTTTTATCAACTTTAAAGTCAATTTTACCAGCTTTTACTTCTTGAATTGCTTTAGCAACATCCATTGTTACTGTACCTGTTTTTGGGTTTGGCATTAAGCCTCTTGGTCCTAAAACACGTCCTAATGGACCTAATTTACCCATAACAGCTGGCATAGTGATAATTACATCAACATCTGTCCAACCATCTTTGATTTTTTGAAGGTAGTCATCTAAACCAACGTGGTCTGCACCTGCTGCTTTAGCTTCCGCTTCTTTATCTGGAGTAACTAAGGCTAAAACTCTTACATCTTTACCTGTACCGTGTGGTAATGCAACCACACCTCTTACCATTTGATTTGCTTTTCTTGGATCTACTCCAAGTCTAACAGAGATATCAACTGATTCATCAAACTTTGCAGAAGCAATTTGTTTGATTAATACTGAAGCATCTTTTAAAGAATATAATTTATTCTTTTCAATTTTTGCTGCAGCTTCTTTTTGCTTTTTTGTCAATTTTGCCATATCTCTTATTTTAGAGGAGAATCTCCAGTTACAGTTATACCCATAGATCTAGCTGTTCCAGCAATCATACTCATTGCAGCTTCCATTGTGAATGCATTTAAATCTGCCATTTTATCTTCAGCGATTGCCTTAATCTGATCCCAAGTAACACTAGCTACTTTTTTACGATTAGGCTCTCCTGAACCAGACTTTAATTTTGCAGCATCCATTAATTGAACCGCAGCAGGTGGAGTTTTTACAACAAAGTCAAAAGACTTGTCTTTATATACAGTAATTTGTACTGGACATATTTTGCCGGGTTTATCTTGTGTTCTAGCATTAAATTGCTTACAGAACTCCATGATGTTAACTCCAGCAGCTCCCAAAGCAGGTCCAACCGGTGGCGACGGGTTCGCAGCACCTCCCTTAACTTGTAGTTTAACTACTTTACTAACTTCTTTAGCCATTTTTTAAATTTTTACATTAACCATTGGAAGCGATTAATGCGGGTTTATATATATGTAACAAAAATTATACTTTTTCAACTTGCATAAAACTTAATTCTAAAGGTGTTTTTCTTCCGAAAATTTTCACCATTACTTCAAGTTTACGCTTTTCTTCATTTATTTTTTCAATTGTTCCATTGAAACCATTGAAAGGTCCATCGATAACTTTAACTGTTTCATCAATAGAGAAAGGAATGTTAACGTTTTCTGTTGTTACAGATAATTCGTCTACCTTACCTAACATTCTGTTTACTTCAGCCAATCTTAATGGAACTGCTTCACCACCTTTAGTTTCACCTAAAAAACCGATAACACCGGTAATAGATTTTATAATATGTGGAATTTCACCTGTTAAGTTAGCTTCTATCATAACATAACCTGGGAAATATACTCTTTCTTTTGATATTTTTTTACCGTCTTTTACTTGCACTACTTTTTCTGTAGGCACAAGAACTTGAGAGACATAATCAGCCATTCCAACACGATTAACTTCTTGCTCAATATAAGCTTTAATCTTGTTTTCTTGTCCGCTTACCGCTCTAACGACATACCATTTCTTTACGTTATTATCAGCCATTTCGTATTAACCTTTTAACAAATTAAAGAAACCGTTTAATACTTTTGTAAAAGTTAAATCAATACCCCAAGTTGCTAAAGCAAATATTACTGAAAATAATGCTACAACGATAGTGTATTTTTGTACTTCTGCCCATTCTGGCCAAGTTACATTTGATTTTAATTCTTCGAATGCTTCAGAGAAATATTTTAACATGATATTTACATTATTTTGCACGAGCGGAGGGATTCGAACCCCCATCAATGGTTTTGGAGACCACTATTCTGCCCTTGAACTACGCTCGTATGTTAAAATCAGTACCGATTGCTCGATACTGATTTAAAAAAATATTATTGACTTGTAATTAGTCTAAAATTTCAGTTACCTGTCCAGCACCTACTGTTCTACCTCCTTCACGGATAGCGAAACGTAAACCTAAAGACAATGCAATTGGAGATAATAATTCAACATCAATTGTTAAGTTATCACCTGGCATAACCATCTCTCTTCCTTGTGGTAACATAATAGTACCTGTTACGTCAGTTGTACGTACATAAAACTGAGGACGGTAGTTATTATGGAATGGAGTATGACGTCCACCTTCTTCTTTTTTCAAGATATAAACCTCTGCTTTAAATTTAGCGTGTGGTTTTACTGAACCTGGCTTAATAATAACCATACCTCTTTTGATATCAGCTTTATCAATACCTCTTAACAATAAACCTACGTTATCTCCAGCTTCACCTCTATCTAAGATTTTACGGAACATTTCAACTCCAGTAATAGTAGAAGTTAATTTTTCAGCACCCATACCGATAATTTCAACTGGGTCTCCTGTATTAGCAATACCTGTTTCGATACGACCTGTAGCAACAGTTCCACGACCAGTAATTGTAAATGAATCTTCAACTGGCATTAAGAATGGTTTTTCAACGTCACGAACTGGTAATTCAATCCATGAATCTACTGCATCCATTAATTCCATAATAGTAGCTACCCATTTTGGATCTCCATTCAAACCTCCTAAAGCAGAACCTTGAATAACTGGACCATTATCACCATCATATTGATAGAAAGATAATAAGTCTCTGATTTCCATCTCAACTAACTCTAATAATTCAGCATCATCAACCATATCCACTTTGTTCATGAATACAACCATTCTTGGCACACCTACTTGGCGACCTAAAAGGATATGCTCACGAGTTTGTGGCATTGGACCATCTGTAGCAGCAACTACTAAGATAGCACCGTCCATCTGTGCAGCACCTGTAACCATGTTCTTAACGTAATCCGCGTGACCTGGACAGTCAACGTGAGCGTAGTGACGGTTAGCAGTTGAATACTCAACGTGCGACGTGTTAATTGTAATACCTCTTTCTTTTTCTTCAGGAGCATTATCAATTTGATCAAATGATTTTGCTTCTGATAAACCTGCATCTGACAATACTTTTGTAATTGCAGCTGTTAACGTAGTTTTACCGTGATCTACGTGTCCGATAGTACCAATATTCAAATGGGGCTTCGAACGGTCGAATGTTTCCTTTGCCATGATTTTAAAATTTAATCTTAGTTATTTATTAGTGTTCAAAAATTATTTCTATTTTGAGCCAATGTCGGGAATTGAACCCGAGACCTCTTCCTTACCAAGGAAGCACTCTACCCCTGAGCTACACCGGCTTTTGTGAGTTCAGAGTTAAAAACAAACCTAAATTTGCTCTTAATCCTATTATTCTATTTCTCAATTTTAAAGATTTTACTTAAAATAGTTTTAAATAAATTCATTTAAAAAAGTTTGTGGGGAGAGCAGGATTCGAACCTGCGAAGTTTTCACAGCAGATTTACAGTCTGCCCTCGTTGGCCGCTTGAGTATCTCCCCTAACCTTACTTAAAAAATCAAAAAAACAAATACTAAATTCTTAATACACATTAGAAAAAGCACTTATTTATTTTGATTAACATAATTTCAAAGAGCCAGTGGAGGGACTCGAACCCACGACCTGCTGATTACAAATCAGCTGCTCTAGCCAGCTGAGCTACACCGGCGTTTTATACATAAAAAAAGTCCGCTATTTCTAACGGACTGCAAATGTATGTAATTTATTTATTAATCAAAACTTTTTTAAATCTTTTTTTCAATTAACTGTGCGCTCTTAATTTTTCTTTTCTCTTTACTAATAATCGTTCTAAAGATTCAATTGCTAAATCTGCAGCTTCTTCAAAACTTTTACTGTGTTTGGTTACAATAAAATCATCACCAGGAACCAATACCTTTAATTCAACTGTTTTGTTTTCTTTTTCGCTTATATTTTCTACTTTTAAAAACGCATCCGAAGAAATTACCTTATCGTAATATTTTTCTAATTTAGTCATTCTTTCATCTATAAAATCAACTAATTTTCTGTCGATATTAAAATTAACTGCATGTACATTCACTTTCATAATAATTATAGGTTTTAATTAAACATTACTTGTTTCTTGGGTGCGCATTGCTGTAAACTTTTTTCAACTCTGACAAACTACTATGTGTATAAATCTGAGTAGATGACAAACTTGCGTGACCAAGCAACTCTTTAACTGAATTTAAATCTGCACCGTTATTTAACAAATGTGTTGCAAACGAATGCCTAAGAACGTGGGGGCTTCTTTTTACCTTTTCAGATATAGTACTAAAGTAATCATTTATTAATCGATACACAAACGTTTCGCTTATTTTATTTCCTTTTTTAGATAAAATTAACTTTTCGGGAGCACCTATATTATCGAGTTCTTTACGTTTTGTTAAATATAATTTTATTACATCAGTCGTGGATGCTAATAAAGGTATAATTCTTTCCTTATTTCTTTTTCCTAATACCTTTATAGTATTGCCATAAAAATCTATTGCATTTGTTTCTAAATTAATTAATTCCGCTCTTCGCATTCCAGTTGCGTATAATAATTCTACAACCAATCTATTTCGAACACTATCAAAATCGGTTTCTAAAAAATGCAATTCAAATAAGGTATTAATTTCTTTTTCAGAAAAAGGAATCTGAACTTGTTTGGGTGTTTTTAACGATTTGTGTTTTACAAAAGGGTTAGTATCAATTTGCTTTGTTTTTAACAGAAACTTGTAAAACGATTTTAAGGATGCCATTTTTCTGTTAATTGAAGAAGCTGCGATTTTTGCATCCGACAATTCAACAATCCAACTACGAATTAAAGGATAATTCACTTCTTCTAATAAACACGCATTGTGGTTTTTGTTTAGAAATAATTGAAATGATAAAATATCTTTTTGATAGGCATTCACAGTGAGCGGAGAATATTTTTTCTCTTTTTCAAGATATTCTAAATGAGATTGTAAATTATTGCGCATAAAAAAACCGTTAGATACAAATTTATAATTTATAATCTAACGGTTAAAGTATTTAATCAAAAAATGATGAATTAACTTTCTAAGTTGTCTCTCATGTTTTGGATGTAAGCCGCTTTTTGAATTTTGATTCTGTTTGTCACAGAAGGCTTAATGAAAGCTTGACGTGCACGTAACTGACGAACAGTTCCTGTTTTATCAAATTTTCTTTTATAGCGCTTTAATGCTCTATCGATATTTTCTCCGTCTTTAATTGGTATAATTAACATAATATTGACACCTCCTCTCGTTAAGGGTGCAAACTTAAATAAAAATTATGAATTATGAATTACGAATTGTGAATTATTTTTAAAACAACTATTTAACGGCTGGTTTATAATTTTGATTATCGAAAATCATTTTCGATAAAATTTCTTTTAAAATTTCTGAAGTTCCACCACCAATTGGACCTAAACGACTGTCTCTTAACAATCGTGCTAACGGGTATTCTTCCATATATCCATAACCACCAAGCATTTGTAAGCAATCGTAAATAGCTAAATCAGCTACTTTTGTAGATTTCAATTTTGCCATTGTAGCCTCTTTTACTACATACTCTCCATTGTTTAATCTAGCCACAGCTGCGTAATTGAAGATTTTGCAGTGTTCTACTTCGGTAGCATGTTCCACCATTGTATGACGTAGCGCTTGAAATTTATTAATAGTTGTACCAAATGCCTCGCGTTGCGACATATATTCAATAGTATAATCGATGGCATATTCCGCTCTGGCGTGAGCATTAACTGCCATTATTAATCTTTCAAATGCAAAATGCTGCATAATGTATGGGAATCCTTTTCCTTCTTCTCCCATTAAATTTTCTAAAGGAATTTCTACATTGTCAAATGCAATTTCTGCAGTATCTGATGCTCTCCAACCTAACTTATCTAATTTTGTTGCAGAAATTCCTTTTAAGTTTGTGTCAACTAAAAAAATACTAATTCCTTTATTTCCAAGTTCTGGATTTGTTTTTGCAGCTACTATATAATAATCGGCATACACACCATTTGTAATAAATGTTTTCGAACCGTTAATAATAAATTTATCACCTTGTTTTACAGCCGTAGTTCGCATACCTGCAACATCGCTTCCACCAAAAGGTTCGGTAACACATAGCGCACCTATTTTCTCACCTAATATACTTGGCGTTAAATAATTTTGTTTGATAGTTTCACTTCCTTCTGCGTTTAAATGCGTCATAGCTAAATAAGCGTGTGCCCACATAGCTGCAGCAAAACCAGAAGATTTAATTTTTTGAAGTTCTTCTAAAAACACAACGGAATAAAACAAATCTAAGTTTAATCCACCATATGCTTCTGGATAATTAATTCCGAAAAAGCCCATTTCACCAAATTTTTTCCAAATAAAGCGTTCAATTGTGCCTGTTTTTTCCCATTTTTCAATATGAGGTACTACTTCTTTTTGTAAAAAATCTTGTAAACTTTTTCTAAATAATTCGTGTTCTTCTGTAAAATATAATGAATTCATTAATTAGATTTTATTGGTTTGTTTTTAGAATTCCAAATATAAGGCTATTATTTTTAATTTTTCAAGTGGAAATTGCTTAACATTTGTTAAATCTTCACTGCTTTTAAAATCGCCATTCATACTTCTAAAAGTAACTATATTCTTAGCTATAGTGTAATTAAAGTATGGAAATTGTTGTAATTCTTTTATGGTAGAAGTGTTAATATTTATCTTTTTTAAGTTTTCTGAAGATTTAATTTGGAATTTTTTATTCAAATCCGCAATTGCTTCAGGCGAAATTCCCCAAATAAAACCTAATTGTTCCATAGAAGCAAAACTTCCGAATTTATCCCTTTCAGATATTATTTTAAGCGCTAATTTTTCTCCAATCATATACGCTTTTTCTAATTCAGCTTGATTGGCTTTATTTAAATCTTGTACTACAATTTTAGTTTCTTTTTTATCAAATTTTTGATACGTATTATCATAATTTGTTTGATAATTATTAGCTGTTCTGTTGGTTACCCAATCTGGAAACTTAAAATATGGCGCATACTGTTTCATCCATTCATTTGATACACCTGTTAATTTCTGAAATTCTGCATTTGAATTCACATATTTATTTTGCTTTCTAAACTGATGTAACTTATCAATTTGCGGTTCTGTCATCCCTAACTTATATCCCTTGTAGTCTGAAATAAAATTTGGATTAAATGGATAAATTTTATTTGAATTTTCCTGATTTACATCTTTTATACTATCAATTTCATTTTGAGCTAAAAGCCAATTTTTCTCTTCTTGAGTTAAATCCAAAGAAGTTGTATCCTTTTGGTTATTAAACCAATAAATAAATAGTTGTAACAACCCAATGCTACAAATCAAAATTGCAATCCCGAAATAATGTCCTTTAGAAAATCGTAACATAGCTTACTGTTATATATCAAAAACTGAACTTCGTTTGGTGTAAATTAAATCTTTAAGTTTATATATAAAAGCTAAAGTTAAATAAAAGCCAAATCCTAAACCTACTGTAATAAAAGATATATATACGAAAAACAAACGTACTTGAGTGGCGCGCATCCCTAATCTGTCCGCTAAACGAGAAGCTACAAAAAATCCGTTTTTTTCGAAAAAATGAAGTAAGTTATACATATATACGAGTAAACATTTAAAGCATAAAGATACTTAGTTTTTTAACAATTGCAAACCTACAGCGCAGTTAAGGCATTTATTTTTATTACAATATTCATTTTTAAGTTCTAATAATGATTGCGATTGAAAAGCATTTACGGATTTTACATTATAAGTTGAGAATTTCTCAAGAATAGCATTTTTTTCTGAAGGTATGGATTCTAAAAGTGAAATTAATTCTTCAATATTTAATTTTCCTTGATGTTTAGTATAACAAAACTTTATAGGAATTACTGTGTTAATTATTATCAAATCGATAAATTGATTGGTTAAACCTTTACTTTTTGTTTTACTTGTTTTTGAAAAATTATAATGACTTTTCCAATATTCTGAAGTTTCACTTTTTAATAACTGCTTAATTTGAGAATAAGAATTTGCTTGAATCAGTTGAGAAAACAAATTTTGGTTATTCGCTATTAAATTTGCAAATTGCGATAAACGTATTGTTGGAAAATTGTCAGGACGAAGTTTAAAAAATTGTGGATGCAAACCATATTCAGAATCTAAGTTGTATTTTATTTTGAGATAGCTCCAATGCGATGCTAATTTTGTGTGATATTCATCTTCAATAAGCTCATCTAATAAATTTAATTTACCGAAAAATAAGGCTTCCAAATTTTCAACATCAAAACTTTCTTTTCTAATTACCGAAAAAGGAATAGATTGAGCCAATTGCAAAAAGCAATCGCCATTTGTATTCAGACCAAAGTTTTTGGATAACATTTCAAAAAAAATGGCTTCCCAATTCGTATTTGTTTCTACTAATCGATTATCTATGATTTCAGATTTTCTTTCTAATCTATTTAAAAACAAACTTTCTAACCAATTTTCCCAAATAAAATTATCAATTTTTCCGATTTGATTTTCGCAATTTATCCAAGATTTAGAAGTTATTAATGATTTGTATTTGTTTATTTCAGAAAGCGAGACATACTTTTTTAATTCTAATGTTGGAATTTCAGAATTGTCTTTTCTAAAAATGGGCGTATCATTTTCCCAGACTACGTGAAGAATTACGTTGTCATAATTAGCGTCCTTTTCGTGATTATGTAAATACCAATCGGAAGACTTAATATGAATTTCAATATTTCCTGCCCATTTTTGCTGGTTGATAGAAATTTGCGCATTAAAAATATCGGGGCCCGAATTTTGTAAATACTGTCCAAAATGATTGATTTCTAATTTTTCGTTAAGATGTGTTTTGAGTTGGGTAAATGGTAGTTTCTTATTTACCCATAAATAATGGAGAAATTCTTCTTGCATGGCGTATACTTTTTAATTTGGCTTATATATAAAACAAATATAAAAAAAACGGATAACATATTGCTATCCGTTTTTAAAATATTTATTTAGATTTTCTATTTAATGGAACTAATAATATCGTGTTTTGTAATGATATGATGTTTTCCGTTTCCTAAATCAACTAAAACTGCTTGATTATCTTTATTGATTAATTTAGACACTTCATCTATAGAAGCCGACGCCAAAACAACTGGAAAGGGCTTACCCATAACTTCTTTAATAGGCAAATCAGCGATGTCTTTGTTTTCAAAATAGCTTCTAAATAAATCCGATTCATCTAAACTTCCTACAAAACCAGTCGTATCAATTACTGGAATTTGAGAAATTTTGTATTTTTTTAATCTTTCAATAGCATGAGAAACCAATTCTTCTGTTCTAACAATAATTAAAGGTTTGTCTTTATGATCTTTGATTAAATCTTCTGCTTTGGTAATATTTTCCTCTAAAAATCCGCGTTCTCTCATCCATTCATCGTTATACATTTTACCAACATATCTACTTCCAGAATCGTGAAACAAAACAACAACAACGTCATCTGGTTTAAAATGTTCTTTTAATTGTAAAACACCTTTGATTGCAGCACCTGCTGAATTTCCACAGAAAATTCCTTCTTCTAAAGCTAATTTTCGAGTATAAACTGCAGCATCTTTATCAGTAACTTTTGTAAATCCGTCTATCAAAGAAAAATCTACATTTAATGGTAAAATATCTTCACCAATTCCTTCTGTTATGTACGAATAAATTTCATTTTCATCAAAAATACCTGTTTCGTGGTATTTTTTAAATACGGATCCATATGTATCAATTCCCCAAATTTTTATATTTGGATTTTGTTCTTTCAAATATTTAGCCACTCCAGAAATCGTTCCGCCAGTTCCTACTCCAACCACAAAATGTGTAATCTTACCTTCTGTTTGTTTCCAAATTTCTGGCCCCGTTTGCTCATAGTGTGCAGTTGCATTACTTGGGTTGTCATATTGATTTACATACCAAGAATTTGGAATTTCATCACCTAATCGTTTTGAAACGGAATAATATGAACGTGGATCTGTAGGTTCTACATCTGTAGGACACACGATAACTTTCGCACCTACTGCACGTAAAATATCTGACTTCTCTTTTGACTGCTTGTCCGAAATTACAAAAATACATTTGTACCCTTTCACAATTGCTGCTAAAGCCAAACCCATTCCTGTATTTCCTGAAGTACCTTCAATGATAGTTCCGCCTGGTTTTAATCGACCATCTGCTTCGGCATCCTCCACCATTTTTACGGCCATTCTGTCTTTTACAGAGTTTCCTGGGTTAAATGTTTCTAATTTCCCAAGAACCAAACAAGGCAATTCTGCTGTAATTTTATTTAATTTTACTATTGGCGTATTACCAATCGTTTCTAATATATTTTTAGCGTATTTCATATTATTATTTTGTGATGACAAAGTTACACGTTCTTGTATGATTTACAAAAAATAACTTCAATTGGTCGATTTTGTACTATTTAAAGAAATTCCACTCTAAACCAAAACGGATATGAAAATCACGAAATGGCGAATTTAGCGTGTTAAAATAATCTACTTTATTAGTAAACAAAGCATTAAAATGTTCTGCTTTAAGGTAAATTCTACATTGTTGCACACGAGCGTTTACAAAGAAATCAAAAACAGGAAATCCTCCGACTTTTGTCTGGTCTTGAACATAAAATTCACCTAAAACACCAATGTAATCATTTGCATAATGCTTACTAAAGTAGTTTGCAGTAATTCCCGTTTGCAATAACATAGCTTTCTTAAATACCGATTTAGTATAATACAATGTATTTCGTAAAACAATATTTGGCAAATTTAAAATTTTAGCATCTTGCTGTACTTCTTGAAATTTTACTCTGTTATCTAATGCCCAACTTCTAAAATTAATTTCTTTGGCTACTTCAGCGCTTGCATATTGAATAGATTTACTGTATTGTAATGGTTTTATGAGTAAAACATCTAAACGTTGTGTTGTATTATAAAAATACAAATGGTCATTTAAATTTGATATTTGAACAGTTGCATCCACCCATTTGTTTTTAGTTTCCACTTTAATAGTGCTGATTTTTTCATTTTTAAAAGGCGTGTCCCAATTGTAATTATTGTAATCACTTTTATGAAATACAAAAATATTATCTGGAACTTTACTAACTTGTTGTGCTGATATTTTTACAAAATTATCGTTTGAAAATGTATACTTGGCAAAAGCTTCAAAATTTGATGCCGGCTGATTGGAAATGGCATTCTGCAATAAAATATTGAAATTCCATTTATTTCTGTCAAACTCATATTGCCCACCTACCGAAGTTACGCGATTGTGTAAATTATATTTGTCATTTGCATTGTACGATATATTTTCAGGAATAACATAAAACTGGTTGTAGGAATAATTATCTAAGAAAAAATTAAGTTCGCCTAACGTTTTAGTTTTAAAACTAACACCAACTTTATTGTAAAACACATCAAAACGGGTTTTATTATTTATAGATGATGAAATTGTAGTACCTAGCCGATCACTTTTTGTGGCTTGAATATATTCGTAAAATTTATTTTCATAATAGGCCTGATGTTTAATCACTAATGAATTACCAGTAGAAAATTGATATGATTGATCTATAAAATAACGGTTTCCTTTTAATTTAGAAGAAGCATCTGTAAAATATACATCTACACGCTCCCTTTGACTAAAAGAAGGGTTTGTTCCATCCAATTGTTCAATTGTTTTAATACCACCATTTTCTTGATTAAAGATATCTTGACCAATGAAATTAGCTTTTAAAAAATATTTTTTATTTAACGAATGATAATTCGTTATAAACCTAAAATGACCAGAACTTGTTAGATTATTAAAATAATCTCCAATCGAACGAATTGATTTATAAGCAATCGTAAAATTTAAATTTGGTTTGGTATTTACAGATAATAAGGCATCTAAACTTTGCCCTTGACGCATAACGGTTTTGAAATAGATATCCGTTAAAGGAGTTGGCACCGAATAATAATAAATATCATTTGTATTTAAATAAGAAACGTGTTTCGCATTAAAACCAAATTGAGGCAAAGAACCAGTAGTTTTTTTTGAAAAATCTAATTGATTATATAAGTACCCTTCATTTGAAAAGGAGAATAACCCAAAGTTATCTTTTCTTAAGTAATTGTATTTGTATTCATCTTGTATCGTCAAAGACGTATCAATATAAACAGTATCTTTTTGAGTATTGAAAGTTTTATAAAGTTTAATATCTGCTTTTAAGTCTACAACTTTGGTAGTATCTCTTTCTTGGGCGTTCGAAGAAAATGACAAAGCAAAAAACAATATAATAAGTAGGGTTCTCATTTTTACAATTTAAAGGGCAAATGTAATGAGAATTTGTTGTAAAAAAAAAAACCCCGATAAAATCGGGGTTTAATTTATAAAAATCGGTTAATTAATAACCAGGGTTTTGTAACATAGGATTTACATTTAACTCATTTTGAGGTATAGGCAAAGTAAATCTGTAATCTGTAACATTGATATTAGCAGGGCTAAGTGCAGAAGCGTTAACAGCATCCTGAGAATATCTATCTGTTATAGTAACACCTGCATCTGTACCTAAACGTTTTAAATCAATATATCTATGACCTTCGAAAGCTAATTCTTTTCTTCTTTCTAATAAAATATCAGCAAAAGCATTGGTATTTGAAGTATAATTAGGAGTAGGAACAGTAGCTGTAGCTATATAATTTCTTGCTTGTCTAACCAATTGAATTGCAGCAGCAGCACCAGGAAGATCATTCGCTCTAACTCTACATTCAGCTATGATAAAATACATTTCAGATATTCTAAATATTTTTAAATCGTTAGAACCAGCATTTCCTGTTTTACCAGGATACTTATCAACAACGATAACTTCATTTGCTTTTGTTGCTGTTAAAGGATTTGCTTGAAAAGTTGACGTTCTGTCAACGAAAGACCATCTTCTAAAATCTTCAGCACCACCTCCTAAAGGCTGAGAATAAGCACCATATAAATTTCTACTCATGTCAAATAAAGGACCACCAGATAAATTAGACTGATTTGTGTTATATTGACTTCCAAAGTTTGCGTTGTTTGTTGCTCTTTTTAAAGATAAAACAATTTCACCTTGTATTTGATCTGTCCACATTCTTCTGTATGCAGGAGAATTAGCAGCTGTAGCAGAAACACCTTCCATGCTAGTTAAAGCAGAAGATTGACCAGCAGAAAAAGGATTAGTTACTGGTATAGGCGTAAATGCTGAAGTGGCAGGAATGTTAGTAGAATTTGTAAATGCACATGAAGCTAGGGTTGGTGCATTTGGTCCAGTAATAACAAGATTAGCATATTGTTCAGCTAAAACGTAATTCTTTCTGTATAAATACATTCTAGCACGTAAAGCATTCACTGAATTTTTATTAAAAAATGTCCAACTATCAGCACCAGTTGTTGCAGTAGTTAAGTTATTTTCTGCAAATAATAAATCTGATTCAATTAAAGCAAAAACTTCTCCATTTGTTGAACGTTTAACTTTTTCTTGTGCACTAGGTACAAAATCTAATTTCATAACACCAGGTGCATTATCATTACTTAAATCAGTTGAGTAATAAGTTAATAATTGGAAATGAGCGAAAGCTCTAATAGCTCTTGCTTGAGCAAGGATATTATTGTAAGCAGCCACTTCTGAAGGAGCAGGAGTAACATTTTGAGCTCCTCTAATCAACCTATTTGCATAATTGATAGCTTGATAGTGCTGATTCCAAATTGAAGAAGCAAAACCATTTGTTGAAAATATAAAGAATCTGTGTGTGTCATTTGAAAAACCAGCACTTCCTAATCCAACTTCATCAGTTAATAATGAAGAAACTAAAATATCACTCTGTACAGATACTCTATCATAAGTTTCATTCAAAAACAATTGCATATTTGCTACACTTTGAAATAACGTTTTGTCATTTAACTCACCATCTTGGGTGATTTCAAGTGCATCATCACATGAATATAATCCAAGTGAAAATAATCCTATTAATAAAAGTTTTTTAAACATAATTTAAATTTTTAAAAGTTAACATCTACACCAAAAGTGAAGATTCTTGGTGTTGGATAATATCCTGTTTGACTTGTTACATAACTCTCTGGATCAAAACCTTTCCATTTTGTAAATGTTAATAAGTTTTCAGCCATAACTCTAAATCTAACTTGCTTTAAGAAAGTTCTATTTAAGAATTCTTTAGGTACACTATAACCAACAGTTATATTTCGTAATCTAACATAAGAAGCATCTCTTAAGAATCTATCAGATATAGCAGCTGCATCAAGGTTTGTAGCAGCTAATGCTGGAATATCAGTATTTGTGTTAGTTGGAGTCCATGCATTAAATAAGTCCGTTGAAACCGGGAATAAATCTGCATTTCTAATATCCATTAAACCATCATAATCTGAATCAAATTTCCAAGCTCCGAAAGCATAAACAAATAACGCATCAGCAAAAAACCCTTTGTAAGAAGCATTTAAACCAAAACCTCCTTGGTATACAGGTAAGGCATTTTTATTGGTTATTCTTCTATCTGCATTAGTAGGAGTTTCAGTAACATTTCCATTAATATCCAAAAATAACAAGTTACCATTGTCAGGATTAACACCAATGTAAGGCACATTGAAGTACTCATTAATTAAGGCACCTTTTCTGTAAACAAAATCATTGTTTAATCTGAATAAACCATCACCATCAGGATCTAATACACCTAAATCTCTAAATGCTGAAGTATTGTAAGCTCCGTTTGCATTAACCGATAATTTAAATTTTGTATCTCTTAAGATATCATATTTCAATGCTAATTCTACACCTTGGTTTTCAATAGAACCATTATTAGTATTTAAAGATGTAGTTCCGTTACCAGCAGAAATCGGAGTAGGAACATATAAATCTACAGTTCTTTTATTATATACATCGAAAGATCCTGATAATCTATTGAAAAAACCGAAATCTAAACCAACGTTCCATTGTTGTGTTTCTTCCCATCTTAAGTCTTCATTTGCTATAGAAGAAACTCCAAACGAAGGAGAATTGTTATAACCAGATTGAGAAGAATTTAAATCTCTAACCAATTGGTTACCAATAAATATAGTTGATAAATTACTATCAATACCTCTTCCAATTACATTTTGGTTTCCAGTTGTTCCGTAAGAACCTCTTAATTTTAGTTCATTTAACCAATTTGTGTTTTTCAAGAATTCTTCATTTGAAATATTCCATCTACCACCAATAGACCAGAAAGTACCCCATTTATTTTCTGCAACAAAACGATAAGAACCGTCACGTCTAAAAGTTGCAGCAATACCAAATCTTTGATCATAATCATAATCTAATGAACCAAAGAAAGATAATAATCCAGCATCAGCCTTTCCTGCACTTACAGAAGGTAAATAAGAAAGTGGTAATGCAGCAGAATATGGAAGATAACCTGTACCTGCTCCTGGTTGCCAAGTTAATGGATTTAAACCAATTTGTTGATATGAATATGCTTTTCTGTGTGCTTTAAAGTACTCTGTAAATACAGAAGCTTCAATTTTGTGCTTTTCTAAAAAAGTTTTACTATAAGTTAACTTATTTGTTAAGTTGAAAGAAAATTCAGAAGTTGTACTTTGATTTTCTAAACCGTGAAATGGTTGACTTGCCCCAGAAGCTCTTACAATAGACAAATATGCATTTGGTCCAATAGCAAAGTTTCTTTTATCGTCTGCAAAATCAATACCTGCAGTAGAAGAAAATGTTAAGTTTTTAGAAATTTTATACGCAGCATTACCTGTAATAATTGTTTTAATTTCATTAAAGAAACTTGGCGCGTTATTTCTACCATATAAATCCATCAACATTAATGGAGTCATGTCTAACGCAGGGTTACCTAAGTCATTGAATAACTGAGTTCCATTTTGGTATAAACTTGGACTTACAAAGGCTGGAGAATTCAAATATCCAGTTAATGGATTTTGCAATACGTTTGTATTAATACCTGCTCTAGTTTCTTGTTCTAACTGATTTCTTCTAGAAAATGCACCAAAAACATTTAAACCATAAGTAAATTTCTCATTAGTACTCTTACCATTGAAGTTACTTCTAATAGTAAATCTTTTGAAATTGGTTGTTGGAACAATACCATCTTGGTCAAAATAACCTAATGAAGTAAAATTATTAAGGTTTTCACTACCTGAAGTAAAGCTTAAATCATGAGATTTTGTTGTACCTTGTCTCATGAAAACATCTTTCCAATTCGTATCAACAGCATAGGCTCCTAAATTATTAGTGTCAACAGTAAGTTCTAAAGGAGTTCCTGTAAAATAAGTCCCGGAATTAGCAAAAGCTGATGCTAATGAACCTACACCTTCATCAAATCCTTTTCTCTGTAATTGTAAATGTTGAACAGCATTTGGTAAATTATAATCATCACCTCTAAACTCAGTAACACCAAAAGAAGATGAATAATTAACCGCAAATGATTTCTTGAACGAACCTTTTTTAGTTCTAATACTAATAACACCATTTGTAGCTCTATTACCATAAATAGCAGTTGCAGCAGCATCCTTTAAAACAGTAACAGTCTCGATTTCATTACTATTTAAGTTTCTAAAGAAAGCTTGAGACATTGGCACCCCATCAATAACATACAAAGGATCTGTAGAAGCTCCAATTGTTCCTTGACCTCTAATGATAACATCTATCTTATTTGTTCCTGGCTGTCCAGAAAAAGAAGAAATATTAGCACCAGCTATTTGGCCTTGTAAAGAAGTCAGGAAGTTAACGTTTGGCCTATCTTCAATAGCTTTTGCATTAACTGTAGATTGTGATGTTAATGAAGTAGCTTTTGAAGTACTCCTGTAACCACCATCAACTATTACTTCAGTAATAATGTTATTTGTTGTAGACAAAACTACGTTAATGACATTACTAGCACCAACTGTAATGTTTTTAGTATCTTTTCCTAAGAATGAAACTTGCAAAACGTCACCTTGAGCTGCTTTAATAGAGAATTTTCCATTCTCATCCGTTTGAGTACCTTGTTTTGTACCCGAAATACTTACAGTAGCGCCAGGCAATTTACCGCCATCACTTGTTACTGTACCCGTAACAGTTTTCTGTTGTGCGAAAGAAAACTGCATTGTAAACGCTACTAAAAGCGTAAAAATCCATTTGAACTTCGATCTCATATTAATTTTATTTGAGTTAGTTATTCCGCAAACTTCTTAATAATTTCTTAAATAAACAAATAATACTTCACAATATTGTTATTTTTTTTATGTTAAATTTTTTTTCGAATTTAAAAACTTTGCAGAACCCACAATATAATAGCGTTGAATAAATGTTAAATGTTATTTTAAATTTAATTATTTTTGTAAAAAATATTTTATGTTAAATAAATGTTACAGTAATTTTACTATTGAGTGCGGAACGGATGAAGCCGGCAGAGGATGTTTGGCTGGTCCTGTAACCGCAGCTGCAATTATTTTACAATCACCTAACATTAAACTTACAAAAGAGCAAAAAAAACAAGAGCAATTTTTATTTCAAGCCATAAATGATTCCAAACAATTAACTGAAAAAAAACGTTTTGAATTAAGACCTATTATTGAGGAGTTATTTGATTTTTCTTTTACACACATATATAATGTAGAAATTGATGAAATAAATATTCTAAATGCATCAATGAAAGCCATGCAAGAAAGCGTTTTGAAACTTAAAACCATACCCGAGTATATTATTGTAGATGGCAACAGGCCTTTAAATGGAAAATTAGGTATGAAACAAAAAGAAGGAAAAATATTTAATGCAAAAGAAATTGAAATTTTATCCTCGATTCTAAATACGTCTATTATTAAAGGTGATGCTAAATTTTTAAGTATTGCTGCCGCTTCTATTATAGCAAAAACGTATCGAGATGATTTTATGAATACCATTCATGAAGAATATCCTATGTATAATTGGAAAAAGAATAAAGGATACCCTACAAAAGAACACCGAGATGCTATTAGAAAATATGGCATTACAAAATATCATCGAAAAACATTTAGATTGCTTCCCGATCAATTACTTTTAGAATTATAAGTTTTAAATAAATGAACTTTCAAATAATTCAGAAAAATGTTTTAGAATTTTTTCTTTGACTTCATCTTCATTTACTTCCCTTCCCAACTCAACGTGCATAGATGTCACTGCCTTACCTCGAATACCACAAGGAATAATATTGTCAAAATAGCCTAAATCGGCATTTACATTTAAGGCAAAACCATGCATAGTTACCCAACGAGAAGCCCGAACACCCATTGCGCAAATTTTTCGAGCAAATGGCGTTCCAACATCAAACCACACACCTGTTTCTCCAGGACTGCGTACTGTTTTCAATCCGTATTCTGCTAACGTTAAAATAATGGATTCCTCTAAAAATCGGAGATATTTATGAATATCGGTAAAAAAATTCTCTAAATCTAAAATTGGATAGCCTACAATTTGACCTGGACCGTGATAGGTTATATCCCCTCCTCTATTTATTTTGTAAAAAGTTGCTCCTTTTTCAGTTAATTGTTTTTCGGAAAGTAATAAATTTGAAATATCGCCGCTTTTACCTAAAGTATAAACGTGAGGGTGTGTAACATAAAGAAAGAAATTAGGTGTAGGAATTGGTGCAGTTGAATTTCTATTCAGAATTTTCAAATCCACAATTCTTTTAAACAATTCTTCTTGATATTCCCAAGTTTCTTTGTAATCTTTACTCCCTAAATCAAGAAGTTGAATTTGTTTCATACACGAAAATAGATTTATTTTTCAAAGATACAATTTTAAATCATTTTGCTAAAAAATTCTGACTTTGAAACTATATTTCTATTGCTTATCTTTGCCTTCTAAAAATAAAATAAATTATGCAACTTTCCGAACAAGAAATCATTAGAAGAGAGAAATTACAAGCCCTAAGAAACTTAGGAATCAATCCTTATCCTGCAGATTTATACCCTGTAAAGGATACTTCAAAAGCTATAAAGGATAATTTTGAAGAAGGTAAAAAGGTGGTAATTGCTGGGCGCTTAATGAGTGTAAGAGATCAAGGAAAAGCGGCATTTGCTGAAATTCAAGACAGCGAAGGCAGAATACAAGTCTATTTTAACAGAGATTTTATTTGCCAAGGTGAAGACAAAACATTATACAACCAAGTTTTTAAAAAATTAACCGATTTAGGAGATTTTTTAGGAATTGAAGGCGAATTATTTACCACACAAGTAGGTGCAAAATGCGTACGAGTAGATAATTTTACTTTTTTAAGTAAAACCCTACGTCCATTACCTTTTCCAAAAACGGATGAAGATGGAAAAGTATACGATGCCTTTAATGATGCCGAATTGCGTTACCGTATGCGCTATGTAGATTTGGTCGTGAATCCGCAAGTGAAAGAAGTGTTTGTAAAACGAACCAAATTATTTACTGCGATGCGAACTTTCTTTAACGAAAGTGGTTACATGGAAGTTGAAACACCTATCTTGCAATCCATTCCTGGAGGTGCTGCTGCGCGTCCTTTTATGACACATCACAACAGTTTAGACATTCCTTTATATATGCGAATTGCTAACGAATTATACTTAAAAAGATTAATTGTTGGTGGTTTTGATGGTGTGTACGAATTTTCTAAAAATTTCCGTAATGAAGGAATGGACCGAACACACAATCCAGAATTTACGGCAATGGAAATATATGTAGCTTACAAAGATTACAATTGGATGATGGAATTTACCGAAAACCTTTTGGAATATTGTGCTACAAAAGTAAACGATACTCCAGAAACTACTTTTGGCGAACATAAAATTAGCTTTAAAGCGCCTTATGCAAGAGTAACTATGACGCAATCTATCATTGACTTCACCGGTTTTGATATTTCTGGAAAAACAGAAGCTGAGTTATTTGAAGCAGCTAAAGGAATGGGAATTGACGTGGATGAGACTATGGGTAAGGGAAAATTAATTGATGAAATTTTTGGTGCAAAATGCGAAGGAAATTACATTCAACCAACTTTCATTACAGATTATCCAAAAGAAATGTCGCCACTATGTAAACAACATCGTAACAATCCTGATTTAACAGAGCGTTTTGAATTAATGGTTTGCGGAAAAGAAATTGCCAATGCGTATTCGGAATTAAACGATCCAATTGATCAAAGAGAACGTTTTGAAGCACAAATGGCTTTAGCAGAAAAAGGTGACGATGAAGCCAACGGAATTATTGATGAAGACTTTTTACGTGCTTTAGAATACGGAATGCCTCCAACTTCTGGATTAGGAATTGGAATGGACCGATTAATTATGTTTTTAACAAATAACGCCTCTATTCAAGAAGTGTTGTTTTTCCCACAAATGCGTCCTGAGAAAAAAGTAACGTATGAATTAACAGAAGACGAAAAATTCATTGTTAGTTTATTAGAAAAAGAAAACAATCAACCAATTGGTGTTTTAAAAGACAAATCGGCTTTAAGCGGCAAAAAATGGGATGCTGCTATGAAAGGTTTAGCCAAACACGGCCTAACTAAGGTAGTAGTTGACGGAGAAAATAAATTAGTGGTTTTAGGGTAATAAGGTTACACAAAGTAACGCAAAGAAAACACAGAGAACCACAAAATTTTAAATACAAAAACCTCGAAACTTTTAAATTTCGAGGTTTTTTATATATTGGAATTTAAATATTGGAATTTTTTATTTAAAATCTCAAACCAAACATAAATCCTTGTCCGAAGTTGTTTCCTTGAAAACTTCTAACATAATCTACACGGAAAATTTTAAACTTTCCAAAGCCAATTCGGTCGAAACCGACAGTTATTTCTTGGTAGGGTCTGATATTTGGAACGGCTAATTGATGAAATCCTCCAACTAAGTTCCAACCTAATTTATTTAATAATGGAATTTTATTCATAAAGTAACCATTATCGTTATAATTTGCATGCAATTCAAAATACTTGTCATTAGTAGATTGCGAATAATATGGCAATAAATTAAAGCTTGAATTATATTGCCCATCAATGCGAACATGTGTTTGATTTCCGTTAAAATGTTTGTAATCTACAAATGAAATGTTGTCGGCACCAAAAAACGTTCCTGCTTTAATATTCAATTCCAAATCACCTTTGTTGGCTAATGTTTTGCTGTATTTTAAACGTGCTTCTAAAAAGTCATATTCGTATGCTTTTGAAGTAGCTAAAAATGCTTTAGTATAAGTAAACCCTAGTGTTGGATATTTCCCTTCATTCATATTCATTTTTCCATCGGGTCTGGTAATGTATTTTTGACCAAAAACAATTCGAGAACTCAAACTAAACTTAGTGATATGGTGTTCATTAAACGCTGGAAACGTATCAGAATTTGGCTGTAACGGATTATTTGAACTGTATACATCATCTGTTTTGATTATGGCAAAATCTGTAGTATTAAATACTGGTTTTCTGTTTTCATAGGTAACATTCGCGTTTAAAAATAAACCATTTACTACTTCCCTACCAGCTCCTATTTCAATAAATTCTTTTTCGTATAATTTCATAAAATTATTTTTAAAAAACAATGAACTTACTGAGTTTTCAATTCCAGAAATAGGTTCTGAACTATTAAATTGATTGACTTTATTTCCACCAGACAGTCGAAAATAAGCATCGTTTGTATTATTGAATTTATGATAAAAAGAAGCCGTTGGTCGGATGCGTTTATCTGAAAATCCGTATTGAAAATCTGTATTAATTACAGTTCGCTTTTGCTTTTCTTCGTTATAACTTGAATACGAAAACCCAGAACCTATATGATAACCCTGTACGGTATTAAAATTTAACGAAGACAAATTAAATAAACCTTGATAATTAAATCTTTTATTTTTAAAACTGTTTTTAAATGTGTATCCTGTGATTAACTTAATTGCCTTAAATTTATTAGAAACCGCATCAACAGAATCCATATACACTTGAGAATTTCGGACTTTATAAACACTATCTTTTTTTACATAATTTGTAGTTTCCTCTTCCGTTAAAGGCACTGGACGATTTTCTAACCAATACGAATCTTCCTTTTTATTTGATTTTTCGGCAAACGTAACTACTTCACTTCCAAAGGTTTTCTTTTCAAAATTAGAAACAAAATTATAATTACTAAACACATGCGTAAATTTTCCATTGAATTTCATCATAAACACACCTGCTTTAAAATCAAATGATTGCAAACTTTTAACCCACATTTTAGTGTCTGGATTAAAACTAAAATTTTGCACCACTTTAAACGATTCTAAAAACTCTTGTTGTGATCTGTAGCCTTTAACATCTAAATCGGCAGCATAAATAGCAAAAGTATCGTCAACCAAGTAAATATGGCCTTCAAAAACGGGTTCTTTATCGCGTTTTGGTGTTACTTTAATTTTGTAAATATAATTATTGTAACTATCTGTAAATGAATCTTCAATTTTATATTTATAATACGTAAATGCATTGGAAGCAATAGGAGAAATCATTGGGATATTGAAATCAACGGTATTTTGATACAAATCATAATTGGTATTTAAAGCAGTATTAAAGCTAAATCCGTTATCGTTTCCTGCCACTTTACTTGCAATGATTTCTTCTTTTAAATTGTTTGGTTTTTCAAACTTAATTTTAGAAACCGTTTCCGATTGATAAATAATTCCAGCACCTGTAGAATCTACATTCCCGTCTAAATCACCAATTTCAATACCCATAAATTTTTTAGGAACATCTTTTACTCTAAAGATACCTCTTGAGTAAAAATCGGCTTCATATTTATCGGTTTTTTCTGTATTTTTTTTACGATTGGCTATTGCGTTTCTGATGATTCCATTGGCTGGATTTTCGCCACTTTTAACAACTACTTCCTCAATAGAATATTGCTCATCGGGAAGTGTAGCATTAATTATTACAGGAAATGAATTAATTTCTTGGGTTATGGTTTTGGTTTTGTATCCTAAAATCTTAAAAACCAAGGTGTATTTACCTGTTTTTTTGATGTTTAATTCGTACTCCCCGTTTTCATTTGTGGAAGTTCCGACGTAGGTTTTTTCGATGGTTACACTTGCATAAGGCAACGCGTTTCCTTTTGAGTCAGTGACTTTTCCTTTTATTTGCGCAATTGAAAAACAAGAAAAAAGCAATAGTAAGATTGAGGTTTGGGGCTTCATATATTATTTTATTTGTTCTACAGAGCCAGAAGTGCTCTCGGTTATTTTTACTTTATCTAATTTTCCATAATATTTTATAGAGCCGCTTGTAGAAGCGTTGGCATCTAATCCTTTTATGGCTAAAACGTGAACGTCTGAAGAGGTACTTGCAGAAACCTGTGCCAAATTTGAAATTAACTCTTTAGCATCGCAATCTGCTGAACTTGATGCGTCAATAGCTAAATTATCTGTTTTTCCCCTTAAGGCAACACTAGAACTACTACTTAAACTAACGGCAATATCGTCTGTCGCCATATTTAAAGCCACATTTGAACTTGAAGAAGCATCAATAAAAATTGAATTACAAGTTACCGTTCCTGAAAAATCAGCACTTGAAGAAGTATTAATTTTTAATAAACTTACATTTAAATTATTTTTGATTGAAAACGTAGCCGAAGAACTTACTGTAACGCTTCCAATACCTGGATTTGAAACGGTTACAAGCAATTTACTGGTGTCCATTTTTTTATAGTAATTGGTGTTTTCAATAAAAATTTTTAAAATATTATTTTTAGTTTCCACTTTTAAAAATTTCATTAAATCTTTTTCCCAAGTCACCTCAACATTTTGAACAGGACCTTGAGTATAGACTACATTTACACCAGAAGATGCCTTAATAGCTGTGAAGTTTCCAACACCTCTGGTTTCTTTAACTTGTCCGAAAGAAGCTGAAAGCATTGCGAAAAATGCAAATAGAAATACAGTAATTTTTTTCATTTTTTTAATAGATTTAGAATGTGAAAGTATAGACGTTTTTTTTGAAATAAAAGTTGTATCAAGTTACAAAAAACTTTGAATAGCCAATGCGTAACTTTTTAAACCAAAACCAATAATTACGCCTTTTGCGTTTGGAGAAATATAAGATTGATGACGAAATGTTTCTCTGGAAAACGTATTTGAAATATGGACTTCAATTACTGGTGATGTTATTGCCTTTACACAATCGGAAATGGCTACAGAAGTGTGTGTATACGCTCCAGCATTTAATAGTATTCCATCATATGAAAAACCAACTTCTTGCAATTTATTGATAATTTCGCCTTCTACATTCGATTGAAAATAATCCAAATGAACTGAAGGAAACTGTAATTTCAATTCATCAAAATACGAATCAAAACTTTGATTGCCGTAAACTTCTGGTTCACGTTGTCCTAATAAATTTAAATTAGGGCCGTTTAAAATTAATAATTGCATTATTTACCGTCTTTGTCAACTACAATTCTATTTTCTCTATTGGCCAATTCCCATGCTAAAGTAAATGCTAATTTAACACGCATCGCTAACAAATCATATTCAATTTTATCAGCAGTATCATTTGGCCCGTGATAATCTTCATGAACACCATTAAAAAAGAAAATTGAAGGAATCCCTTTTCTAGCAAAATTATAATGATCTGAACGCTTGTAAAATTGATTTGGATCGTTTCTGGCATTAAAAGTATAGTCTAAATTTAAGCCCACATATTTTGTATTCATTTCTTCGTTTATTGTGTGTAATTCGGAACTTAATCTATCTGAACCAATTACATAAACGTATTTCCCATTTTCTTTATGATTGGCAAGTGTATCTCTACGTCCCACCATATCAATATTAATATCTGCTATCGTATTTTTTATAGGAAATAAAGGATTTTCAGAATAATATCTCGAACCATGTAAACCATGCTCTTCTCCTGTAACGTGTAAAAACAAAATAGAACGTTTTGGTGAAAAACCATCTTTTTTTGCTTCTGAAAAAGCTTTGGCAATTTCAACTAAAGAAACTGTACCAGAGCCATCATCATCTGCACCGTTAAAAACTTCACCATTTTTCATACCTACATGGTCGTAATGTGCAGAAATAACAAGAACCTCTTCTGGTTTTTCAGAACCTGGTATGAAAGCCCAAATATTTTCTGAATCACCTAACTTTGGTGCAAAACCTTTTTTCATAAATTCTGCTGGCACTTTTTGATAAAAATCAGTAGAACCTGGAGGATTTGAAATACCTAAGGCTTTGTATTGCTCAATAAGATATAAACCCGCTTTTTTCTGTCCTGGTTCTCCTGTATTTCGGCCTTCCATTTCGTCAGAAGCGATTACATGAAGGTTTTTTGACAAACTGGCTTCGTTAATTGTATTCATGTATTTTGTAACATCTGCAACTTTTTTTGTCGAATTGGCTACAAGAACTTTTTTTGGAGAACAACTTAGCAAAAATGCTGCTGATGTAAGAAGTATTACTAGTTTTTTCATTTGAATTGATTTTATACAATACAAATCTAAATTAAAAAAGTTTGATACCAATAAATTTTATAAGAATTTTAAGAAGAGAAGTAAAAAATGGCAAGCGACCTACATCGCACCGCTACAACCACATACCTTTGCTGCGTTCCCACCCTGGAGGATTTTGAGGGAGCTGGTCGTGTAGGACTTGCCGGTGCAAATATACAATCTTTTATTATTTCTACAAATCAAAAATTAGTTTAAAATAAATTGTAATATTGTAATATTAAAAAAATTGAATATGAAAAAAATTAACTTACTTATAATCACAACATTAAGTGTTTTTTTATATAATTGTAGTGAAACAAAAGACTTGTTTTCTATTGCTACAAAAGACTTAAAACAAGTTTACAAACCAACAGAAACTGTGAATTTAAGTATTGAAAATGTTGAAAATGCTAAAATTGATTCGGTAATTTATTTTTCAAACGATATTAAATTAGGGAAATCAACTGAAAATGCAGTTTTTAATTTAAAATTAGAAAAACTACAATTTGGTATTCAAGACATAAAAGCAATTGTGCATTCTGAAGGTGAAAAAGTAGAATGTTTAACATCTTTTGAATTGGTTTCGAATATCACCCCAAAATTATATGAAACGAAAGATTATACTATTTTAAACGCTTACAATCACGATGTAAATGCCTATACACAAGGCTTAGAATTTTACAACGGCATTTTATTAGAAGGAACGGGTCAAAATGGCGAATCATCACTAAGAAAAACGGATTATAAATCTGGAAATGTTTCAAAATCCGTGCCTTTATCACCAGATTATTTTGGTGAAGGAATTACCGTTTTTAATGGCAAGATTTATCAACTGACTTGGAAAAATAAAGTTGGATTTATTTATAATGCAGAAACTTTAGAGAAAGAAAATACGTTTGATTATTTTTCAGATGTTGAAGGTTGGGGTTTAACGCATAATGACAAACACTTAATAATGAGCGATGGAACCAATAAAATTTATTTTCTAAATCCTGAAACTCAACAAATGGAACGCTTTATAAATGTATATTCTGATACAAATGCCATTACAGAACTGAACGAATTAGAATGGATTGATGGAAAAATTTGGGCAAACATTTACCTGAAAGATGTAATTGTTATTATCAATCCAGAAAATGGTGCCGTAGAAAGTGCTATTGATTTTTCAGATTTAAAAACAAAAAACAAAAAAGCATTAACGGAAGGAGATGAAGTTTTAAACGGAATTGCATACAATCCATCCACAAAAACCGTTTTTATTACAGGTAAAAATTGGGATAGAATGTTTGAAATTAAATTGAAATAAAAAATAAAAAACACATAGACACATAGTTTTTTTGTTAAAACGTTTTTATGTGAGCTATTTTAAGTGAAACGGCTTAATTAACATAAATTTAAAAAATCTGTATTTCTGTGTATTGAAAAAATTGAATCTAAAAATAACAACTATGAAAAAAATAATCTTAGTATCAGTTTTACTGATATTTACAGCAAAAATACAATCACAAAACCAAAATCAAAAAATGAATACTATTCAACCACCAATTGCAAAAATAATTCCAAAAAAGTTAGAAAAACACGGAGATGTTAGAACGGATAATTACTATTGGTTAAACGAAAGAGAAAATCCAGAAGTAATTGACTATTTAAATAAAGAAAACGAATATTACCAAAAATCAACAGCACATACCAAACAATTACAAGACGATTTGTTTGCTGAAATGAAATCCAGAATAAAAGAGGACGATAGTTCTGTTCCTTATTTTTATAACGAATATTGGTACATCACTCGTTTTGAAACGGGTAAAGATTATCCAATTTATGGCAGAAAAAAAGGAAGTTTAGATGCGAAAGAAGAAATTTTATTCGATTGTAACGAAATGGCAAAAGGACAATCTTATTTCAATTTAAGCGGAATGAGTGTAAGTGGCGACAACAAATTAGTGGCTTTTGGACTGGATCTAGTATCAAGAAGACAATATACCATCCAAATTAAAAATTTAGAAACTGGTGAAATTCTTTCAGATAAAATTGAAAACACAACAGGTGGTTCAAGCTGGTCTGCCGATAATAAAACGCTTTTTTATACTGGAAAAGACGCACAAACCTTACGTTCTGATAAAATTTTCAAACATAAATTAGGCACAAATGCATCCGAAGATGTTTTAGTTTTTCACGAAAAGGACGATACCTACAATACGTTTGTTTATAAAGAAAAATCGAAAAAATACCTCATTATTGGTTCTGGAAGTACGCTTACTACCGAATATCAAATCTTAGAAGCGAATAATCCTGATGGAAAATTCAGAGTATTTCAACCAAGAACACGTGGTTTAGAATATTCTATTTCTTTCTATAAAGATAAATTTTATATCTTAACCAATGCCGATAAAGCGACCAATTTCAAATTAATGACAACTCCTGAAAACGCAACGGAAAAAGATAATTGGACCGATTTAATTCCGCATAGAAAAGATGTGTTATTAGAAGGAATTGAAATTTTCAAAAACTATTTAGTAGTGGAAGAACGTTCAAACGGTTTAAATAAAATTCAAATTAAACCTTGGGATGGCTCTGGCGATTATTATTTACCTTTCAACATTGAAACATACACTTGTTACACGACTTCAAACGTTGATTTTGATACAGATGTTTTACGTTACGGCTATCAATCTATGGCCACGCCTTCTTCTGTGATTGACTTCAATATGAAAACAAAGGAAAAAACCGTCTTGAAAGAGCAAGCTGTTTTAGGCGGAAAATTCGATAAAAACAACTATATTGAAGAGAGAATTTGGGCTACCGCAACTGATGGAACTAAAATTCCTATGAGTGTGGTATACCGAAAAGGCATAAAAAAAGACGGAAAAAATCCTTTATTACAATATGCTTATGGTTCATACGGTTCTTCAATGGATCCGTATTTTTCAAGTACACGATTAAGTTTAATGGATAGAGGATTCATTTATGTTATCGCTCACATTCGTGGTGGAGAAGACTTAGGAAGAGAATGGTACGAAAATGGAAAACTATTAAAAAAGAAAAACACTTTTACGGATTTTATTGATTGTAGTAAGTTTTTAATTTCAGAAAAATACACTTCTGCAGAGCATTTATATGCTGAAGGTGGCTCTGCAGGTGGTTTATTAATGGGAGCTATTGTTAATATGGCTCCAGAATTATACAACGGTGTAATT
>Ga0208595_1000101_pt1 | contig 30318 bp, 29 predicted proteins | sample LakMenEpi28Jun11_FD_150742 | JGI IMG/M metagenome (GOLD analysis project Ga0208595, IMG submission 150742) | Freshwater microbial communities from Lake Mendota, WI - 28JUN2011 deep hole epilimnion (SPAdes) | ecosystem: Environmental > Aquatic > Freshwater > Lake > Epilimnion/Euphotic zone ...
GCTTCGCCTGGAACAAACTCGTCGATCAACCCTGGAAAATCATGTCTATTGGTCTACGTCAATGGGCCCATGAGTTCTAATCAATGAGACTTGGTATTACCTGAAGGAAACTGACATGGACGTAATTCAAATTCCCGCCGTCGCCATTTTCACCGGCATGCTCACATCATTTGCGATCATCATGCTCGTCATCACGGTGGGCGACGTTATCAAACGTTAGGGTCAGGATTGCCGCCTCGATTGCCACGGCTATCGACATCGTCAGGCTCCAGCGCCGACTCACCAAAGCTGTCCGGTTCGTCGTCGTCGCTGCGCTCTGCGCGATAGGCGTCCATGTCGATTTGCCCGCTGCGTTCCATCTGGTTCATATGGTCCAACACATCCTGCGTATCGTCGGGATCGATCTGCGCGGGGTTGGTGGTTCCCCCATGTTCGCGTTCCAGATTGGCTGACCGATCGGCAATAACCCGTATGGCATCGTCGGACACGGTTTGCGCCTGCGCCGCTTCGTCATCTTGCTCGCTGTTAAAGCTCTCCGGCGTATTCTCCGCTTGGTCAACGGGGCGCGCATTGTCGGTGCTTACTTCGGCTATGAGCGGCTTACCGATGGGTCGGCTCTTTTCTGTTTCGGTCATGGAGGCATCCTGTCCTGAAAGTCGATAGACGCAAACGCGCATAAAGAAGGACGGTTCCCTCAGGCGTTTCAGGGGGCCCAGTTAAAGGCTTCGGCGCTTTCCCCAAGGCCATTTCCAGCTTTATCAAAACGTCGCTCCGTAATGCGCCCGGCACCATCACGCCCGACCGCCAATATTGTGCTGCACCGCGTACCATAGACAGCGTTGCGGATGAATATCGGATGCGCGTCCACATGGGTGCTATGGGCATCACCCAAAATGCCAAATAAAGTCATGGGGTCTTCTGCGCTGCCGCCAAGCCAGCTTATGAGCGCGCGGTTCAACCGTTCTTTGCGCGGCCAGCGTTCGCCCTGCACCGCATTGGAGAGACCGTGCACACCATGCCCCAATGAGGCGCGGACTTCATTCGGACGGTTCGACAGATATTGGAGCCCTTGTTGATCACCAATCATCAGACTGAACGGGTTGAAGTTCTCCAGATTGTCAGGAAACGCCCCGCGCGCGAGCCAATCAGTGACCAGCGCACCACGTGACGCCTTTTGCGGATCCGTGCTGTCTGGAGTTCGGATGTTGGTAACAACGCCAAAGCGCCCGGTGTTGCTCACCCCCATCCATGTGCCTTGCGATAAGATATCGCGCCCAGCCATAATCGACGGATCGTCTGGCCATGGCCCCAACGGCGCTGCGGACCGGGCGTGAAATTCGTCGCGATTTCCTGCGACGATCAATTGCCAACGCGGATGCGCATGCCATGCAATCGACACTACGCACATGTCTTGTTCCGATGGGCCCGGGTGATGCCCAATGGTCAGCCTTTATGGCCGCTTTGGAAGAGATTTCCCGGGCAAGGCATCACAACGGCTTTTCGTAAATGCGATATATTTTGTTGATCTCACCATTTATGGCCTCGCCCACCGACCGCATCGGGCCATTGTCCTCCAGTACCCAACCAAATTCGCCGCGCGAGGCACCAAATTTGTTAGTCGAAGCATCGCGAATATAGGTGATCATCATAAACGCCAATTGGCTGGCCAACCGTGTTGCCTGCATTTTCTTGACCACGCCCATCAACGGCACCCGCATGCTGCGGACCTTGGGGGCGCGAAGCCACCAAAGCAGCTTTGCCCAGTTGAACGGGAATAGAGATCCCCCGAAACTACCGATTTTCTCATTGATATCGGGCCATGTCATCATGAATGCCACGGGCTCTCCATCAACCTCGGCAATGCAGATCAAATCGTTAAATACGATGGGCTTAAGTTGCTTTCCGGTATGGGCGACTTCTGCATCCGTTATCGGCACAAAGCCCCAATTTCCGCTCCATGCATCGTTCAGTATCGACAGGATGATGGCCGCTTCGGCATCAAAATTGGCCTTATTAACCTTCCGAATGACAATCCGCTCATTACGTTCGCCCGATGCGACGATACGTTGCACCAGGGGTGGGAACGGCACATCAATCGGTATTTGATAGGTATAAAGGTCTTTGACACCAGCATAGCCCGCCGCCTGTATCCACGCGCCATAGGCAGGGTTGTGATGCCCCATCAGCACCGTCGGGGGGTGATCATGGCCTTGCACCAATAATCCCGGCTCTTCCCAGATCGACAGGCTCAATGGCCCAAGCGCGCGGACCATTTTTTTGTCGCGCAGCCAGCCTTCCGCTGTTTCAATCAGCACTTTTGCAACATCGGCGTCTTCGGCTTCGAAAAACCCCCAATTGCCTACACCCGGACCCATGCCCTGTTCCGGAGGCTGCGCCAAAGCGAGATAATCCAAATGCGCCGAAATGCGGCCAACAATATGCCCATCCCGCTCAGCTAGAAAAAGCTGCGCTTCGCCATGCTCGAACCACGGGTTTTTGCCCGGCGTGATCGTAGCCATGACGTCGCTTTTCAATGGCGGCACCCAGTTCGGGTCGCCTGCGTATAAGCGGAAAGGCAGATCGATAAAGGCTTGCTTGTCAGCCTTTGTCGAAACCAGGCGAATTTTGATGTCTGTCATATACTATCCCTGAAAGCTTTTACGACCCGCGCCGTTCATTCTTCGGTGCGGACTAAAACCGTCTCGCCTATCAAGAAGAACAACAAAAAGGGCCCCCATGCTGCAATCCATGGCGGATATGCGCCGAGATTACCCATGGCCAACGCAAAGTTATCGGCCACAAAATAGGTAAAGCCCAAGGCCATCCCGATGACCGCCCGCAAAAAGAGCGCGCCGGAGCGGGCAAGGCCAAAGGCCGCCACTGCGCCAAGCAATGGCATCAACAATGTGGACAAAGGCCCGGATAGCTTGTGCCATAATATGCCTTCAAGATTATCCGTGCGGCGTCCAGCGGCCTTTAAATCGTCGATTGCGCGCATGAGCGGCAGGAAGGCAAGGCTGTCGCCATCGACTTTAACCAAATTGAACCTGTCAGGCGTGATACCTTTCCCAATGATGAGGCTATCTGCCGTCGTTCCGATTGTTGTCACCACATTGAACGATTTTGTTTTCTCAAGTTGCCAAGCATCGCCGATGTAACGCGCACGGGTGGCGGTGATGACTTGTCGCAAGCCGCCATTGGCACGCAGATATATGCGGACGTCCTCTAGCACCGTGTCATCGCCAGAACCCACGACATCGCCCGCATTGATAAGGTCATCGCCCTCACGCACCCATATATTGTTGCGGGCGTTGCTATCGGGTGCCACCGCGCCATATTCCGCTTTCTGCCACACTTTTAACTGGGCAGTGTTGGGCGCAACGACGGCATCGTTAAAGGCAAAGGATATCACCGCAACACCAAGGCTGGCGACGAACATCGGTGCCAAAATCTGATGCGCCGATAATCCAGCGGCCTTCATCGCCACGACTTCGCTGTTCTGGCTTAGCCCCGCAAAAGTGATCAAAGTGCCGAGCAATACCGAAAAAGGCAGAAACCGTGCAATAATCTGCGGCGCGCGCATCGAAATATAATGCAGAACATCGCCCTGATCATTTCCGGGAACCGATAGAATTTTGCCGCTTTCCCCCAACAGATCGAGCGTCATCAATATGAGAACGAGCATCATCAGCACCGCAAAGCTGCGGATGATGAATAGCTTTGCCATATATATTGTAATGTTACGCGACGGGAAAAAATGCATGATCTACGTCTCCGCCGATGACGCGGGCATGCCAAGGGTCGCCAGCCGCGATTTTCGGCCAAAGCGGAACAGCCGCTTTGTCCATTTGCCAGCCTTTGTGGCAAACACCTCAAGCGCGCCAATCGGCTGCCCGCCGGGCACATGCGCGATGATATGGTACATCCACAGGATCAGCGCTGTGAAAATCAGAAATGGCAACCACAAGGCAATGAAAGGATCAACGATGCCCATCCCGCCCACGCCTTCCGCATATTCGTTGACCTTGTGATAGGTCACCACCATGACGATTGATAAAAACACCCCAAGCGCGGACGTTGACCGCTTCGGCGGGATCGCCAGCGCCAGTGCAAGCAAAGGCAGCAAGAGCATCATTGCGACTTCCACCAAGCGGAAGTGAAAATTGGCCCAAGCCCGGTTGCGGTCCAGCGGAGGTTTCTGGGCATCACCGCCGATCTGGATCAATTCAGTGATCAGATATTCACGATCCTTGCCACCGCGCGTGCGGAAATTTTCGATCTTTGGCAACGGAATGGGGATGTCATGGCTCGTAAAGCTCAACACCCGAGGAGATTCATAACTTGGCGCGTCATGAACGAGCGTTCCTTTTTCGAGCCGCAGCAAGATCGTATCAGGGTCGTCGGTCCTTAGAAACTGGCCGTGCTCCGCCGTCACTGCAATAGTCTGCCCGCTTTTGCTTTGCGCGAAAACAAATAGGCCAGACAGCGCATTGCCGTTATCGCGGCTTTCGTCGATACGGACAGTCAGGTTTTTGCCGACATTGTTAAACTCCCCCACCCGCACTTTTGCGCCAAAGGCACCTGAACGCAGTTCAAAGCGCAGTTCTTCATACAAATAGCGCGAACTTGGTTGAATAAAGCCAACGATCGCGAAATTGATAGCGGCAAGCACCATTGCGAACATGAACGGAACGCGCAACAGGCGAAAATAGCTCATGCCCACTGCGCGAAAAATGTCGAGTTCTGAGGATGTTGCTAATCGACGGAAGGCCAACAAGATGCCAAGCAGCAGGCCGATGGGGATACCCAATGAGAGATATTCGGGCACAAGGTTCGCCAGCATGCGCCAAACGACGCTGACCGGCCCGCCTTCTGCTGCCACAAAGTCAAACAGGTTCAGCATCTTTTCCAGCAACAGCAATGACGCGGCGATTGCGAGTGTGGCAAGCAGCGGCAACATCACAAGCCGGAAGATATAGCGGTCGGTGGCAGTTAGAAATTTCAATTTATCGTCGCCCTGTCACCCTAATTTGGCCGCAAACTCACCCGATAGACGGTTACAGGTTCAGGGGCAATATCGATGCTATCCGAAAAAAGTGCGGATAACAGACATTAAAGTTCCAGGAGTATACAGATGAAGAAATGTGTCGCCCTTGTGGCTATGGTTGGTCTGGTGCTGGTTTCAGGTGTAGCAGTCGCGAGCCAAGAGCTGAATAATGATATGTCGCGGTGCACGTCGGGCAACGGGCCGGCCGTGCTCGTCCAAGTGCGCGGCATTAAGGAAGCGACCGGGAAAGTCCGTGTGCAATCCTACCCCGCAATTGCCGGCGTTTGGTTGGCCAAGGGCCGCTGGCTTCACCGCATCGAGACCCCCGCAAGCGCAGGCAGCATGAATATCTGCATCCCGGTTCCCGCCGAAGGCAAATATGGCATCGCTGTCCGGCATGACCGCAATGGCAATGGCAAGACCGATATTAGCCAGGACGGCGGCGGTTTTTCGAATAACCCAAGCATCAGCATTCTGAACTTGGGCAGGCCATCGGTCAACAAGGTCGCTTTTGACGCAGGCCCCGGGGTCACGCGGATCACAATCAACCTGAAATATATGTGAGGGTGTTTATTTGGCTTTAGTGGCGCTCCTTTCGAACCCGAATTCAACTGGCAACAAATCTATGTTGCCAGAGGTTCGTACCTATTGCGCAAAAAATCCCGATATATTTCATTATGAGGTCGAGGAGATCGGCCAGATTGCCAAGGCGTTGGAGATGATTGCCCGCGTGAAGCCCAAGGTGCTGGTGATCAACGGCGGCGATGGCACGGTTCAATCCGCCCTGACCGAGCTTTATCATGGTGGCCATTTTGAAGGCACCCCACCGCCAGTGGCTGTATTGCCCAACGGCAAGACGAACCTCATCGCCTTGGACTTGGGTGCAGAAGGCGATCCGTTGGAGGCACTTTCGCGGATTGTTGAGGTCGCAAAAGGCGATATGACGAAGCATATCGTGGTGCGCGAACTCATTGCCCTGAGCGATGGCAGCGAAGGTGCGCGTCCGGTGCTGGGCATGTTTCTTGGTGGAGCAGGGCTTGCCGAAACGATTTTATATTGTCGGCACAAAATTTATCCCTTGGGCCTACCCAATGGACTTAGCCATTTTTTGACCGTATTTGCCGTCATGTTTTCGGCAATCGTCACCGTAAAAGCCAGTTTCCTGCCGAAACGATCAAAGCCGGTCAGCATCACGTTTATCCGCAATGGTGAATTGCACGGCACGTTTTCTGTGCTGATTGTGACGACTTTGGAAAAGCTTTTGTTGGGCGGCCAAGCGGGCACCAACAAGCAACGCGGGTTGATGAAATTTCTGGCGGTTGACCAAAAACCATTGGCTATACTGAAAATGATTGCGGCCTCATTGCGGGGCAAATTAGGGCAAACAACCATGAGCGGTGTGCATTTCCAACAAGGCGACGTCATTCGCATTGACAGCGAACAAAGCAATGTCGTTCTGGACGGCGAAGTTTTTCAGGCCCATCGCGGTAGCCCAATCGTTCTGCGCTCGACACCGCCCGTCCCGTTCCTGAAACTGGCCGCTTAACAAGCGCCCATAAAGGCGGCTTAGACCACAGACATGCTCTCGCTTAGGCAACTTGTCGCTGAAGAATTGGCTATCCCAGTGCAGAAGGGCGTAAGCGAATTTGCATCGCATATCGCGGCGCAATTTAACGGCGCGGCACGCGCGGTGCTATTCTACGGTTCATGTTTACGGTCGGAGCAATTGCAGGGCGAGATGCTCGACTTTTACCTGATCGTTTCTGACTATAAGGCCGCTTATGGCAAAAGCTGGCTCGCGACATGGAACCGCCGTCTACCGCCTAACGTCTTTCCGTTTCAACATAATGGCCTCATCGCCAAAGTCGCGGTGTTAAGCGAAAGCGACTTTCATCACCTTAACCGGCCAGCCGCATCTGCCGTTTCGGTCTGGGCCAGATTTGCACAGCCCGCACGCCTCGTCTGGTGCGCCGATGATAAGGCGCGACACGCGGCGGTAATCGCGATTTCGGGGGCAGCACCAACTTTGCTCAATGCAGCATTGGCATTTGTCGAACATGAGGTGGACGTCCTCGATTTGTGGCAGTCAGGGTTCCAGATGACATATAGCGCCGAACTGCGCGCCGAACGCAAAGACCGGCCATCGTCCGTCATCGCATTCGACCCCGAACGCTATGGCCGTTTTGGCATCGCTGCGCTGTATCACACCCGTATAGCGAACGAACTGCGCGGCGACAAAATCCTGTTATTTCCAGATGTGGACGCCAAAATTGCGGAAGAGAAAAATCGTTGGCCGGGATTGCGCCGACGCGGCAAATTGCTGACCATCGCACGGCTTGCCAAGGCCGCCTTTACTTATGCCGGCGGGATTGATTATCTGGCGTGGAAGATAAACCGCCACGCCGGAACGCAGATCATCATCCAGCCATGGCAGCGCAAATGGCCATTGGTCGCGGCGCTGTTTCTGGTGCCGAAATTATGGGCAAAAGGGGCCGTGCGTTAACCGCCAAATCGGTTGTGCGGAGCCAACAGCACAAGCGCGAAAATGCCGGCATAAGCCGCAGGCAACCACAGGCTGTTATATCCGAAGATGCCAAACATCAACGCGCCAACCGCAGCGCCGATGATCAGGCCAAGCCATAGCAACAGATATGGCACCCATTCCAAACGCGGACCGCCGCTGATCATCGTGGCAAGCCCCTGCCCGATTTTAACAAGCGCGCCTGTCATGTAAGTGAGCCCGAACGATACGGACCCTTCGCGTTCAAAAAGCGTGTTTTCCAGCCCCATGCAGAATGCCGCAAAGCACAGCCCAATGAGCAGAAATCCAAAGTTTGCAATGAGTGGCGCGGCAAATAGCAGCAGCGATATGATGATGAGGATGAATGCCTGACGCCGCGAAGGCGAGAGCATGTTCTTGCGGCCAATAAGCGACCCTGCAACGACGCCGGTTACAAAGCTTGTCAGCAACGCAGCGACCATGCCAACATAAGGCGCGGCGTCCACCAGACCGACGCTGAGCCGTGTGGAATTTCCGCTCATAAAAGAGAGGAAAAACCCGCCGCTGGCAAGGAACCCAATGGCATCGACCATACCCGCCATGGCCGCGAAACTGACGGCCAAAAGGCGGGCGTTACGGTCAAGCCTGTTCACGCGCCTTCCGTCAGATGATCCCGACAGCCTTGCCGGCGCGTTCGAAACGGTCGAGAATATCTGCGACCTGATCGCTCGTATGCTCCGCGCAAAGCGAGCAGCGCAGCAAGGTCATACCTGCGGGCGTCGCCGGTGGGCGTGCCAAGTTCACATACAGCCCGTTTTCAAGCAACGCCGCCCACATCGCCGCACCCTTTTCCAGATCGGGCATGATGACCGCGATGATGGCGCTTTGTGCATTGGGCGTGCCCAATTGGAAGCCCAGATCGCGCAGCCCCTGATGCAGGTTCTTTGAATTTTCCCACAAATGCGCGCGCTTGTTACCATTGTGCATCAGCTTGCGAATACTTGCCGCCGAACAGGCAACAACCGAAGGCGGTAGCGATGCGGTGAACACATAAGGACGGCAAACCAGCCGCATGATTTCAAACTTGGGATGGTTCGACACGCAGAAACCACCCACGGTGCCAACCGATTTGGAAAAGGTGCCAATGACGAAATCGACATCATCCAGCACGCCTTGCTCTTCCGCCACGCCGCGCCCATTTTCGCCGATAAAGCCCATGGAGTGCGCTTCGTCGACCAGGATCATTGCGCCGGCCTCTTTCGAAACGCGGATCATTTCCTTCAACGGCGCAACGTCGCCAAGCATGGAGTAAACGCCCTCAAGCACAACAAGCTTACCTGCGTCCGCCGGAAGCCGTTTCAGCCGCTTTTCAAGTGCCTCAACATCATTGTGGCGGAAGGCGACGATTTCGGCGTCACCCATTTTGCAGCCATCATAAATCGATGCATGGCTGTCAATGTCGAGGATGATGTAATCGCCCTTGCCAGCGATTGTGCTGATGATACCCAAATTCGCCTGATAGCCCGTGGAAAAGACCATGGCATGGTCCATCCCGTAAAATTCCTTCAACGCGTCTTCGCATTCCTTATGACCCTGAAAGGTGCCGTTCAGAACGCGGCTGCCGGTGGTGCCAGCGCCAAATTCGTCCAATGCTTGCTTGCCTGCCGCAATGACGTCATCGTCAAAGGTCATGCCCATATAATTATAGGTGCCAAGCAGGATCGTTTCCTTGCCATTGACGACAGCGACGGTGGGCGATTTCACTTCTTCCATCACCAGGCTGAACGGGTCTTTTACGCCGGTGGCGAGCAGACCTTCGCGCTGGGCGATTAAAGCGTCAAATTTGGAAAATAAGTCAGTCATTACCGTCTCTCGTAAAAAATTTAAGCAGCAGTTAGCTTGGTCACGGCATCGACCAATTGGCCTACATTTTCAATTTCAGCCTGCAAATTCATGCTGATGATGATATCGAAACTGTCTTCGACTTCAGCGACAAAATCCATAACGGTCAGGCTATCCCATTCCAAGTCGCCCGCAAAGGTCGTTGCCTCACCAACTTCGGTACCTTTTTTGTTAAATGGTTCAATCAAGCCCTTCAGGCGATCAAACATTTCGCTGCGGTCAGTCATTCTTCAATCCCCGATATGGTTGGCGGCCAATGGTCCACCTATCCGCGCTATTGCAAGCGAATAAGGCGGCAAAAGGGCAAGGTTAAGGCGCTACATCCACCGGTGCTTGCGATACCAGCTTGCGGTGTCTTTCAGGCCCGAAGTCGTTGGAATTTTTGGCTGCCAAAGCTGCGACGCTGGCGCAGCGTCCGGGTCAATAGTCCAGTCAGGATGCGCAAGGTAATTGGCGCGGTCCGGCGTCAGCTTTGCCATTGGCCCGCGGATCGCACGATCGGCCCATCCGGCAAATTTCAAAAGAAAGCCCGGTGCATGCACAGCCGTAATGTTGCGGCCGACCGCCGCGCCGATGGCTTTGGCAAAGGCTTCATGACTCCACCCGCCCGCCGTCCCGTCATCGGCTTCAAACACGTATTTCGACACATTTTCAGCCGACAACAAGGTCACGAGCAAGCGGGCCAGATCATCGACATGGATGATGGACACCCGCCCGCGCGGCGGCAGCAAAGCCCAGCCCTTGGCCGCAATCCGGAACATATCAAACATTTCGGTGTCGCCGGGGCCATAGACACCCGGCGGTCGAATGACGATCCAGTCGAGCGACGAAGCTTTCACAAGATTTTCGGCCCTGGCCTTGCTCGCGCCATATAAGGACAGCGCCGGTTCGCGCGCGGCAAGTGAGGAGACAACGACGAAGCGGTCAATATGTGCCATTTGGGCAGCGGCAAGCATATTTGCGGTGCCAGCGACATTACCGCTTTCAAAACCAGTCGCATCGGGCGCGTTGACGACGCCAGCAACATGCAACACCGCATCTGCGCCTTTGCATAATAGGTTGAGACTGACCTCATCATCCAGACGGCCATGAACCCATGTCACGCCTGCTGTCTTGGGCTGGTCCCGCCGCGTCAATGCGCGCACGTGCCAGCCATCTGCGACCAATCGATCCAGCGTGATCCGTCCGACAAACCCCGTCGCCCCCGTCAGCGCAACTGTCTTCACAGCAGGACCAATTGATCGCGGTGGACGAGCACAGAGCGGGGCACGGTGCCCAATATGGCGGCAAGCTCGCTTGACCGATGCCCGCAGATACGCGCCGCATCAACCGCGTCATATTCGGAAAGTCCGCGTGCAATCGCAATGCCGTCATCGGCGCTGATGTCGATGACATCGCCACGCTTGAATTCGCCCTCTACCGACAGTGCCCCTGCGGGCAACAGGCTGCTGCCGTTCTGGAGCGCTTGTACCGCACCGTCATCAATTCGGATCCGCCCCTTGACCGTCAGCCGTCCGCCGAGCCAGCTTTTGCGCGCCGATGCGCCTTCGCGTGGAGCGAAGAAGGTCGAAAGCCCGCCTTGCTCCAACGCCGCAAGCGGATGGTCGCGCAGACCTGATGCGATCACCAGGCCAACCCCGGCCCGCGTTGCAATATCGGCGGCATCCAATTTGGATGCCATCCCGCCGGACCCCATGCCAGAGGAGGAGCCTTCAGCGACCATCACCCGCACGCGACCATCAATCTTCTCAATCGTCGGAAGCAACACCGCACCAGGCAAATGTGGCGCGCGGTCGAACAAGCCGTCAACATCGGATAGTAATATCACGCCTGTCGCGCCCGCAGCTTGCGCCACGCGTGCGGCCAAACGGTCATTGTCGCCAAAACGAATTTCTTCGGTAGCGACGCTGTCATTTTCGTTGATGACAGGCACTGCGCCTGCCCCCAAGAGGCGATCAAGCGTGGCCGCGATGTTCAAATAACGGCGGCGGTCTTCAAGATCATCGAGCGTCACCAGCATCTGCGCTGCGGCCAAGGACTGACTTTCTAACAGCTCCGCCCAGATGCCCGATAACACAATCTGCCCTACCGACGCGGCGGCTTGCGCATCGGCAAGGCTGGCGCGGCCACCCTTGTCAAAGCCCAAGCGGCGGGCACCCAGCGCAATTGCACCCGAGGTGACAATGATGCACCGCTGCCCCGCGTTATGCCGCGCACTGATGTCCGCAACGAGCGTCTGAAGCCATTCCCGCCGCACAGTTCCGTCCGGCTGCACCAGCAACGACGAGCCGACCTTAACCACCAATAAGGGGCAGGATGCGGGTGAGAGTTTATGCATGGGCGTCATGCTGAACTTGTTTCACATTAAGACCCTGAAACAAGTTCAGGGTGACGGAGTTGTAAGGGAGAGGCGCAGCGTTCAGATCGGCGACCATGTCCCGTCCTCGGTAATGCCATCGGCCTTTGCGCCTTCAATCCCGCTTTTGGCAGGCAGCGCCTCCAATATCCGGTCGAGCACCAAGTCAACGCCTTGGCCCGTCGCGCCGGAAATCGCGATGACATCCTGCGCGCCAGCCGCCTGAAGCTGCTGTGCGATGTCGGCCATCAATTCAGGGTCAAGCAAATCGCCCTTGTTGAGCGCGACAATCTGGGGCTTTTCATCCAAGGCCGCGCCATATTCGCTCAATTCGTCACACACAATGTGCCACGCGGCCACGGGGTCATCTTGCGTTGCATCAATCAAGTGAATCAGGATCCGGCAGCGCTCAATATGGCCCAAGAAACGGTCGCCAATGCCAACGCCTTCGGCAGCGCCAGCGATAAGGCCTGGAATATCGGCCAGCACGAATTCACGCGACTTATGGTCAACAACGCCCAATTGCGGGCGCGTGGTGGTGAACGGATAATCACCAACCTTCGCCTTGGTATTCGACACTTGGTTGATGAACGTCGATTTGCCCGCGTTCGGCATGCCGACAAGGCCGACATCAGCCAACAGTTTCAACCGCAACCAGATATATCTTTCTTCGCCGGGCCAGCCTGGACCATGTTCGCGCGGGGCGCGGTTGGTTGAGCTTTTATACGATGCGTTACCACGGCCGCCATCGCCACCGCGCAGGAACACAACCCGCTGTCCCACTGCAGTCAGGTCAAGCAAAAGCGTACGGTCTTCGTCATCGGCCAGCACCTGCGTGCCCACAGGAACCTGAATGACAAGATCATCACCATAAGCGCCATGGCGATCACGGCCCATCCCTTGAATGCCGCGCATAGCTTTGAAATGCTGCGCATAGCGGAAATCGATGAGTGTGTTCAGCCCGGCCACTGCCTCAATAACGATATCACCACCCTTGCCGCCATTACCGCCGTCGGGGCCGCCATATTGAACATATTTCTCCCGCCGAAAACTGACCGCGCCCGGGCCACCTGCGCCGGAACGGACAAAAATCTTAGCTTGGTCAAGAAAATGCATATATTGGCCTTTAGGGGAGAATGCTGGTTTTGGCCAGTGTTGGGTTCAATACCCAAGCTTGTCACCCTGAACTTGGTTCAGGACAGCGGCGTTTGGATTCCCGACTGTCATGCTGAACTTGTTTCAGCATCTTACTTCTGGACATTTCAGAATTAAGACCCTGAAACAAGTTCAGGGTGACTGAATAGGGGCAGCATGACGTGAAGAAGAAAGTGGTGGAGCCTAGGGGAGTCGAACCCCTGACCTCTACACTGCCAGTGTAGCGCTCTACCAGCTGAGCTAAGGCCCCATCTGGCCGCCCATTGGACAGCCTTGGTGAGGAGCGCCACTAGCGGGCGCTCCTGTATATATCAAGTCCGAAGATTAGATGTCGTCGGGCTCATCTTCCGTGCCGGCAACGCCAAGATCTTCGTCTCCGCCCAAGTCGACATCATTGTCGGGCGAAACGTCGCCATCAACCGCATCGACGTCAATGTCGAGGTCGTCATCGGCCAGATCCGAGTCGTCCTTTTTCTTTTCGACTTCTTCAAACGGCATTGGCTGCTTCGATTTTAAAACTGGCTCTGGCGTCCACTGGTTGCCGCATTCGATGCATTCAACCGGTTCGTCCTTGGTCAGGTCGTAAAAACGAACGCCACATTTCGGGCAAGTGCGCTTGGTTCCCCATTCAGCCTTGATCATGGCGGGCTTAAATCCTTTTAAACTGGCTTGGAAAGGCAACGCACATCTGTGAATCACCGTTAATTGGCGCGGCCTTTGCCACAGCGACGCGCCGCTGTCAAAAATTACTGTGGTCGTTGACTTGAACGCGCATCATCCGCAAAGCGCAAAACATCATGCACAGCGCAGTACCCAGACCCGGCAGTTTCCAGCCCAGCGGCGCGTTACTTGGCACGCTTAAGGTTCCTGGCGACAAATCCATTTCGCACCGCGCGCTTATGTTGAGCGCGCTTGCGGTGGGTGAAAGCAAAATTTCAGGCTTGCTAGAAGGCGAAGACGTGCTCGCCACCGCGGCTGCTATGCGGGCAATGGGCGCGCATATAGACCGCATCGGCGAAGGTAATTGGACCGTCAACGGCGTTGGCGTGGGCGGGCTGATGCAGCCATCTGGCGCGCTCGACATGGGCAATAGCGGGACCTCGACTCGGTTATTGATGGGGCTGGTCGCCAGCCACCGACTAACCGCGACCTTCATTGGCGATGCCAGCCTGTCGAAACGCCCGATGGGCCGCGTGATTGATCCGCTCAGCCAAATGGGCGCCGAGTTTACGGCAAGCCCCGGCGGGATGCTGCCGATCATGGTGCGCGGATTGGTGCCTGCCATACCGATCAGCTACCGTCTGCCGGTCGCCTCCGCGCAAGTTAAAAGCGCCGTCTTGCTGGCCGGGCTAAACATCGCGGGCATCACCGAAGTGATCGAGCCTGTGCCCACCCGCGACCATAGCGAGCGAATGCTGCGCGGTTTTGGTGCAGATTTAACCGTCGATGTTGATGCCGATGGTGTGCGCCATATCCGCCTAATGGGCGCAGCAGAGCTACAGCCGCAGCAGATAGAAGTTCCCGGCGATCCGTCCTCCGCAGCCTTTTTCATTGTTGCGGCCCTCATTACGCCGGGCAGCGAAGTGACCGTCACCCATGTCGGCATGAACCCGACGCGCACGGGCATTTACAAGATGCTGGAGGCGATGGGCGCTGACCTTACTTATTCCAACGTGCGCGAGGTTGGCGGCGAGCCAGTGGCGGACATCACTGCGCGGCATTCGGCGTTGCGCGGCATCGACGTGCCACCCGATGTTGCGCCCAGCATGATCGATGAGTTTCCGGTATTCTTCGTAGCCGCCAGCATGGCGCAAGGCCGAACAGCGACGAGCGGGCTTGACGAACTGCGCGTCAAAGAATCCGACCGGCTCGCGCTCATGGCGACGGGCTTGAAAGCGATTGGCGCACGGGTCGAAGAACGCGAAGACGGCCTTGTCATCGACGGCAGCGGAGGAGAACCGTTAGAAGGCGGCGCGACGGTAACAAGTGCACTCGACCACCGCATCGCGATGAGCTTTGCAGTGGCAGGGCAGCATTGCTATCAGGCGGTAACGGTGGATGACGTGTCGCCCATTGCGACGAGTTTTCCGACATTTGAGCTAATATTGTCTGAATTGGTCGGCAAGTGACTTTGACGACGATCATCATTCTAAATGGGATTAGCAGCGTTGGGAAATCATCCGCTGCAAAAGAATTGCAGAAAATTACGCAAGCGCCTTTTCTGCATGTTCGAGGGGACAGCTTCTTGGAAATGTTGCCCCCTCAAATGTACGGCCATGAAGATGGCATAACTTTGAACCGATTAGATGAAAGCGTGGACGCAGCAATAGAAATTCATATGGGTTCTGCTGTCAGACGTTTGTTGATGGGCTTTAGGTGTTCTGTTGCGACATTGGCGGCGCAAGGCAATAACTTGATCGTCGACGACGTGATGTTAGATGCGACAGATCAAAATGTTTATGAAAAAATCTTGCGCCCATTCGCTTTCTATTTTGTAGGCTTGCATGCTCCCCTGGCAACACTGCAACAGCGAGAGAGAAACCGAAAAAACCGGATCGCTGGTTTAGCCAAATGGCAGCAAAAACGCTTACATGAAGGCATCAAATATGATTTGGAGCTCCAAACTTCAAAGATGGATGCTGCTGACATCGCCAAAAAAATCGCGAGTGTATTCAAGATATGAATTCCGAAGTAGAAAGTTGACACATTGACCGAATATCTATCGCCTTTCGCCGCTGACCTCATTGGGTTTGCTGGGAGCTTCTTCATCGTTGCGGCGTTTGCGTATAGCAATCTCACGGCGCAGATGAACGCATTGTGGTTCAACGTCGCAAACTTCCTTGGCGCGGCATTGCTGACCATTTCGCTGACGGTGAATTTCAATCTGCCAACGATGGTATTGGAAATCGTCTGGATGGCGATTGCTTTGTTTGGCATCGCCAAGGCGCTGATGAAGCACCGTGTTGATACAGGCGCGGTCGAATGATCATCGCCGTTGATGGCCCCACCGCCTCTGGCAAAGGCACGTTGGCAAAGGCATTAGCCGCGCATTATGATTTGCCGTTTCTGGACACTGGCCTTTTATACCGCGCGGTTGGACGGCAGGTGCAATTGCACCAGGGCAACGCCGACGATGCCGCGGACGCTTTGGCCGGATGCGGCTTTCCAGACAGCTTGCTTGATGACCCCAGCTTGCGGAACGAAGAAGTTGGCGGGTTAGCTAGCCGGGTATCCATCCACCCCGTGGTGCGCGCGGCGCTCAACAAGCGGCAGGTGGACTTTGCCAATCAACCCGGCGGCGCGTTGCTTGACGGGCGCGATATCGGGACGGTTATTGCGCCACATGCTGACGTAAAGCTGTTCGTCACCGCGCCCGCAGAGGTCCGCGCACGCCGCCGTTATGACGAAATGCAACGGCACGGCAACGATGTCGCATTTGCCGATATTCTCGGCGACATTCAGGTACGCGATGCGCGCGACACGGGCCGCGACGATGCGCCGTTAAAACCGGCGGAAGACGCGCTATTGCTTGATACCGGCGATTTGACTATAGGCGACGCCGTTCAAGCTGCGATTGCTTTGGTGGAGTCTCAACTTCGCAAGAGCTAAGTAGCCGGCGTGTATCGATAGAACACACCGTCACCCTGAACTTGGTTCAGGGTCCATTTCGCCTCGCTGACCCTTGGTCTAAGTTGATGAATGGATGCTGAAACAAGTTCAGCATGACGTGGTAATCTGGTTCGATATGCACCGTATTTGAACGCTTTGCTGCTATTCGGGCATCAGGGCAACTCTGGTCAAAGACCGTCGGAACCAACCGACTGGCCGGACAAAATGTACGTAAGGACACTCTAACCTATGGCAACTTCGCCAAACCCGACCCGCGACGATTTCGCGGCACTTCTCGACGAATCACTTGGTGGCGCAGACGGTGGCTTTGAAGGCCGCGTCGTAAAAGGCACCGTAACCGCAATCGACAATGACCATGCTGTCATAGATGTGGGTCTCAAATCCGAAGGCCGTGTGGCGCTGCGTGAATTCGCTATGCCCGGCCAAAAAGCCGACCTGAAGGTTGGCGACGAAGTCGAAGTCTTCGTTGACCGCGTAGAAAATATGAACGGCGAAGCCATGCTCAGCCGCGATCGCGCCCGTCGCGAAGCCGCTTGGGATGTGCTTGAAGGCGAATTCGACGCTGGCAACCGCGTGGACGGCGTTATCTTTGGCCGTGTGAAGGGTGGTTTCACCGTTGATTTGGGCGGCGCAGTGGCATTCTTGCCCGGCAGCCAGGTTGACGTCCGTCCCGTGCGCGACGTTGCGCCATTGATGGACATCGCCCAACCCTTCGTTATCCTGAAAATGGACCGCAAGCGTGGCAACATCGTTGTATCGCGTCGCGCCATATTGGAAGAAACCCGCGCAGAGCAGCGCACTGGCCTGATCCAGAACCTCGCCGAAGGTCAAATTATCGACGGCGTTGTCAAGAACATCACCGATTATGGTGCGTTCGTTGACTTGGGCGGCATTGATGGCCTGCTGCACGTCACGGACATCAGCTACAAGCGCATCAACCACCCAAGCGAAGTCATCAACATTGGTGACACCGTCAAGGTTCAGATCGTTCGTATCAACAAGGACACACAGCGCATCAGCCTTGGCATGAAGCAGTTGGAAAGCGATCCTTGGGATGCAGCGGTTGCAAAGTATCCAGTGGGCACAAAGCTCAAGGGTGCAGTCACGAACATCACCGAATATGGTGCGTTCATCGAACTCGAAGCTGGTATCGAAGGCTTGGTCCATGTTTCGGAAATGTCATGGACAAAAAAGAACGTGCACCCAGGCAAAATCGTTTCGACCTCACAAGAAGTCGACGTTGTCGTTCTCGACATCGACATGGAGAAACGCCGCATTTCGCTTGGCCTCAAGCAAGCGCACGACAATCCATGGGCATCGTTCGCAGACAAGTTCCCAGTTGGCTCGACCGTTGAAGGCGAAGTCAAGAATGCGACCGAATTTGGTCTCTTCATTGGTCTCGACGGCGACGTTGACGGCATGGTCCATATGTCCGACATTGCATGGGGCATCACCGGCGAAGAAGCCCTGCACCTGCATCGCAAGGGCGAAACCGTCAAGGCAATCGTTCTCGACATTGACGCCGAGAAAGAGCGCATTTCGCTTGGCATCAAGCAGCTTGAAAAGGGTGCCCCATCGGCAGCCGGCGCTGCTTCGGCAAGCGGCCTGAAAAAGGGTGGCACCACCACCGTGACCGTTCTTGAAGTGCGCGATGGCGGACTTGAAGTGCAAGCGGGCGAAGATGGTGCAACTGGCTTCATCAAGCGCGCCGACCTTGGCCGTGACCGTGACGAGCAACGTCCCGACCGCTTCCAGGTTGGTCAGAAGTTTGATGCGATGGTCACCGGTTTCGACCGCTCGAAAAAGCCGAACTTCTCGGTCAAGGCGCTCCAACTGGCCGAAGAAAAGCAAGCCGTTGAGCAATATGGTTCGTCCGATTCCGGCGCATCGCTTGGCGACATCTTGGGTGAAGCACTCAAAGGCGTGAAGAAGTAAACTTCGGTTAAAGCGATCATCCAAAATGCCGTGATAAAAACCCGCTCCTTGCAAGAGGAGCGGGTTTTTTATATCTTTGGCACGAAATGCTTGGAAGACCGTTGTAATAATGAAAAATTTCTGGCAACCTATCGACATTATTGTAAAGCATTGTATTATTGTAAAGCATTGTAAAGTGAACTTTGAGAAGCGCACTGCGTCGCGTTAAAAAAAACCTTAAGAAAGAGACACAATATGATCCGTTCCGAGTTGATCAAAAAGCTTGAAGCCGAGAATCTGGAGCTCAAAACAGAGGAAATCGAAAAGATCGTCGATCTGTTTTTCAACCAGATCATTCAACGCCTTTCCGATGGCGGGCGTGTTGAATTGCGCGGCTTTGGTGCTTTTTCGACCCGCGCCCGCAGCCCACGCAAGGGCCGCAACCCGCGCACCGGCGCATCGGTCGAAGTGCCATCGAAGCGCGTACCCTATTTCAAACCGGGCAAAGAAGTCCGCGAAAGCCTCAACAAATAACCCGCTTGTGCAAAGGCACTTGACCCTGCGGGCGTAATGCTGTCTGCGCATGGCTAAGCGGATGTGGCGGAATGGTAGACGCTACAGACTTAAAATCTGTTGTCCTTCTGGGCGTGCGGGTTCGAGTCCCGCCATCCGCACCAATTGGCCTTAGGTGCCCTTTGAATCACTTCATGATTAATGCAAGGCCCGCCCCACATTGCTGTTCAGTTGCGTGGGGGCTGTCTTCGGTAGCTCAGTGCCTCGGCAATGTGGATGCGGCCAACGTCCGTGACGTTAGCCAAATCCGCAATGGTGCGGGCAACGCGCAATATGCGTGTGTAGCCGCGCGCCGATAGGCGCATCGCTTCTGCCGCTTGGGCCAGTAACTTCTGCCCCGCTGCGTCCGGCGTGGCAAATTCTGCGAGTGTATCGCCATCAAGATCAGCATTGGTCCGCAAGCCAGTGCCTTGTAGCCGCGCGCTTTGTAGGAAACGCGCGGCCTGCACCCTTGCGGCCACCTCAGCTGAACCTTCGGCGGGGGGCGGAAGGACCAAGTCTGCGGCGCGGACGGCCTGCACATCGACATGCAGATCGATCCGGTCAAGCAATGGCCCCGATATCTTCGCCTGATAGTCCGCAGCGCAACGGGGTGCCCGGCTACATGCCAAAGCAGCGTCGCCAAGATGCCCGCAGCGGCACGGGTTCATCGCAGCGACCAATTGGACGTTGGCGGGGAAAGTCACATGGCTGTTGGCCCGTGCGACGCTGACTTCGCCGGTTTCCAAGGGCTGTCGCAAACTGTCGAGCACGCCGCGCTGAAATTCGGGTAGTTCGTCGAGGAACAGGACACCGAGATGCGCAAGGCTGACTTCGCCCGGACGAATGCGCAGACCGCCCCCGACCAAGGCTGGCATGGACGCGCTATGATGCGGTGCACGGAACGGACGTGTCCGCAATAAGCGTCCACCGTCCAAAGATCCGGCGACGGATGCAATCATCGACACTTCCAATGCTTCCGCGGGCGAAAGCTCCGGCAGGATACCCGGCAAACACGACGCCAATAGCGACTTACCCGCGCCCGGTGGACCAACCATCGCCAAATTGTGACCGCCAGCAGCGGCAATCTCCAGCGCGCGCTTTGCGGTCTCTTGCCCCTTTACCATTTTCAGATCAGGGCCCGTTTGGCGCGGCTCGGCGCGCCCTGGCTCAGGCGGCCGCAGCAAGGATTGCCCTTTTAGATGGTTCAGCAAGCCCAGTAAGTCGGGTGCGGCCACGACTTCGATTTCACCAGCCCAAGCCGCCTCTGACCCTTGCATCGCCGGACATATCAGCCCGAGCCCGCGTGACGAGGCATGCAGCGCCGCCAAAAGCACGCCAGGTGATGCCGCCACCCTGCCATCCAAACCTAGCTCACCGACCACAACAAATTGCGCTAGCGTCTCTGCATCCACCAACCCCATTGCACCGAGTAATGCCAAAGCAATTGGCAAGTCATAATGCGAGCCCTCTTTGGGTAAGTCAGCAGGTGAGAGATTGATGGTGATCCGCTTGGGCGGTAATGCCAGACCCAGCGCAGAGATTGCGGCGCGAACGCGCTCGCGGCTTTCGGCGACGGCCTTGTCGGGAAGACCCACAACGGCAAAGCCTACCATACCTGGCGCGACTTGGCATTGGACTTCTACGCTGCGGGCTTCCAAGCCGAGATACGCGACTGTGGAAACAATCGATACCATATACTGTCCCCAAGGGTGGACCTCCGCCGCGCTGGGATTACGTTTCGGCGGAGGTCCGGCCGACCGGTCCAGAGATCGACAACCCCCATTGCGCCGCTAACGGCTCCGATGGCAACTGCTGCCGATTAGTATACCAACGGTTGGTATATCCAATTTGACGTTATCAATGCCCAAAGCGCGCAAGAAACAGTCGAAGAGTCGGGCGTTTTCCGAACTTAGAAATCGACCTGTTCATAATGCTTGGGTGGCGCGATGACTTCCATCCGTTCGGACAATAAGGGCCGAAAACTGGGCCGCGATTTAAACATGGCGTACCAAGCCTTGGTCTGCTCATGTCCATTCCAATCAATGCCGCCAAGATAGTCAGCTACCGAAATCTGAGCCGCTGCAGCCAGATCAGCCATCGTCATTGTTGAACCCGCCAGCCACGCTCGGTGGTCGATGAGATAGTCGATATAATCGAGATGGCCGTTCGCCAACTTCATCGCTTCGCGCAGTATTTTGGCTTCGGGCGGCTGACGATCAATCAGTCGCTTCTTCATGCGTTCATGCAAAAGCGGCTGAGTCACGTCGCCATAAAATTGTTCGTCGAACCAAGACACGAGGCGGCGAATTTCGGCGCGATATTGCGCGGTGCCGCTGATCATCGGGTTCGTTGGAACAGTTTCGTCGATATATTCCGATATCGCCACCGAATCGGACAAAGTAATATTGCGTTCGGAATCGCGCATCACGGGCGTTCGGCCCGCTGGGTTCATTTGCACAAATTCGTCGCGCTGTTCCCACGGATTCTCACGCACCAAGCTGTATGGCACGCCTTTTTCGCCAAGCAGCAGACGCACTTTGCGCGAAAAGGGACAGAGCGGATATTGATGGAGTTGCCACATTTGCATCTGTTAGGACTGGTTACACAGAAAGTGAAGGGGCGTCGTCTCAAAAGCAAAGGCATCAGGGTCAGGACCTAATCCGAATTACCATTTTCACCCGGTTCGCGCTTGGCTTCCTTTGCCATTTCTATATCGATTTTTGCTTCAGCCGCTTTCACCTTGCGCTCCGTCTCCGCATATTGCGTGTCAAAATCCTGCTGACACCCCGCCGCCAGCAAAGAAGATACGGTCAGACTGAGCAAACACAGGAATCGGCGCATCAATAATCCTTTTTATACCGAATATTGACGTTCGATGTTCCGCCGGTTCCAATCTGGCTAAGCACGGAGAGCGCGCGGGTAAGACTGATTTCCAATTGCGTTGCAGTATAGCCGCGGGCGTCAGTTACGATTTCGACATAGACGTCATTGGTAATATATTGGCCGAATGCAACCGCCGTTTCGCGACCGCTATTCGCATCTGCATTCAACAGGCGCAAGCGGTCAAGACCCGTCGCCGATTGCAGCACCCCAAGCGGATTTAGCCCGCCCGACCCGCCGCGCAAGCTGTTGAGTGACCCTGCAAGCTGGACCGCCTGAATAGCAGACAATTCGGCGATGGAGTTTCCAAACAAGATCCGCGCCATGATTTCATCCTGCGGCAAGGCAGGCGTTGAACTAAAGCTAATGGCAGGATTTTGCCCGGTACCGGCAATATTGACGCGCACCGTCGTCCCATCAACCGAGCTTGCGGCCGTCACGCGGATGGATGGATTGCTTGCAGGCCCGCCGTTGAAGGAAATGCGTCCGCTTTCCAGTTCAAAGGATCGGCCTGCAAAGCCAAGCGTTCCGCGCACAAGTCCCATATCGCCTGAAATCAATGGTGCATCGCTGGTCCCTGTGATCCGCAAACTTGCCCCCCATTCGGACTCTAGTCCCATGCCGCTCACATATAATTCGTCGGGGGCCTCCAGCCGGATGTCGAGTTTCCAATTGCTTGGAAGACTGCTGATCGCATCGGCATCGCCGGACACACGTGCGCGGCCCGTTGGCGCTTTGCGGCGAACGCCGGTTAAGGTTGCGACCTTGGCCGCGCCTTGCCTGATAATCTTGAACCGCGTTTCTGGCAGACGCAATGTGCCACTAATCAAGGCCGCGCCGTCGGGCGTGTTGGTGACGCTGATCCGGCCAGTCGCCGTTGTCGAAATCAATTCGCTGCGCGCAACGCGGGCGCGGTCGAGGTCAAGGTTAAGTTGCACAGGAAAGCCCTTGGCCGCACTTAAGTTGACGATGCCTTTGCCCGTCACTGTCCCATCACCCGCTTTTGCGCTCAGCTCCGTGACTTCCAACTGGTCATTTGTGAATACGCCCCGCACACGCAGATCGGTCAATCGCGTGCCATAGCTATCATTTTCATACACAAGGTCATTGGCGCGAACGACGCCCGTCAATATCGGGGTCTGCACCCTCCCCGAAAAATCGGCCGCAACGCCGATGTTGCCAGTCAGGCTTTGGTCCGCAAGTCCGGCCAAGGAAAACAATGTGTCGGCAGGTCCATTATAGCGAATGCCGCCCGACAGGGGCGCAGCGAGCAGCCGTTCGGTCCAGCGTGCATTTCCGGGGGGCAACGGCGTCAAGTCAACCTGCATTCGACCGACCGCTGCCCCACGCCGTCGGATGATAAAGCGCGCATTTCCGCCGGTCGGAAGCAATCTTGCGACCAAGCTGATGTCCACAGGCTGTGATCGCGACCCCAGATATGTCCGGGCAAAGCGGCTGATCTCCAGCCGCGCGTCCGCATTCGGGAAGGCCGCCAATGACGCTTGCGACCAGTCCAGACTGCCGCTCGCACGCCCGCCAAGGCCAAGTCCGGGCAGGAGGGGATCGAGCACGGCGATATCGACCTTGTCGAAGCGCGATTGAAGGACAAGGGCGTCGCCATAACTGCCCGCAATGCGCAAATTGCCATCCGCAACGTTGATATTGCTCGGTAAAATATCATAGCCGTTCCGGCGCGGGACAATGCGCGCTGGGTTGTCGGTAGCGAAATTGACGCCATTGGCGCGGCCCTTGGCGGCAATCCGCCACAATTGCGGGGTGAAGTCGGCATTGGCGGCAAGGCGAAAAGGAACCTGCCTCCGGCCTTCGGCCAATATTTGTGCCGCACCGGCACCTGCACGATAATCCAGTTTAGCGCGTGCTGCGGCGATCGAGATGTCATTTACAACCGCGTTTTCAACTTGCACATCGGCAATGACCTGCGGGTTGTTATATAATATGATGTCCGCATTGATGATCCCACGCCCAATGGCCAGCTTCCGTTCGCCGGAAAGACTGGCATTTATAGCAACAGCGTCAATACCCACGCGCTGAAACTTGCCTTGCGCCGACAAAGCGATGGTTCCGTCAAAGCCCGAACCTGCCCCCTTCAATGTCCCAACAAATGGTCCTGACGCTGCCTGCCGGATACGGCCCGTTACGCCGATGCCTGCAAAATTGCCGCGCAAGATATCCATCGTCAGCGGCCCCTTCCCCGACAGCACATCGACATCGCCGCTGATTGGGCCGTAATCGGTCGAACCCGTCATCGCGATGGCATAACCCCGCGGGCTAGCCGTCACGATGCCAACGACATTGGACATGCCGATGCCGAACCCCGGATTGGTTGCAGTAATGCGATATTCCGGACGGTCGAAGGTGCCAGTCATCCCGACGCGCACAGGGCCATATTGGTTGGAATAGCCTTGACCATTGAACACCACACCGCCCCCTTGGGTCACATAGGTACCGCTGCCGCTGTTGAGCCGGAACAAGGGCGACACCAATGTCGCGCGCGTGATCTGCAATATGCCATTGGTGCCATAACGGATGCCGGCATTCACGAACATTTGGCCGCCAAGGAAATTCTGGAAACCCTGGCTGAATAGCTTTGTTGAACGCGCCTTTACGGTGCCGACCAGCGCATAGCCACGGCCACGCGTGGTTTCGACATCGACATCCGCAACGACATTGAACAGGCCAACCGAGTTGACCTGAAATCCATCGACCTTTCCGTCTAACGCCGTGGTGTAAACGCCTTTATCAATGTCACCGACCAGCAACGCTTTTGCGTTGATCCGGTCGGAACGGATTTTCAAATTGTCGGAGAGCACACGGCCGTCAGCGATAGCAATATCGCCATTGACGCGAACGTTGGTCAGCAAACCGCCCGCGATTTGGTTGACGCCCGTTACCCGGCGCGCCGTCGCGTTAACAGGGATGATGAAACGGTCCGCCTTCGCCTGCATTTCGCCGGTGACGGTCACATCTTCAAATGCTGTGGCATCAAATGCCAACCGACCTGCACTGGCGGAATAGGCGACCATGGGACCAACAATGGCGCCATTGAGCAATGCCCTGCCGCGAATATTTGCGCCACTGACATTCGACCCGATGATGCTGGGGCGGAGAATCCGGAAATCCAGCGCGACGTCATCAAAGCTGCCTTTGCCCAAATCGGCCACGCCGTCTGCATCTACCGCGACCGCAGCCGAACGGATGCTGCCCGTGATCTTCGCAACGCGATTGTCGAAGCTTGTCGCCAGGTCCAACATTGCCACTGGCGATAACGCCCGCATCAGCAAGCTGTCGGCTAAGACTTTGGCAGGCGCTGCGGTGCCTTTTATCGTAAATGTCCCTTCGCGCGCGGTAAGCGCAAGGTCCGCTACGTCCTCAGACGCCAATTGCGCCGTCAACGCGCCATCCCATTTCCGCCAACTGCCGCGACCAGTTAAGCTGGCCTTCATCGGCACTTCGCGGCCAAGTAGCCCGGCAACCAAACCTTTTGCTGGTGCATCGAGTTTCAGGTCGACATCAAAACGATTATCGTCAGGCACAGCGTCGAGTTTTAAAACGATTCGGTCACCGCGCATGCTGCCTGCGGCCGCTTCAATTATTGCGCGCCTGTCGGCAATCTTCACTTTGCCAGACAATGAGGCGACTTGCGCCTCCCCCGTAATGGCCTTGGCAAAGACGATGCGGTCCACCTGCAGCCGTTCGATGTTGATATCTAGATCAGGGAGCAGCGGGTCGCCTCGGTCGGGGACAATATGAAACACGGGCAAGCGCGATAACTTGAGTTCTTTGGCCGTCAGCGCATTGATGGCAATACCGCGGCTAAAATAGGACAAAGGGTTCCAGTCCAGCCGGATTTCGGGCGCGCGCGCAAATTCGCCCTTGGGGTCACGAAAGCGGACGTCGGACAAAACTGCGTCGCCATAAATCGACCCATTGATTTTACCGATCCGGATGTTGAGGCCATTTTCCATCTCAAAAGCCGCAATCTGGCGTGCAACAAAGTTCCGACCGGACTGGCTATCAAGCCAAACATAGCTGCCCATCACTATCGCGAGCATTAACGCCGCAACGGCAACACCGGCAATAGCAACCCGCCGCCACACCATTAAAATGCCTGCCCAATCGACACGTAAACGCTGAAGCGGGAATCGCCAGGTCGCCGGTTCAACGGCGTTGCAAGGTCCAGCCGAACGGGACCGAAATTGGTGTAGAAGCGGCCACCAATGCCAACGCCCACGCGCCAGTCGTTAAATTTGGGGATGCTCGATTCATAGGCTTGTCCTGCATCGACAAAGCCAACAACGCCGAAATTGCCAAAGCGATAGCGTCCCTCCAGCGCGAATTCGTTCATGCTTCGCCCGCCAATGGGATCATTATTCGGGTCCAAGGGGCCGAGCCGTTGATAGCCAAAACCGCGCACAGATCCGCCACCGCCGCCATAGAATCGGCGCGATGGTGCCAGATTATCCCGCATGATGCCGGCTATGGTTCCAACGCGCGTGCGGGCCGCCACCACGATATTGTCTTGCACCGGATAATAATAAGAACCGTCCAATATGGCGCGGACGTAAATCTGTGTGCCCGTTCCCAACGATGCCTCAGGTGAGACCCGCAAATTAACGCGATAGCCCCGAATGGGATCAAGCAGATCATTCGATCGGTCAAAACCGACCTGGCCCGGCAAGGCGGCAACATAATATAGCTGCCGGTCGCGGGCACCGCGCGCCAATTCAAACGCATCTTCGGACGTGCCTAAGATTTCCGCACCTATCGACCATGTGAATTTCTTTTGCCAAATTGGGGTCGAGACAAACGCCATCGTCACACCCAACCGCCCGGTATATGCCTCAAACGCATCATAATTGCTGTGTAATGCCGACAAGGATATCTCGATATTGCGGTCGCGCCGTCCGGCATTGGCGCGGTCAAAAGCGACGCTTGCTGCTTGCTCCTGCGTGCCAAGCAGCGCTGCTACCCGTAAGGCACCTTCCGGAGGAAACAGGTTTCGGTGCGTCCAACTGCCCTCTGCGCGAAAGCCCTGCCCCGTCCCATAGCCCGCACTTGCCGCCAAACTGCGCGGCGGTGCGGCCTCTTGGCGGACAAGCAAATCGGCATAAGGCGTTCCGTCTGGTGCCACGCCTTCGCCGGGAACCGCTTCGACCGAAACAGTAGACAGCAATCCAGTAGCAACCAATGCGGCGCGCAGGTCATCCACTTTGCGGCTGTCGTAGAGATCGCCCGTCTTAAAGCGTCGCAATATGGCGATATGCTGCGTACCAAATGCGGGGCTACCTTCGGTGCGCAATTGCCCGAAATAGCTGCGTGCGCCGGGGTCCACCGACAAGGTGTAGTCGCCAAGGCCATTTGCGTCATCCAACAATATATCGCGCTGGCCAACGGCGGCGAAGGGATAGCCATTTTGCGGCAATGCGACAGAAATGTTCGCTTCGGCCGCCAAAATGACATCGGCAATGATCGCATCACCCGTTTTGGGCACGAAGTTGGCGCTGATAAGGTTAGCCGGCTGCACCGCTGGGCCTGCAAAAGCGATCTGCCCCAGATAATAACGGCGGCCAGGCAGGACGGTCAGGATGACATTGACTGGCCCGCTTTGTGTTGCCGATATTTCGGTCTTCACCTGCACATCGGCATCAAAAAAGCCCTGCCCGTTCAAAATGTCCAGCAACAGTTGCCGGTCCGCACGCGCACGTTGGCCAATCTCGGCGCGGCTATCTGCGCGGCCGCCTTTCTCCTTTAGCGACGAAAGATCGTGAAAGCGCGCCCGGACATCATTCCAGGCCGCCGCCTCAACCGCAATGCCATCGGCGTCTTTGGCCAGCTCTGTTGTTGCAGCCGCATCCAAGCCATCGAGGCGCAGTATGTAGCGCACGGCTCCCACCTCGCGTTCCCCAGCCTGCGTGGGTTCAGGCGGGGGTTCGGCATCAAAACTTGCGATAGGCGACAAGGGATCGTCCAACAACGGGTCGGTCACCGGCGGATCGGGCAGCAATTCGACCGCATCATTATCTTGCACCGCCAAGATAGCCGGGTCAGCAGCGGTCTGCGCCATCTGCTGCGCCGCAGAGCCGTCTGCTGCCCGATTTTCCTGATCGGCCTGCCACGCTTCGATGCTTTCCAAGGGGGCGTCGTCGAGTGACGGAATGGCGGCGTTAAACTCCGTGTCGGTTATGATAGGCACATGCGGACCCGTTGCAGGTGCCGCAGCCGCCGGATTTTGGGCAAGCACCGGCGCAGCAGCGCTCGTCAAACACAAAAAGGCAATTGTTCGGATCAAACAGGCATTCCCCGGCCCTAACACCCCCTTATGCAAAAAGGTTCCGCTTGGCCCGGGAACATCCGATAGTGCGAAAGGCAAATGTTGCAAACAAGAACGCAACGATGGGGTGTAAATGGTGCCTGATGGGTCGGTTTGCTATGCCGCCACTGCCTCCTGATCTATATCCGCCCAAAACCCGCACTCCGCCGTCAAGATTGTCTTTTTGGGCCAGATCATGCAAATGCCGCTTCGGCATCGCTCAAAGTTCGGACAGGATTTAGCAGCCTGTCCCAAGAATCCTGTCTTACGAAAAGTGCGCGATAGCGGTGCGGCGCGTCTTGGGCGCTGGCATCGTCGCACCACAGTTTGAGGCGTTCCCACTTGCGCGGGTCTTCAAGGTCTTCACGGCCTTTCGTTTCGATTATCCAGATGACGCCAGCCGTATCGCGCGCAATGAAGTCCGGGCGATAATCCCGGACAATACCGCCGCCTGCCGATTGATACTCAATCGTAAAATTGGTTGCTTCCGAATTTTTGTAAAAGGCTTGCACATCGCCAGCTGATTCAAGGAAAGATGCGAACGCCAATTCAAAAGCGTTGTCTCCCGTCACCTTGTTCATAAGCGACTTAGTTGCCTCTATCGTGTCGCGACGCCGCACCACTTGCGGTCGCGTTTCTGATAGCTTGATCCGGTCAATGACGTGCGTGTCGCCGCTATCGTGAATGGTCAGCCGGTTGATAGCGCCTTTGATCGTGTCGAACAGCGCCCGCGTGACAGCGACTTCCGAAAGATTGCGTAGCACATTGGGATCGTCAAGCGAAACGCGTGTGGCGAACAATCCATCCTCAATGAACTGCTTCAGCTTGCCGAACAGCACGGCCCAGTCGCCCGGTCCGCTTTGAAGTCGCAGATCATCCTTGATAGACTTGGCGAACCAGCCGACCACGTTGCGCCAGTCTGCCACCGCGCCGGCGTCCAGTTGCGTCACATGGCTGATTTCATCAGTGTGAATATCGCGGAACACAATTTCCCGCTGCTCGGCCTCGGTGAACATGCGCAGATCAAGGCGCGGCGCTGGCAATTCCGCGCCGTCAATTTCCTCAAACCGATAGAATTGGCGTTCGATACGCGGTTTTAATTTGGGCAGTTCGATGTCCAACGCAGCAATATCCTTGTCGGGATTGGCGCGGTCGATTTCAATTACCATCGGGCCGACCGGCTGGCTGCCTTCGCCCATCGGACGGCGCTCCAGTTCCACGCCTTCGTTCTTTATCGTCTCGACAAATTCAAGAAAGCCCTCGGTGCCTAGCACACTGACTTGCTCTTTTACGTCCCGCCCGAAAAACATGCGGCGCAGGCCGCGCCCGATAGTCTGTTCGGGCAGGATGTTCGACGCGGCCTTGAACGGGCGCAGGCCGACAATCGTTGTGACATTGCGCACGTCCCAGCCTTCGCGCAACACCATTACGGAAACGACGACGGTATAGGGGCTATCCCATGAATCGATCTCGCGGCTTTGCTTGCGCAGCGCGTCGAGCGCCAGCTTATCAGCCTTGCTTGACCCGCCTTCGGCAATATCACCGGATTTGTTAGTGTGAATAACCAGCACCTTGCCTTTCAGATCCGGGTGCCGCTCTTGCAGCCAATCCGCCACCCGGTCGCAATTACTGGTGTCAGTCGTCATCACGAAAAGGACCGATTTTTTGCCTGCCTTAGCTAGTTCGTCATAGCTGCGTCGCCATTCGAGCACACCCAGATCAAGGTGATCCTGATACTGCTCCACGAAATCGTCGCTTTGCCGCACGGTGAGACGCGCCCGGCTAGCAGCATCGGGCAGCACCGGGGTTTTTACAACGCCTTGGGCAATCGCTTCGACCAGTGGATAATCTGATATGGTCTGCACGAATATCGCGCCATTGGTATGCTTGGGCGTCGCGGTCAGATCGAATTGCGCTGATAGTCCACTACCCCGCCGTCGCAAGCCAGCATCCAGCCCCTCAATTTGTTTATACCAGTCGGTTTCCAGCCGAACGTGGTGCGCCTCGTCGTTGACCACAATTAGGTCAGGCACTGACCGCACAATAAC
>Ga0208595_1000103_pt1 | contig 30252 bp, 21 predicted proteins | sample LakMenEpi28Jun11_FD_150742 | JGI IMG/M metagenome (GOLD analysis project Ga0208595, IMG submission 150742) | Freshwater microbial communities from Lake Mendota, WI - 28JUN2011 deep hole epilimnion (SPAdes) | ecosystem: Environmental > Aquatic > Freshwater > Lake > Epilimnion/Euphotic zone ...
CAAAGTCTAATCCGCCGTCTAAACCACCTAAGCTAAAACCATCGCTAAAGTCAAATGCTCCGCTAGAACTAAATGGGATTGCGCTACTGCCTTCGAGTATTCCAAAACTACTCTCTCCAAACGCTCCAAAAATACTATCTAGCACTCCGCCATCTTTGCTACCTGCGCCCATAATATTTTGCAAGGCTAAAGCCGCTTGTTGTAGCATTGTAGCGGACACACTTAGATTAGCTCCCGCGTTATTTAAAGCGATCGCGCCCACGTCTTTAGCTTTATTGCCAAAAATAATTTCAGTTAATTTACCAAATAGTTGGTTAGACAGTTCCTTACTTGCAACAGCAGCTAAATTGCTTAAAATACTTTTTGCAATCTCGCTAAAAGCATCGACTATACTTCTTTTACTCAACTCCGTCTTTTTCTTTTCTAAGTCTCTCTGCGCTCTATCTAATTCTTTTAGTTGTTTGTTATTGCCAGAATTTTGGTATGCGTTTCTTACTTCCTGAATATTACCGGACGTATTCATTATAATGTCGCGGCGTTTCTTAGCAATCTCATCTAGGGATTTATTAATATCCTGTAAATCGCCAGCGTTTTTATTAACAGAGTCGTTCATGAAAAATCCCTTTAGGATATTGTCAAAATCTCCTTTAATTCCGCTAATAGCCTCGGTGAACATATTAAATTCTTTCGCAACATTGTCTAGTTTTAACTCGTTTAGCTTAAGTAAATTTTCACTAAGTACAGATATTTCTTCTGCTGAATAATTACTTGATAATCCTAGTTTAGCTATTTCGTTTTTTTCCTTCTCAAAATCCATCTTAATTTGTGATAAAAGCTGTGCTTTTTGCAATTCCTTGTCTCTAACTCCGAACAAACCCCGACCTCTTATTATCTCGGAAGAAATTGCACTACCGGATGAATTTAATTTTTCCATCCTGCCGAGTTCAATGCCTCTATTTGTAATCGGCGCGAGCTTAGTTTGGTAAGAATTTTCTGCGTCAAGGTTAGATTTTTCTTTTCCGTAATTACGGAAAGCTTTTAGTCGTTCTATTAATTTTTCTTGTGGACTAAGTAAGGTGTTACCTTGAATTTCCAATAATTGTTTCTTGTAAGCATTAGTTAGCTCGTTAGTTTTTATTGTTAATTCATTGGTTAAGCTGACTAAACTAACCATCCCATCCTTATTGTCAATCGCAAACCGTTCATTGTCTAGTTGCAATGATTTCATTTGCGAGGCTTGGATAGTTTGCGATTTAGTTAATTCGTCGTTAGCTTGCTTAATTCGCTTAACTGTATCGGCATAATTAAAGTTAAGATCAACGCCCTCTCTTTTAACAGAATTAACATTGAGAATGGCTTTAAATTCCTTCTGAAAAGCTGCTTCACTCATGTTACCGCCCTTACCTCCGCCATCATAATAACGTCTTTGGAGGTCTAGTAATTGTTGGTATTGGTCACGGGTTAATTCTAGTAAGCTAATATTTCTTTGAAGTGATGGAATTTTTAAAACCAACGGATTTAGCGGGTCAATTTCCTCAAGTTTTTGAACTAACTGTAACTGTTGTTGTAGTTGTTCAATAACTTTTGATTGTTGCGATATATCCTGCTCGCTTAATCTGAAAAACTCTTTTTTGTCAAAATCTTTCATTGACGCTTTGAGGATGCTATCAATATTGGATTTTAAAAATTTCAAGCTATTTTTAGCTTCTGCATTTTTAAAAGCTGTAGCTTTAAAACTTAGATCGTTTGTCTGGATTGCGGCTGCGGCTAATCTCGGATCATTAGGAAATCTCTTCATTGCCAGATTAAATGCGGCTTGTAAGTCCGGTTTTTGCGCGATCGCTCCATCCGTTTCTCTAACAATTTGCTCTAACAACTCAACATCTTTCTCTAATTTGCGGCGTAATTCATTAAATTGGAGACTAAACATATCCGCATTACTCATGGTAGGAGATAAACCTTTTAACACCGTTATTCTAGTCCCTAGAGTAGAATCTTTCGTACTGCTGATGTCTCCTATCGCGGTTTTTTGAGAGGACATAATAAGCCTGTAAGCCTCTAGCCTTTGTTTTAGCTCATTTTCTCTGATTTGTTCAGGATTTAGGTTGCTGTTAGTTTGATTAGTTTGATATTGTTGGGCAGCGGTGTTTAATTTAAGTCTACTAGCTTGTGTTACCGCTTCCTGCATTTGGTTGGGTTGAATACTTCCGCCTTGCATAACAATCTGCACTAATCGTCGCGCTGTATTGCCATACCGATTTTCTGCTTTGGGGAGGTAATTACCTAGCGTAATATCACCATCCCCTACTCCTAATGATGCGTTAGGATTCCCCGCAAAAACGGTAGATAAAACTTTTCGGAAGGAGTCTAGCTTTTGCCCTCTACTGTTCTGTTTTAAGTATTTCTGAACAAAGACTAATTGCTCTTGTGGACTCATTTGAGACAGAGCATCTATGTTTGTACCCAGTCCTCTAGCCGTAGCGGGCATGAACTGAATTAAACCTGTTGCGTTTGTGCGTTTGTTCCTAGCAGATGGCGAAAGTGTACCACCTGTTTCATACAGCATCGTTTTAAGCAGGTCTTCAGGGTTTGCTCCTACGCTTTGAGCTATTTCGCTAACGCTTTGCAGGAACTTGGTATCTATACGTGGATCTAGCCCTGGAACAAGCGGAACTGATTGGCGTTGTTTAGCAATGGGTTCGATTACCGATATCAAACCTTCTGCCGCTTTTAATGCGTAAGGTGTAATAGCTTTTTCGTAAGCACTAAAATCGCCTGTTTTCACACCTTCTTCAATCAAGGTTGTAAGAGTTGAATTTAATCTATCCAACTCTAGTATAGAAATTCCCTTGTCAATAGCTCCCAAGTGTTCATCAGGGTTTTTTCTAACGTCTTTACCACCCACACCCCAAAAATAACTAAATGCTCCAAATTTGTTTGCTAAACCAACATCCATTGGATTCAAATATTTACCAGACGGATCGTATTTACCCCCTGGAATTACGCCGGATTTACCCCCTTTAGGGTCATCAAAATGTAGTTCTAACGCATAAGCATTTTTGCTTTTCTCTAACTTAGCAAGTTCCGTTTGATAATCTTTTCTGGCTTGATCCCCTCTAGCTGACGGTAGTGGGGGTGGCTGAATGAGTTTAAACCCTTTTTGAGCAAAGACTCGCTCGAATACCTTGACGGCTTGCTCAGTCCCAATAGATTCAATAGTTCTATTTTCGCCTTTGTAGTTTAAACTTCCTGTTTGATTTGTTCCGCCTGTACCTGTTTTGATGTCTAGTCTGTGTCCAGGGGTTAGTATTATTGATTTTGTTGGCTGTTGTTGAGGCATCGGCCAATCTGCTACCCTGTTCAGCATCTTGTTGTCTTGTGTGGTATCAACAACCTTTTTGGTTGTATCCAATTTAATCCCAGGTACTTTAAAAGTTTTACCTAACTGGGTAGTTGGGTTTATCCTTTGACCGTTGATCGTTACCTCCCAATGTAAATGCGATCCTGTGCCACGCCCAGTGCTTCCAACTTTACCTATTACATCACCTTGCTGTACAACGTCCCCAACCTTTTTAAGTAATTCAGATAAGTGAAAAAAGCGGTTTACAACTTTTTTACCTTCTGCGGTGATGGTTTCAACTTCGACCATATTGCCCGCACCACCATTCCAACCACCTTTAGATGTGATAACCGTGCCTGTCAGTGGTGCTTTAATTGGTGTTCCTGTAGCGTCTTCAAAATCAACACCGTTGTGCATTTTTCTAGTGCCGTCCAATGGGTCTGTACGCATTCCGTACTTAGATGTTACGCGCCCCGGCGTAGGTCTAAGCAAAGTTTGATTAACAGTCTGTAAATTATCCAATCCGTAGAACTTTTTGACAGCCCCTAACGGATTACTAACGAACTCTTTAGCACCCTGCTCTAACTGTTGCCCAGCTTTTTCCCCAAACACCGTGCTAACCGCCGATTGAACACCGCCCGCTAAATTTTGTAACAAGCCTTGTCCGGTAGCCAGGGAAGCTAACCAGTTGGAGGTTTTTATTCCCATATCAGCGATCGCAGTCCCCACGCGATCAAAGCCGTTCTCAAAAGACTTAACTAAATCTGCAAACTTAGTACCAAGACCTTCTATCCATGAGTTGCTAGTTTTACTTAAGTCTTTAATACTATCTTCAGCTTTTTTAGTTGCGTCTACAACACTGTTAGATAAGTTATTTATATTCTTATTAATTTCATCAACCGTCCTGTTTACGTTTTTAAGACTGAGATTAAAGTTATCGGCAATACTAGAATCTATCGGGATAATTTTTCCTGGTAAACTCCGTTGTAGTTCTATAGCTTGTAGCTGAATATCTTGGACGTTATTCTGGTAGTCAATCCTCTGTTTTCTTGCTTCTAGTTGTTGTTTCTCTATTTCGGTTGTTTGGGAAATTACATTAATAATTCCCTCAATAAACTGAGTGTAGATATTGTCCCCAGCACCAATTAAAGCCTCTCTAAGTTTATTCTGTACTTTAGAGTTTTCAAAGGTCTTTTGTGCTTTCTCAAATTCAATACCCACAGCTTGAGATTCTCGAACGGCTGCGCGATAATAGTCGGTGACTTGCTTTGTTTGTTGGTAGAGGCTTTGGATTAAGTTATATTTCTGCTCTGCAATTTGTTGTTGCATATCAACAGTTTGGATTTGCATTTCCTTAACTTTTATAAAGCCACTTAAAATCTCTTTTTCTTTACTTCCATCAATACTTCTTTCTTGTGCAGCCTTTAAGGTGTCTATACCGCTTCTTTTATTTAAATTAAGGGCGTTTAAGACTCCATCTAAATCATTAACTTCCAATTGAGCGGACATCTCTTGGATTTGTTTTAAATTATCGGCAATTTTACCAGTCAGAGTGGCTTGAGTTTTTAAGTTGTTCGTATATTCCAGTTGCCCTGGTAAAACGTCCCCACTGCTGCCAAGATTAAATAAATTAGTTTTCTCTAAACTTAATGCTGTATCTCTATATTGTCTTAGATCGTTAAACTTAGCTTCTAAGTTCCTTATTTCAATTGCAAATTTTTGCATTTCTGTTAAGGAATTTTTAATAGCCTTAGTCATCTTGTCTTGTTCTTGAATAACTGTGGCTAAATCTTGTTCAGTTACCTTAATTATTTTATTAATTTGTTCAATTTCACTTTGATAAAGTTTGGGATTTTTCTTTAGTTCTTCCCAATACTCCAAATAAGTTTTTAAAGTTTCTACTTGTTTGTCTAAATTAGCTTTAGTTCCGCCAAACAATTCTAAGGGCTTTTCTCTTCTTTGACTTAATTCTTTTTCTTGTTCTTGCAGTTCTCTTAATTGTTGAATGTCGCCAGGATTGTTAGCAATAACAGCCCGACGCTTCATTTTAATATCATCCAAAGATTTATCAATGGCTTGAATTTCTTGGATAGCATCTTGTATAGCAGGAGAGTTACTATCTTTCAAAATATCGAAAGTGTTTTGTTGCCCAATAGTTGTTTGTTTGGCACTATCCTTCATTTGTTTTATTAGTTTTTTTGTATCGTTATCAAATGGGTTAAGCGTAAATCTTTCTCTAAATGCTGAAAAGTCATCACGGCTAACTTTAGAGGATGGATTTAATAATTTTCTTTGTTCATTAATAGACTGAGTAACGTTTCTAGTCTGTTCGCCAATTGCGCCGCTGTTATCCTTGAAATTCATCATTATTTCATCAATAGCTTTCATCGCCATTGATAAAACAAACATCTGAGCGGCTAAAGTTGCAATACTTTGACCCATCCCCAGCAATGCACCCTTAGCCCCTCCCGCAGAAGAGGAAATTCCTTTTAAATACGTCGCAAACATTAACCAAACAGGACTTCCTAATTTAATTAAGGTAATCAGTAAGACACTTTTTAAGAGTTGGAAATTCTTAGTTACTAAATCTATACCAGACGCAAAAACACTTAAAGAAAAGTTTCTGAAAGGCAGTAAAGTTTTACCAATACTTTCCTGTAACTCAATTAAGGAATTATTGAATTTATTAGTTATCGCCACTGAAGAATTAACGGCATCTCCTACACCTGATGAAGTTTGCGCTTTTAATTGTTGAGCAAATTTTGGCAAAAAGTCCTCAGCTAAAACCCTGCCTGTACTTAATAATTGGTTCATGGACTGGGTGGTTGTTCCGTAAGCGTTTGCGGCGATTTGCGAAGCGTTGGGGATTGCTTCAGCGAGTTGTTGTCTTAATTCCTCTTGAGATACAACCGTTTTTCCAGACATTTGCTCAAGCGCGGTAAAAGTCCTTTGCTGCTTGTCTAAATCTAAACCATAGACAGCCGAAGCTTGAGTGACTGCGCTAACGATCTGGCGAGATTGATAGCCTTCTATGGGAGTATCCTTAGTTGCCTGGAAGAATTTACTGCCACTTTCTAAAGTTTGGCTTAAGTCAACGTTGAGTCTTTTTGCTTCCGATCTTAAAAATGCAATATTTTTAGCACCCTCTGAAATGCTTCCAGAAGTGAACTTAATCCGTCTTTCTAAATTCTCAAAGTTAGCGGCGACTTCTATGCTTGCGGGAGCTAAATCTAAGATAATTTTCCCTACGGCCAACAAAGCTAGGACTTTAACAACATTACCTATAGAAGATTTAACAAAGTCCATCATCTCGCCAAATTTCTGGACTTTACTCATTCCCTCTACAAAACTATCAAAAGCCACCTTAGCCTGGATGAACCCTTCCTTAATTTTTTCTGGCATCTTAAGGAAATCTACAAATAATTCCTTAGCTGCAACAATACCGTTAGCTAACCCCTCGCCTAATGCTGCCGATACGTTAGGATTGGCGATTTCCTTAAGGAAATCTAAATAACCCTTAAATCTTTCCTTAGCTTCCTTAAATCCTGGGATACTTCCTAATCCTTTACTAAAGCCTCGGCTTAATCTTTCTTTATCTTTTTCTACGTCAGATGTAATTGTGCCATTTTCTACAGATTCTTTAATTCTGTTTATTTGTCTAATGAGCGATGGAATTATGCCATTGTTACCACCTTCTAAGAATTGCAGACCCTTAGTGAAACCTTCACCTACATATTTGCCCAACATTATGCCAAGTCTTACAAATGACTGGGAATTTTTCTTTACGCCATTTTCTATCGTAGATTGTGGAACTTGGGGAATACCATTTGGTAGGAATGGGGGTAGTTGGGGCGCAATACCCCTTGGTGTTGTATTAGATATTGGGAAGGATATGGATTGAGGAACTTGGGGGGGTAAATAAGCTGGGGGAATAGAAGAAGTGTTTGGAAGTCCAGGGCTTGTGCCGCTTCTTGTTGTGCCAGGGATGGTATAGGATAATGGTGGGTTTTGATGAGATTGTGGTGAACTCCAAGGATCGGGAGTTATGGGAAAAACTCTCTTTTGGTTTGTACTTACAATGTTGGGGAGTCCGTGACCCGCAGGAGTGTTCCAAGGATCGGGTATGCCATTTATCATTCCCGCAGCGCGTCTTCTTTTGCGCTCATTCTCTATTGCTGCACGTATTACGGCACTTGAGATTGTTCTAGTAGAAGGTTCGTAAGAAGTAGGAAGAATTGGAAAGGAGCTAGTGCTAGGGAATGGCTTAGGTAAAGTAGCGTAATTAAATTTAGTTGGAGAAATACCCTCTATCCCCTTCCTCATTTCGCTTATTTTCGAGGCGATGATTGTTTTAAATCTATTTAAGGATTCGTCCGCACCCGTCCCCATAGCATTGCCTATATTTTGACCAGTTCTAATAGCCCATCTTGAGGGTGATTTAATTTCTAATTTTTCTTCTACTGTATCTATTACTGTATTTGCTAATTTTTCAGAAGATGTACGTAAATCTTTTAATGAACTTTCCAAACCTTCGGTCATGCCCGCACCTACATTTTCGCCATACCCCTCCATTACTTTAGATGGAGATTGCATTTTTAATTTTTCTGTAACTACGTCAGGTACTATATCTGCTAATTTTTCAGCCGCAGTGCGTAAATCACCTATGCTATTTTTTACACCTTCACTTACGCCCGCTCCTATATTTTCGCCAATTCTAACTCCTCCATGCAACGCACTTATTCTCGCTGCTTTATTTTGAACAGAAGTTATTTGTGATAAAGAATTGCTTAGTTGTGAACTCTCTCTGCTTTTTGCAAAATTAGGATCTATTCCTGCACTATTTCTTAATTTTGTTATATCAGCTTTGGCTTTATCTCCATACTGCTTAATCGCCGCAGATAACTCAATAACTGGAGCGAAGTTACCAGTTGTTTCTGCATCTTTTAACAGGGATCTTAGTTTAGCGAAATTAGCATTAAATTTAGCGGCTAATTCTTGCGCTGATTTTACCGCAAGTTTGGCTTTTTCTGACACCTCAATATCTTTACCGGATGTAGATTGAGTAACTGGGTTAACTCTAGTTACTTGATATCCGTTGGGGGTTGCGCTTACGGATGTAGATTGAGTAACTGGGTTAACTTTAATTACTTGATATCCCTTGGGGATTGTGCTTACTGGAGTTGGAGTATAAGATTTTTCAACAGTATAAGTTGGTAAAATGGCCGTTGGTTTAAATTGTGGTAAATCCCCAACAGTTTCTTGCAGTAACGATTTGCCCGAATAACCTATCGGTATTTCTTTAGCAGGATTTAGCGGTATAAGTAACGAAGGATCTATTTGCCTAGCTTCGGGTATGGGCAGGGCTTTTTTGTACCCTTTCTTTATACTGTTCCTTATTTTGTTAGCATCTAATATTCCCCACAATGAAACGTCTATTAAAGCTCTTTGAATAGTTGTCGCCTCATCCTCAGCTTTCTGCTTGGCAGAGGGCATAGTTGTGGATATACCTAAATCAATTGCTGATATTTTCCCAGGATCTACTTTGTTTGTTACTGGATCGATTTTATAGTCTTTAAAAAATACATTGGCGGAAGCTAGATCGTTATGAACAACACCCATGTCTTGCATAGCCCTACCCAAACTTCCGACATAACGATAGAACTGTGAAAATATTTCATTAAATTGCTTTATATCCTTTCGGATTTGTCTGTCTAATAATTTGTTGGCGTTTTCTAAATCCTCTATAGCTTTTTTTATTTCTTTCCTTCTCTCAGGGTTTTTTTCGTTTTCTAATTCATTTTCTAATTTCGCTATCCTTGGTTTTGTCTCTTTCTTTAACTTTGCTTGTTCTTCTTTCGAGGCTCTTATGGGTGCTGCATAGTCCTCCATAATTTTCTTCAAGTCCCTCCCTTCTATTTTTTCTACAATCATAGATTCTTTTTCGTTCGCCGCATAAAGTAACGGGGCGTATCTGCCCTGTAGTCTTTCATAAGCTTTAACTTCCTGTTTTGATGCTATTTTTTTTGCACCTTCAGGATCTAAATCAGTTTTGTAAACCAATTTATCGGTTATCAAAGCCATAGCTCCAGACCATCCATGACCTACAGCTTTAATTTCTTTAGCGTCCGGCATCATCGGAGCTATAGTTTTAAGCATTTTATTAAACCCTAAAATTGACGCTGGGTGTTCTCTCATAGCATCCGAAATCGGTAGTTTTTTTAAGTTTAAATTTTCTTCAAAGTATTCCGATAAATTGCGAAACTCAGGACTTTGCTCAGAAGCATACTTTGGTATTTTTTCTGACCCTGGAATTGTCGGTAAATACTCAATTTTATCTAAAAAGTCAGGCGATATATTTCCTTTGGTTTTAATAAATTCTTCTTGTAACGACAGAATTACTTTAAATCCTTGAACGATTTTTTTTCCGTACTCTTCAAACTGTTTTTGTGATTCAAACCAAGGAATTGTTGCTATAGACAAATCTCGCTTGCGTTCCGCAACTTTGCCAACGTTCAGTCCGCCAGCCCACCAACCCTTATCAGGGATTGCTTTATTTTCTTTAAAAGTTTGAATAGACTCATTAATGCCACTAACTTCATCCACATACCTCATAAATCCGGGATCGGTAACATTATCCGGGAACTTAATCTTTTCCATAACGTCGGTTTTGAGATTTTCGGTAGGCAAATAATCAATCTTGTCTAAAAATTTTGGCGATATATTGCCGTGAGTTCTAACAAACTCTTCTTGCAGTTTTGCAACAATTTCAAGCCCTTTAATTATTTCTCTTCCGTATTCCTCGAACTGTTTTTGTGATTTAAACCAAGGGATAGTTTTTTGTGAAAGTTCTTGGTTTCTTGCAGCAACATCTTCTCTTTTCAAACCACCTGCGAAGTAAGCTCCTGGTACAACCGTTCTAGTTTTAAAAGATTCAATAGATTGATTGATAACCGATGCCTCTTGTTTATATCTTTGATATCCAGGATGAGATTCATCATTGGGCAAATCTTTCAATTGCCCTGTAGGACGTTCTGTTTTTTCTGCATTTGATAGCATTAATGTGCCAGCGTCCACAGCCTGACCTCGAAGTATGGTTGCCATTGATCTCACCTGTTCCGGCATCCGTTCGTTGGATAATTGTCCAAAAAGGTATTTAGAATCAAATAAGTTTTTTATTACACCTTGACTGTATTGCCCCTTAGAGGCTAAATCCTTAGCGTGCATCGTAGAAATGACTACTTGGTGAACCTGCAACATGAGTCTTTGCAAGTCAGACATAGTATCTCTTGATGTCTTGTCTGTAGGTAAACTACTACCTACAGTGTCATTAAATTTTTCGACAAAACCAGGAGATCGAAATAAGTGATGTGTCGCATGAACGTTTGCCCCTGACGATCTTAGACCTGAATCATCAAGGATGTTCATTGCACTGCTCGGATTATAAACACCTATTTTAAACGGGAAAGTTAAGGGATCTTTTTCTAAAATTGCAGATGCAAAACCTTTAGGTGTTGCATTTGATAAATTTGAAAAAGGATAAGCCATAGCTAGTGCTTTTGTCTTAGTCCCTTCATACTCCGCCGCTTTTGCATACCTGTAAGCACTTGCGCCACCAAGAGAGAAGCTGATAGCCGAAGCGTCGTTTCCTTGTTCTCTAGCCAGCCTTGTGTGAGCTAAAGCTTGAGCGGCGGCTACGTCCGATCCTAGAGGATTTAGCGAATAGGCGATCTGTCTTACCGCATTCTTTATAGTTGGAGATAACGATCCCATCCCAGGGAGAAGTTTTTTTATTAATACGTCATCAGTCCACTTATCTATTTCAGCAGTCCTTTTGCTAACATCTGTGTCCAAATTTTCCACTGGTAACAATTTTATATTCTTCCCAACAATAGGTTCTAAGGAAGTAGCGAGTGCGCGGCCACCCTGTCCGAACTTATCCTCAGCACCCCCGATTACAGAAACCACCTTTTGTCCAGGCTCTAGTATAGGGAAGGTTGCTTTTCTTGCTTGGTAGTGAGATTCGGACAGCTTGCTTGTATGATAGGACTGCATCCCCTGTATAAAATTAAGAATTGGTTGAACTTCTTTCATCAAAGGGAGAATAACTTTGTTCGACAAGTCAGTGGGTTGAGCTTCTTTTATGATTGTCGGAATAAATCTCCTCTTGTGTTCATCCAACGACAAGCTTGATTTTTTGGAAGAAATTGTTTCAAACTTTTTCTTTAATTCAGGCTCTTCGGACAAAATTCGGTCAACAGCTTCAATAGAGGATGGAGTGTTTTTATTAGATTTATACTCTTCCTCAAGATTTGCGATTACTTGTAAATCTCCTAGCCTATTAAGCTGTTTTTGCATTTTAGTTCTTTTTCCGGCAGCAAATTTAGCTTTATCGAAACTACCGCTACTGATTAATTCTGCAAAAAAAGTTTCATAGACCTGGGACTTTCCTATAATTTCTTCATCAACTAGCCTAAATCCATCTTGAATTTTTTTAGCAAACTGTTTTGTACTTTTCCCTGTTAATTTAATAGACATCGATCTACCGATTTCTTCAGTAAATCCAACTGCAATATTATCAATACCTTTACCTATGGCATCAGCTACTTTTCCTACAGCCCTAAACGGCGACATGGCTATATTCGCAGCCATATTCACAGGTGACATAATTACACCCTTTACGACATCTCCTACAGTATTGTTTTTATTTCCACTGCCGTTATTGTTAACGCTAACATTAGCTGTAACCTTTCTTTGCCCTAATTTATCTAATTCCTTATTTAAGTTAGTTAATTCCCCGTCATCAACAAAAACTTTTAAAGGATTGTTTTTAAAATAAGTTTGTGTTTGCTTAAAGTGAGTTACCTTTAAGTCAAAATGTTTATTAAGGTTTTTTAGCGAGTCATCATTAACGCCTATAGTTAAATTAAGATCTTTCTCTAGAAATTGAGCTTGTTTAATAGCCTCAACCCTAGCCTTCTTTATATCTTCCATTAGCTTGGAGTAATCACCAACTAACTCAACAACTAATTGTGGTAATTCCATATAATTTACTCTTCTAATAATAAACTGATTGAGGCTAGAACTTGAGGACTAACTAAACTATTCTCAAAGGCAAACTTAATACAAGATTTTGTTTCTTCACTAATGCCCGCCTTGTCGGTTTTAACTTCATTCTTGAACGGTAAAAAATCAGTCCACGAAATATTTTTACCGCCCAAGAACCCATAAACCACTTCCGCCAACCTTGCTGTTGCAAAGCTTTTTTCGTTAGACTTGACCCTATCAATTTTTTCCAGTCTTGATAGGGTGTCTAAAATTACAAAAGGCGGAAGTTGGAGGAAATTTACCCAGCTACTAAATCTACTGTCTTGGATTCCGTGCTTTTGGATCTGGAGGTAGATGGTGTACCAGTCAATGTCTTGTCCGCTTCCACTTCCATATCCATCTTCTTCACTTCCTCCAGTGGAGTTAGTGCTTTTTTTTCACCTTCAGGATCTTCTATAATGTTGAGGCTTTCGGATTGGTAAAACTCAAAGACGGCTTGGATTAATTCTTGGGGAAGTCCTGCAATGTCAGCAAAGCTTAAATTCTCGCAACCTAGGACATACTGGCGGTCAAAATTATCGTACAAGAATCCAAGTTCTCCGTCTTTAATTTTTCCGGGAGATTTCTCAATCACTACGTCCTGGACTTCAGAATCGTGATTTCCTTTAACTACCAGAATTACATCACCGAATTTAATATTTGTCCCATCAGGAAGAGGGTATCCTAACTCTTCGATCTTAATTTTTTCACTATTTATTAAGACACTTTCTAGTAGTTCTACATGATAAGCGAGTCGTCCCGGAACAAATACGGGTTCGGGATTACCTTCGACGTAAAAACCTCCCATGATGGTTTTGGCGACAAAATTCCAAATTTCTAAAGTTGGAACTTCATTCTTGTTTAATTCGCTTAATTCTTCTTCGTACTCACTTAATACTGTATCTTGATCACTGGGAAAAACTCTAGTCCCGTCAACTTCCTTACCAAAAATGTATTCCGAAGCTTCTTCCCTGCTTATATCTTTATCCTTAGCAATACCTTTAATTACGGCATTAATTACGCCAGTAACTTGTTTTTTAGTAGCCGAATATTTTTTAACTTGTAACGACTCACCGGCTTTTACATAGCCCAATCTTTGCAAATACAAATAGCCGTGATTTTCTGTACCGACAGCGACGATTTCTGCCTTTTTTTTCTTGGAATTGGAAGGTTTTACTTTTAGCACAATTCTATCTCCAGGTTTGTGTTAATTATGGTTGTGTTGTTGTCTTTAACTTCTGGGGGAATTTTTATCTTAAATTCTTCCCCCGTTTCTGAGAATAATGAAAGTTCTCCAGATAATCCGCCCCTAAAAAACGCCGCGCCACATAAAATTTTTGTCTCGCTAGAATTAAGTCGGCAGTTAAATAACGCAACAATGTTTTTAGATATATCTGCAAGGACTTTCATTTAAAATTAGTATCCTGATTATGAGTAAGGGTCGACCCAAGTAAAGGAAGTCCCTTGCAAGTGAGCGGTAAAGGAATACTTTTTAACTTCGTTGTAACTACCGGGCTGGCTGTAGTCCGTAATTAAAATAGCCGCTTCAATAATTTCGCCGTCTGGATAGACAGCGTAGAAATACAATTCGCGTCCAAAATAGCCGCCATCTCTTTGGGTTTGCTTAATAAGCTGTAGCGCAGGATCTCCGCCAACTGGGGAATCGTAATGGTTTTCTACGCCAGAGAATTGGATGGTTCTATCGCTACGGATGGCCTTTTTCTCAGTTCCAGTGCCACTTAAAGTATTGGTTGTGTCCACTGTGGTTGTTTGAGCGGCCAAGGGGAACTCTTGAATCCCGTACATGGGGAGCAAATCATCAACAATCCTTGCTGTACTTGCGGTAGCGATCGCGTATTTTGAACTAAAGATGGGAATGTTAGTCGCTGTAGTCGCTACGGTCACATCTTCCGAAATGAGGACATAAGTTCGCGCTTTATCCCCATCCTTGAAGAAGGATAGTGCCATACCTGCTTTTAAGTCTGTCGCTACAGAAGCAGTACAAGTAATTACGGTCGCGCCAACAGCGACGGCTACTGTAGACGTAAGAGTTCTTGCGACTACAGTTCTTGTGCCTTTGGGCAATAGTAAGATTCCTGCACTAAAACCCTCTAAAGATGTAGTGTTGTAAGCTAAAGGCATAGTTATTTTTTCCTTTAAAAAAATTAAATCATCACCCTGTCGGCAATATAAATTCTTGCCTGTTCAATCACCTTTTCATCTGCCGGGGTATTCGTAAATCTTGAAGTTACATAAGCCCTCCTAATCCTCTCTACCGCTAAACTTAAATTAGGCGTTGCTGCCCAATTTTTAAGGGTGATTTCCCAAAGTCTAGGGTGATATTTCATCCCAGCAGAAGATGAGCGAGGATCGCCAGATGGGATGTGGTTAATCAAAATCTCTAATCCGTTACTACTAGATGGCGGATTTACTCCGCTACCGGATACCCAAATACTAGGAATAGGAACTCCGCCTTTATATGTCCCCACAAGTCCTGTGAGCAAATTTAAAAGTTCCGTCCTTAGTTCTTTTGAGGTCATTTTTATCTAACGGTAAGGGAGTAAGAGTTAATTAAGCCGCCTAAATCTACGATATCTCGTGGACTTCCCACCAAGTCACCACTTTTACGAAGGGTGTATCGTGGCCAGTTCCAAATGGGACTTTTTATGGAATCTTGCATCTCGTTGCCGAAATTACTACTAAGTTCAAAAAAAGAGTTTTTAATCGCATCCCCTAATCTCTTACTTTTACTAGAGTTAAGAATTGTTCTTGAAAATTCTTCCTTAAAATTAAAGCTATCGGCAGTTACCCAAACCCAAGGCCTTGCTGGTGCGGATTCACCACTCTTAAGAGTCCATCCCTCATGCAGTTTAGCTGCATAATCAACGTCCCACTTAAAAGTCGCTACCTGAGATTTGGGTAAATTTACAAGTTTTTCCCAATCGTTTGTTTTTACCATTATATCACAAGGTATAAAAAATTACATTTAATTTCTCAGGGAAAGGTTTAAATATCCAAAAATAACCTCTCCAAACCTCATAGTTAAAGACGAAAAAATAGGCTGTACTATGGGTAAGAATTTAAACTTACCTACATATTCTCTATCGCCTAAATCCAAGACAGCGTTAGCCTCAATCTCTAAGTCAAAAACTAGAGGAAGAGTTGAAGGCATCCAAATATTATTATTGTTTAAAGTTAAAATATTACCCTTAAGAAAAATATCAGTAATTTGGATACCTGGCATTTGATAATGAATAGGGTTTTTGGATTGCGCCACCCTAGCAAAAACTTCTACATTAGTTTTCTCCTCAATGGGGTTGCCGTAATCATCTTCTGTAAAGCTCCCATTACCTGCGAGTAAGTTAATTTTTAAATTAGGGTTATTTAACATCTTAAGTCCGAGGTCTATATTTATAAAATAACGGCAAAAGATTAGCAAATGGTTTTAAATCATTAAAATCTTGGTAGACTATTTTCGCTCCCTGCGAACTCTCTTCTTTAATTATCTTCTGCTCTCTATATAGAACTTCTGCGATAGCTGCAATTACAGATTTAATTTTTAATATCTCTTGGGATTGGGAAGTTGCGGAAAAATTTAAACCTGCGCTGTAAGTAATTCTTATTTCTTGAGTTACGTTATTGCTACGACTCCTTCGTATACCTCTAATAATATTGGCATTTATATAGTTAAAATTATTAAGTTCTAAACAATCTCCAATTAAAAAGTAATTTTCTGATGGTAAAACTTCCCAATTTTGGCTAACTGGGATATCACCAAAACTAACAAATAAATTATTATACCTAACTTCTACTAAATTAATTGCCGTTACGGGAGCATAAACTAAGGCTATTTTATTTAAACCTAAAACCCTTTCTAATACATAATCCTTAATTACCAATTCCCGATTTGCGCCCAAGGATGATTCGCACAGAGATTGAGATCGCAAAATAAGTCCTTCTAATTCTAGATTACCAAGGACGGACAGCGATGGCGAAAGATTTCTCAATTCCTGTACGGTTAAAATCATCTTAATTAATTTCCTAGCCTTGGGCAATTATCTTTGGAAAAATTTTCTGCACAAACAGGTTCGTCTGTCTGGTTAGTTTGGTATTGCGCCCCACAATTTTGGCAGTAGGGAATATTGTTTCTTTTGAAGTATTCTGTAGAATAAACGCCCATTGCTTTTTTTATTACTTTTGCTTCTACCGCTGGCGTTTTAGTTTTGGTTGGAGGTTTTTTAGTTTCCTCAACCGGAATATTTTCGTTTTCTTCTGGCACTTTCTTATCCTTAAATTTAATCTTAAAAGTTACCCTTAACTTAAGTTAAGGGTAAAAAACTTAAACAGCCCTACGCGCAACTCTTAATTTAGCGCAACGAGTTTGTTGTCCTGCTGGGGAAGCTAAAGCTGCATCCAAGTCAATAACGCCAGTTTGTTCACGGCTAATCCAGATAAAAGATTCTCCCATGTTAAATGGAGTTGTACCAGAAGCGCGAACTTCCATTGGTAATGCAATACCGCGACCGACCGCACCGTAGCTAAATACGAAACAGTCTTCAGTAACGGTTGCACCCGCGCCAAAAGTAGTTGTGTTTACGGTTGGATCAGATCCACCTGGCGCACCAACACCCCATGTATTGCCTGAGAAAATTTCAAAGCCGCAATATTGACCGACGTAACCTGAGCTTTGTCCGATTTCAATTCCAGAAGCCGCACGGAGAACGTTAGAAATATTCTGGCGTTGTTCTTCAGTTACAGGAGAGTAAAGCTTGCCTAAAGATTTCTTTAGATTGTCTAAGGATTTAGGGGGAACTGTCAAAATGTAACTGTTATTAGGCAAAGTTGGCCATTGGTCGGCGTAAAGCTGGGAATAAACAGAAGACAGGAAGTCTTCAGTTAAAGTACCGTCATCTGTTGCGGCAACGTTAGCCGGAACGGACGTTACTTCACCCTTATCGTTGTAATAAACTTTAGTTGTCTTAAAGTATTCCTTACGCACCATCAAATCTTCAAATTTGAAGTAGTGCTGCATTAATACTTTATCCAACACTGCCATTAAGTCAATTAATGACGTAGCTTCAGTAAATTCTGGAATAAATACAGGGCGGTTGCCTACTCCTGTGCTCAAACCTAGACCCCATTGAGCAATAGTTAATGGGACTGTGGTAATTTCCAAGCCTTGAGAATCCGTAGAAGTACCACGAGAATAATTAATGCTGGTATAGGTGTCGGTTGTGCTGATCAGGAAGTCGTTAACATCTGTAGGATCGGCTAAATTATTAGCGCGAGGAATCAGGATGGATTTATTGGGCGCAGATGTTGAGTCATATATAGTGGAAGCAAACTGCCACCAAATATTATTGGAGTTGTGAGTTTCTCTCATTAAAGCTGAGAGAACATCCAAGAAAATTGCGCCAATGCTGCCGCTCGATCCAATAGTTGGCCCGGCCGCACGACCAGAAAGAAATCCGCCACCCTCAGAAGATTTAAAGTGATTTTCTAATTCTTTAACCAAAGGAGTGTGTTTCCAATTACGCAAACCCTTAGTGGCTTGCTCTTCACGGAAGTGATCGTGCATGAATCTAGCTAAAACATTATGATTCCGTTGGACTGCAACCATTCCATCGTGGCGAACTTCTGTAGGTTCGGCTTTGGAACTGTTAAATAAGTCAATAAATTCTTTAGCTAAACCTTGCATGGCAAACTTTGGGGTATTTTTAACGGCGGGGACGACTTCAGATCCGGGGCGGCCAATTAACTGCGAAATATCTTTAAGGGTATCAGCTAATTGCTGGGCTTTTAATCTCTCGGCGCGTTCTTGGTCTAATTCTTGTTTTAAGCTTGAATTTTCTGCTAAGGCTTGAGATTTTTCTTGTTCTAGAACTAAATTCATTTCCCGAACTGGAGTTACTGTTTCAAGAATTAATTTTCTAACGGCTTCTAAATCTAAGCCTTGAGGCTTCAACTCTGCTACGGCTACAATCTCCCTTTCCTCTAGCGCAGGAACGGGGTCGGGAGTTGAAGATTTAACTTCTTCTAAAGGTGTTAGTGGAGGCATATTTTTACCTTTAATTTGAATAATTTTAGGCTCATCTTTTCCATTGCGCTGTAGGCTTTTGCCTACTCCTACCGTCGGATCGGCAGGTACGCTTGCATGGGATATCTCAAATATTTCCCAATTTTTACTTATCCTGACTGGGTAATAACCCCTGTCTGCGAGTCCGTATTTTTCAATAAGAGCGGCGGCTTCTTTCTTGGGAAGTTCGGTGTATTCATCCTGTACTTGGTACATGAACGAAACACCTTTACGAGTACCCTTTTGGACTAAGTTATATAAGTCTCTACCCTCTGTGTTGTCGTCGTACTGGACATCGCAAATAGCCTTACCTTGGGAGAAATTTACCCCCATTACTAGGCCGCGTTGCAAATCCCAATTATGATTCCAAAGAATTGGGCAGACACCTTCTGTAACCCTTTGAGTATTGCAACAGCCTGGCTCATGGGAAAGAACTTCGTAATATCTCTCATCTTCCCAGTAATCGTATCTAAGGATTGGATATTCGGAAGAAAAAACAAAACTTGCGGTTAAGTTTCCTACTACTTCTTCCCCACCTTCCCATTCCTCCATATCCTTATTTAAATTTAAAGATTTTGAGAAGTTGGGAAGAATTTCCAAATTAAAATATCGCGTAGCTTGACCTACGGCAATTTCACCATCCTTAAGTTCTAACCTTGCATTTTTCTCTGACACTTTTTTTAAGGTTAAAAAAACTGATTAGTGCTTATTATAACATTCTTTATGGGAATGTGCTATAAACAAGTATAAATCTTTACTCCTCTAAGAAAATGTTTAACGAAGTTTATGCTCCGTCCGCAAAACCTGTGTTTTACCGCACTTATTCAAGAAGTAAAAAAGAGACATGGCAAGATGTTTGTGACCGGACAATTACGGCATTAATTTCTCTGGGAAAATTAACTAAGGCTGAGGGTGACTTAATTAGGCGATCGCAGGAAGAATTTAAAGTATTAAGTAGTGGAAGGTGGCTGTGGTGTGGCGGAACAGACTGGTTAAAAAAGCCAGAAAACGTTTACGGTGCTTATAATTGCTCATCCACAAACATTACAGACTGGGAAGCATTAAGCTTAATGATGAATTTGGCTATGCAGGGATGCGGGACTGGCGCAGTGTTGGAAGATAAATATATTAAAAATCTTCCTATTATAAGGAATAATTTAAGCGTAGAGATTGTTAATTTACCTGGCACTGTAAAAAAAGAAAACAGGCATGATGACACTATCGTTAGCGGCGCGCGCGGACAAGTTAACATTTTTGTTGGAGACAGCCGTAAGGGTTGGGTAGACTCTTACCTTACACTTCTAGAGTTGTCTTCAAGGGAAGATTTAGCGAAAAACGTTAAAGTTTTCGTTTGCTTAGGTGCGGTAAGAAATAGTGGGGAAAAACTACGGGGTTTTGGCGGAACAGCTAATCCCATAGCTTTAGCTGGGATGTATGGAAAATTAGCTAAGATTTTAAACGGGGCTATAGGTCGCCAACTTACCGCTTTAGAGTTATGCAAGTTAATTGATGAGGCTAGTGTTACAATTGTAGCCGGAAATATAAGAAGGTCGGCGGGCATGAGACAGGGTTCGCCAGAAGATATAGAGTTTGCAACAGCTAAAGATAACTTGTGGCAACAAGACAATGAGGGTAACTGGAAAATAGATCCTGACAAAGATTGCTTAAGAATGGCTAATCATACGTTAGTTTATCACCGTCGCCCAACTTTAGAAGAGGTCAAAAAAAGTGTGCAAAAACAATTCCACAGCGGTGAAGGTGCAATTCAATGGGCTGGCGAAGCGGTAGCTAGAGCTAACGTGGATTTACTCTCTAATAAGGATTTAAAAAATAAGTTTTTAGACTTATACAATAAGTCCTTAAATGAAGCATTAAATTTTTTAGCTAAGTTAGGGCTGTTGAGTATTACTGAAGCGGAAGAAAGGATGTCTAGGTACGCTACCAACCCTTGTTTTCGTGGGGATATGAAAATATTAACTAAAGATGGTTACAGAGCATTCGAGTCGTTGGACGGTCAAGATGTAGAGATAATTAACGCAGAGGGCAATGTTTCTCTATCTCATATATGGTGTTCAGGTGAAAAGGAAACCGTAAGGGTAGGAATGGGGGCTTATGGAAGTATTCACTGCACTCCAGATCACTCTTTTTTAAATATTGATGGCAAAAGAGTTGACGCATCTGAATTAAGACCGGGTGACAGATTAATGCCATTCTTAAAAGTGCCAGAGCATAAGAATAAAATATTCGTTTGTTTAGGATTTGTCCAAGGTGATGGTCAATTATCTGATTTGAAAGGCGACAAAAAAGGGCAACTAGGTGTTGTTGTCAACATAGGTAAAAAGGATCAAGAAATCCTAGAATTTTTCCAAGAAACGGAAGGTTTGAAATGCAAGAAACATGGCGAAAGGCGTATTTATGTTAACGGACTGAATGAGTTAATTGACAAATACGACTTTTCTCTTTACACCCTTCCATTTCGCGCACTCCCATCCACTTATAAAGGCTGGGACTTAGACATAAAAGCATCGTTCTTGTCTGGACTTTATTCAGCTAACGGCAGTGTTCTAAAAAACGGCAGAGTGACCTTAAAGACGACCTGTAGAGAAATGGGCGAACAGATCGTTGATTCTTTAAAAGCAGACTTTGGCATAGAAGCTTATATAACCGTTAACCGTCCGACGACCGTGTCGTTCCCTAATGGTATTTACCAATGTAGAGAAAGTTACGACGTAAATATTCAGCAATACAAAGAGAGACTTTCATTCTTCAACCAAATCAACTTTATTCATTCGTACAAGATTGATAAATTTGCCAAAACTCTCTTGGCAACCTCTCCCTCAATATCGGTAGTAGAAAAACAAGGGATTGTAAAAGTTTATGATTTTTCTGAACCAATAACGCACTGGGGTGTAGTAGAGGGCTTTGTCGCGCATAATTGCGGAGAAATTGTGGGTAACAATTTTTTCTGCGATCTCGCTGAAGTACACCTAAACACGCTAGATGGAAAAGACTTAAATAGTTTAAGAGACTCATTTAGGGCTGCGGGTTTAATTGCAGCCGTACTATTAAATGACAAATTCCCTGACGAGAGATATCAAAAATCTAGGGAGTTAGACCCTATTGTTGGCGTTAGCTTTACTGGCTTATTTGACTTTTTCGTTAATTTATTTGGGGAAAGTTGGTTGCGCTGGTGGGAAGGCGGCAGGGAGGAATACTCAGACAGAGACTTTATCACATCAAAGGATTTAGAAAATTGGATAGAAACATTCCCAGATGAGGTAGTTGAAATTATTAACGATTGGAATAAAAGCCAAGGGAAATTTGCTATAAAACACCCCGGCGTTTGCAACGGACTACTTTTTAAAGCCTTGGAAGAATTTTACCTGACGCTTTTTAAAGATGAAGCCCATAAAGCAGTTTGGGAATACTGTCATGCACATTCGCTTAAACGCCCCAATAGATGTACTACGGTGCAACCAAGCGGGACTAAGAGTCTCTTAACTGGCGCGTCTCCTGGTTGGCATCCTCCAAAAGCTGCTAGATTTATCCGTCGGATTACTTTTGGCAGAGACGATGCAGTAGCTTTAGCTTGTATGGACTATGGCTACAGTATTATTCCTTCCCAATCTTGTAAAGATGCTGAGGGTAATTTATTAAACGATCCATTTGACCCAAGAGTTACGGAATGGTTGGTAGAAATTCCCACAAAAACTAGCTGGGCGGATAACATCGGGGAAGATGTAGATATAAGCAAATTTAGCGCAAAAGCCCAATTTGACTTTTACCTACAAGTACAAAATTACTACGCAACTCACAATACTTCAGCAACTTTGGAAATACGTCAAGAGGAAATTGGGGAATATGCACAACTCCTTTACCAGAACATCCAAAATTGTGGCGGATATAGTTCTGCGGCACTTTTGGCAAGATTTGACAGTGGCGAAACTTTCCCTCGTCTGCCATTTGAGCCAATTTCTAAGGAAAAATATGAAGATTTATGGGGAGAGGTTTTAGCTCGCCGTAAAAATAGTAGTTTTGATGAACTTTTGCAAATAAGGTTAAGCGCAGCGGAAGTGGAAGATTCTCAAGTTGGCCCGGCCGGATGCGACTCGGATAAGTGCTTATTTAAGGAAGTGGGCAAATAAACCCGTCAGGTAAATTACAATAAATCCTCCAAAGGCTTATACAAAAGCACTTTGGAGGATTTTTAACTTTAAGCCCACGTCAGGTAAAAAGGGGTATTTTTGTAAAAGCGTCAGGTAAAATCCTTATTAGAGAAGAAAACGCTTGACGCGATTTGTGTGACGTTTCCCTAAAAACTCCATTTTTACTTGACGTTTTTTAGACTATTTCTACCCAACCCTCGCCGTCGTAAACAAAAAATTTAGTCAAGGTTGAGTTAAAATAAATCTGATATTGAGCCAAACTTGTAGTTGGCGCAGCACTTAATACTCCTAAAAATCTATAAGTATGTTGGGCAACTGATGATGCGGTAATAACTTGAATTTTATCCGCCGGCGTAATATTGGCGGAAAAGTTAAATGAATCAATTTGGCTCAATGGCGTAATAAGCTGAATCTCTCCCGAATAGGCAATTGGGATTTGTCCACTCATGGCCATAGTTTGCCCCGCGCTAATTACTAAATCTAATTTGCTGCCAGCCGCGGGGATTTTAAATAAGTAATAGCCACTGGGGAATAAACCCAGTCTTTGCTGTGTGTCGCCTATAAAAATAATTCCCAACGATCCGTAAAACTGTTGGATATTTTGGAGTGTGAATGTAAAAGTGTCACCGGGGCTTATGGTGAGGTTTATAAATTCCGCAGATTGGGAAGTTAAATCTATTTGTTTTTGACGCTTAGGCATATCTATAAAGTAAGTAATTATTTATATCAGTATATCCTAAATTTATATTTTTTAATTTACCTATTGACCGACGATAGAAAGGTGTGGTATAACCAGAATGAAGTTAAAGAGTAAGAGAGGAATATAAAGATGACTAAAACAGAAGTAATTGAATTGATGAAGTCCGCGTCTAGCGAAGAAGATTGGAATAACAAACAAATGCGATCAAGTAAAATCTGCTTGCGGCGGATATCCCGATTAGGGAATGTTCCGAACAAAGAATGTTGCAAACTTGGACAAGTAATAAAAAAATTATCGCGGTAGAAATTTTAAAATAGTCAGGTAATTAAAAAGTATGCCAGAAATAAAATACATAAAATGCCCTAGTTGCGGATGGGTTGGGGATTCCAATCCTACGCCAGCAGAAATTTATGGAAGTTTAAAAACTGAAGTTCCGACAGTAATAAAAACTTTACAATTAAACAGATCTCTTGGCAATTACGGTTTTAGCGGGAGTTATGCTGAATGTCCAAATTGCGGAAAAGATTTATCGGACGGAAAATTTAACGTAAACCCCGATTATTTATGCTAAAATATTATCGTGGTTCTTAGCTTGAGTCACTCCTCACTATTTACTATGGTAATCCCTTAACTCAGCACCAGAAGTTAAGGGATTTTTTTATTAATTATTCCTTCCCTGCGCCCGCACTTAACTGTTGATTTTGGGTTGATTGGTTTTGAGCTTTCATTAAAAACTCTTGTCCGTTAACTGCCCAAATTCCCCAATCTAATTCAAAGCCACCCCTTTTAATGACATTTTCATAGTACGATTCATACCCGAATTTCATGCAATACTCTAGGCTAATGCACCACTTAACCTGAGTTCCGACCAACCCTCGCAAAGCTTGGATATTTCTTGAGTACATCAATGCGGGTTGGTTAGCTATATCCTTACCTGAGTTTGATTCCATTCCCAACCCTGGGAAAAACCATAGCGGTACGCCAGGCGGCACTAACTCTTCCCTAAGCTTCATCCAATAATCAAAAACGCCCTTAAGACTTTCATTACCATTACTATAAGCTTTTCTTACGTCAGCTTTATTTAACAAGTAAAGGTTGGAAATTAAGCCTTGTGCTAATTGCGATTTATGCTCAAGCATATAAGCTTCTTTGTATTCTTCATCCGCGCCTTCGGGCATGAGATGAAGCCAAGGAGAAATTGCGGCGGCTCGGACAGCTTGGGCGACATCTGGACGGTGTTCTTTTAAGTATTCGTAAGCTTCAACTGACTGTAAAAATAAGGAGTCGCCATACCTTCCTGAAGCTCCTAATTCTTCATATTTAAAATGCAATATTTTCCAATCAGGAAATACCCTATCGTCAGGACTTTCGCTAATCATTTTCCTTTGTGAATAAGTTCCTTTTAGTTCCCCTTCACTATTTACATCCACAAACATAGAGAAAGTTGGGAGGTATTGGATTTTTTCTATAAAGTAATCTTTCTTATTTTTACTGTCGAAGTTTAATCCTAATTCTGCAAAACTATCGCCAAACCTCAGCATCCTCCTTACGCCTGGCTCTAAGGCATTACCTCCTAGAACTAAATCTTTTCCAAATTGCCTTGATGCCATTTCTTTACTTACACTAATTAAATTTTTATCTACTTCTACGTCATCCATCTTAGGGTTAACTTTCCAACTACGAACTTCGCCATTTTCTCTAATAAAAACATCCCTAGCTAAAATACTACTAGAGTGTCGTACCTCTGGATTCCATATTGACATCTCGATCAATTGGTGAGTTAAATAGCCATCCCCCATAATTGTTCTAACGGGAATTTCCGGTAATCCTAAGCTTAAATTTCTCTTAGAAGCTAACCCCAAACGTAAAGACTCAGAAGATCCTGTAAACCCTCGCGGTTTTCTTATCCTTGCAAGGATTTGCGTGAAAATGTTTTTTACTCTTTGGAAAAAATTAATACTAGGCATAATTTTTATTTTTTTACTTTTGGGACTTGACGACGGTATATAAACCATGTATTATATAATTATACTTTTAAATGTATAAAGAGAGGTAACTATGGAAGGATTAAAAAAAATAAACATTGGCGACATTTACTGGATGCCTTCAAATAAACCTATTGATAAAAAATCAATAGATATTAAATTAATAGTTACTAAAGTAGGCACTAAGTTTATCTATGCTAATAATGAAGATACAAATTGGGAGTATAAGTTTACTTTTAAATCTGATGGTGTACTGGATTTAGTAAATAATATATGTTCCGGTAAGGCTTATTCTGAGGAGCAATGGGAGAAGCAAAAGCTAATTATCAAGTTGGATAAATTAACTCAAAAATTCAAACAAGAGTTTTCGCAAATTAATAATTCTACAGACTTTAAAAAATATCAAGAGTTGGTTAGCGAAATGAATGAATTGTCTCAAAAGATTTTAAATCTATGAAGATCGCATACAACAACCCTCAAGCTATAACCGTCCTTCCCAATAATGCAAAATTAAAATACGAACATGACTTTAATTGTTTAACAGAAATAGTTAAAGATAAAAATTTTAAACCATTCCTTAAGTGGGTAGGAGGCAAAACTAGATTAATTCCTCAATACGAAGAATTAGGATTAATCCCCGCCGAATTTAATACTTATTTTGAGCCATTTTTAGGTGGCGGCGCAATGTTTTTCCATTTACAAAATATAGGATTAATTAACCGCGCACTTTTAAGTGACTTAAATAAAGACTTAGTTAATACTTACAAAGAAGTTAAGGATAATTTAAGTAAATTAAAACAAGTTCTTTTAAAGGATTTCGCAGAAGCTCACAATAAAGAGTTTTTTGAAGAAGTTAGAAATAAGCAATTTAAGAGTGATGTTTATAATGCTGCAAAATTTATCTACTTAAACAAAGCTTGTAGATCGGGAATGTACCGCGTTAATAAAAGCGGCAGTTTTAATGTTCCTTTCGGACTGCCGGGACAAACTATTTACCAACCTGAACTTTTAACTAACAGTAATTTAGCCTTAAATACTAATAATGTAGCGGTAGTTAATACATCTTTCTTTAATATTAGTCATTTGCCTCAACCTGGCGATTTTGTATTTTTAGATCCGCCTTATCATGGGACTTTTAATGGTTATAACAAAAGCCCGTTTGGGGAAGATGAGCAAGTTAAATTAAGAGACGTATGTAGGGAATACAGTGAAAATAAAATAAAGTTTTTACTTTGCAATTCTCACAATAGTTTTATTTTAGATTTATATGCAAGTAAGAAGTTTAAGATAAGTGAAGTTTGGAGAAATGGTACGATAAATAGCAACAGTAAAGAAAGAGAAAAAGTTAAGGAATTGGTAATATGCAATTTTTAAACACAATAAAAATACTTCATATAGAGGTATTGTGGCAGATGCTTTATAACATAAAAGAAAGCGTAGAAATATTGGAAAAACAATCTGTGGCGCAGGAGAAAAGTAAGGATTATAAAAATTATTATAAATCCTTTAAATACCTAAATCAGTGCCGCTGGAAAGTTTTGGAGATTAGCAAAGAAATAGAAAGTAGGGTTTTGAAATAATGAAAAAGTTTTTATGGTTTTCGCATTTTAGCGGCGGTGGCGGCTCAACTTTGGGAGCAATCCAAGCTGGGTTTATGCCTTTGCTGGGGATTGAGTGGGATAAGAAAGTGGCGGAATTATATGAGAAGAATTTAGGTAAAGTAATTTGCCAAGATATAGGAGAGGTAAGTATCCTAAGTGTTATAAAACATATTCCATTAAAAGAGGCAAGGGAAAAGAATAATGAGATTTTAGTAATCCAAACTTCGCCACCATGTCAGGAGTATTCCCAATTAAAACTAAATAAAAATCCTAATTCCGAAAGTGCAAAAGTCATTTGGAAGACAAGGAAGTTTTATGCTTTATTTAGACCTGAATATGTAATTTTAGAAAACGTTAGGGCTTATGCTAAAAGCGAGGTTTATATTAAATTTAAAAATTACCTTAAGGAATTAGGCTATGAAATAAGTTTTGAGGAGATAATTAACTGTGCTGACTATGGCGTGCCACAAACTCGCCAAAGATTAATTACTATTTTTAACTATAGAAATTTCCCTGCCGTAAGGATTAGTTTTACGCATAGTAAAAATAATGGTGAATGGGTAGGATGGTACTCAGCAATTGAAGATTTAATCCCTAATTTAAAAGAAGTTAGTTTAACCAGAAAACAACTTAACTCTCTAAGTTTAAGGAATAAAGGCTTTAGTAATGCCAAGGTAGTCGTAGAAAGAGTTGGCGCAAGAAGTAAGGTGAATAAAATCCGTGAGGAAGATTCACCAATTTGGACAATAAAAGCATCTTTAGGAAGCGATGGAAAGGGTGCGAATAGGGAAAAGTTAATAGACGTAAGCATAAATGGCGTTGTAAAAAGCTTAAACGTGGCGTGTTTGGCCAGATTGCAGACTTTTCCGCCAAGTTATGAATTTTCTGGCAAAAACGCCTTGGATGTTCATGTAATTGGCAATTCTGTACCACCATTACTTATTAAAGTAATTTGTGAGGAGATAAAAAATACTTTTAATACTTTTGGGGATTGACGGCGGTATATAAAAAGTATATAGTAGGATTAAGTTAAAGTTAAAAAAAATGCAACTTAAAATCTTTGGGATAACTGGCGAGTATGCTATATGTCACGGCGACGGGCATATCCTTTATGATCACCCTGGGGAAATTGTAGAATTAAGTTTCGAGGGAGTTAGAGTTTTTCATTTTAGTTTCTTTAGGATATTTTTTAGCCAATTAATTAAGGAATTTTCTTTAGTTGATGTTAAAGATAAATTGGAGACTACTAATATAACGGGAGACGGTTGGGAAGTTTTACAAGGAGTTTTTAAAAGTTATGCTAATAACTAAAAATACTAGGGAAAGATGAGGAAGATGAGAATTTAGTAATTAGCTTAGATGATAGGCTAGAAGTCGTAAGTCAATATCCTAATTTAAAAATAGTCGTAAGTGAGAAAGTAAAATGCTAATACTAAAATTTGTGGGGAAAATAACTCCTGAAGTAAATCCTGGGATTTATATAGAACATCGTTACGAAATAACTAAGGACAGCCCGCAAATATTTATTTTGCCGAAACCTTCAATATTTGATTCCGTTTGTGTAAGTGATGGCGTTAAATTTAAGCCACTGGCTATGGATTTTTCTTATTATCGTGTGCCGGGTTTTTGGGATAGTGATTTATGCGTAAGGACAGATGTTTATCCATTACTTTGGTTATTTTACGCATTTATTGTTTTTTTAGATAGGTGTAACTTAAAGCTCAAAAAAGTAGTCTATAAATTTTTACTGTGGACAAAACAAGGTAAAGATTTTCTTCCCGTTGGCGAGAGAGTTAGTTCTTGGAGAGAGTTTTTTAAGTTTTATTTAATTAGTTTAGGAGGATAAAAAATGTTAATTAATTTACCGAAATGCAGAACCCATATTAAGTTTGAGGAAATGTATGAGTATTTCTTTACAGAGGCTAACTTCCCAGAATTAGTGGAGCGAAACCTCAATTACGGATGGGAAGGTTTGAACACATATAAGTTTATTAAATTCCTCCAAAATAACAAAATCCAGGGCGTGAATGCAGGGGTAGACAAGCTTTATAGCGTCGCACAGCTTGAAGAGTTGTATAAACAAATTAAGTCTATCGATCCTGAAGACTGGAAGTCAGGCAATTTAAGTTTTCTAGAAAGTTAAAGGTTAAAGTAAAGGTAATTTAAAATGTCTCATGAATTTAGACTCGCTTGCAAAACCTGTAATTTAGAAACAGAAGAAGTTAATCACGCTCAAGAAAGTATTAAAAATTTCTTGAGTAAGTGGGAGGAAAATAAAAACGCCCTAACTAAAGTATTAGATTTAGGGTTGTTTGATATTGGTGATGTGCGCGAAAGTTTTAGGTCTAAATCACTTCCTGTAGATATTTATGAATTTATGCTTTTGCATGAAAATCATGAACTAGTAATTAGGTCAGAATACACATCTGTAGCAGATGAGGTAATTAAAGCTAAGGTAAAAAAAGCGTTAATTTTTAAGCTAGAGGAAGAATTTAACAATTTATTTACTGTTAAAGAAAATGGCTATGGGTACATAAAGTTAAAAACACCATTTACTTTACCGGATGGTGCAATTATAGATGTTTACTTAAAGCTAAATAAAGATGGAGACGTAGAGCATATCACCGACTTAGGATGTACATTAGGGTGGGTCTATGTAAACTGCCACGAAGAAGATAGAAGTGCGGATTTTTGGGAGAGGGTAAAAGATTTTGATGTAGGTTTCATTGGCGAAACGTTAATTACCAAACCCTCTCCAAATACGGGATTAATGCAAGAAGTTTTTAAATTAATTACTGCAATAATTAGAGTTAGTAATTTTATTTAACGCCTTAATTTTTTTGCATAAAACTTAAAAGTATCGTAAAATGTAAATATAGTATATTTTAACACACGCTTTTAAGTATGCCTACGATAAATAAAGGCGACCTGCCTAGATATGAAAATGGCGAATATGGGCAATCTGAATTAACGCAAGCTGTGGCTAATGCCGAAGTAGCAGCACTCTTAAATCCTAGTAGCGGTGGCGGAGGCTCTACCACGGTTAACTTTGGCACTAAAATAACAGATGCTACTATACCTACCGGTGGTGTGGGCAACTTAGGTTGGTTGTCTGCGATTTGGAAACTGATAAGCGATCGCATCCCTCCAAAGTCAGCTTATGAATCCTCAACCACAATTACAATTACTCGCGCTGCTACTACAACTTATACTGCTTCTGCACCAAACTTTGATGTTTATGGCGGTCTATTCCAACTTCAAAATATAGGCGAAGCTGGTAAAGGTATATTCCTTTCTTAT
>Ga0208595_1000104_pt1 | contig 30142 bp, 33 predicted proteins | sample LakMenEpi28Jun11_FD_150742 | JGI IMG/M metagenome (GOLD analysis project Ga0208595, IMG submission 150742) | Freshwater microbial communities from Lake Mendota, WI - 28JUN2011 deep hole epilimnion (SPAdes) | ecosystem: Environmental > Aquatic > Freshwater > Lake > Epilimnion/Euphotic zone ...
AGTTGGCCCCATAATCGCGCGTATGGCACCCGTGCTCGAACGCGCTGGCGATCAATTTTCCGCCAGCCTCGATTTTGATAGCTATCAGGATTTTCAGGGTCGGCGTGGGACACGCATCGCGGACCTTGCGTTCACCAGTGCATCAGCTGTGCGTGTGCGACAAAATGGTTCTTTTGGCGTGACGGGAACCGCGACCGGATGGCGACTGGATGCGCCTGCGCAATTGGCGCTTTCCGGACCCAATGTGCCCGCTGCCACCCTTTCGCTCGCGCAATCGGGTCAGAACTGGTCTGGCAATCTGGTTATTGCGCCTTATGCCTCTGGCGGGGCGAAGCTTACGGTGCCCAAACTTGCCTTTAACGGTGTCCCCAATGGCGCATGGCGCTTTGCCGGACAGGCGCGGATGTCTGGGCCGTTGCCGGGTGGATTCGTCACGGGCCTGAACATCCCGATATCGGGTCGTTATAATGCTGGGGCTTTCACCTTGTATGACAGCTGCCAGAATGTCCGATTTGACGCGTTGAACGTGTCGAGCCTTATGTTACGAGGCCAATCGCTCCGGCTTTGCCCTGATGCTGGCCGCCCGATGCTCGCCTTGCGCCACGGTAAACTTCGCTTTGCCACCAAACTCGCAGGCTTCAACGCTTTGGGCACGCTTGGTGGCGCACCCCTCGCTGCGCGCGGCAGTAATGTCCGCTTCAGCCTTGCCGATGGTTTTGCCGCCAAAGATGTGGTCGTCGAGCTCGGCCAACCGGACGCGCGCTCTGTTTTCAACATCGCCAGCCTTGATGGCAGATTTGGCCAAGGCGGCGCTTTCGGCACGCTGACGGGCGGCGCGGGGCAGATTGGCAACGTGCCGCTGCTGATTGACGCGGCGTCGGGCGCATGGCGTTACCTTGCCGGAACTCTCACCCTCAACGCGCGGATGAATGTGTTGGATGCGGATCAGGTCGACCGGTTCATGCCCATGCTGGTGCCCGATATGCTGCTGTCGCTCGAAAACAGCATCATCACCGCGACCGGCCATTTGGTTGAACCCACAACTGGCACCCGCGTTTCGGATGTCGATATCCGCCATGACCTCAGCAATAGCAAAGGACGCGCCTTGCTTGCGGTGGATGACCTGCGCTTCCATGAAGGCTTTCAACCCGACTTACTCACAGCGCTTGTCTTGGGCGTCGCCGCCAATGTCGATGGCAGCGTCTCGGGCGATGGCCGTATCGAGTGGGACACAGCAGGGGTGCGCAGCACTGGTCGTGTGTCCACGCGCGATATGAACTTGGCGGCCGCCTTCGGCCCGGTTGAGGGGTTGACGACCGAAATCGTGTTTTCCGACCTTTTGGGCCTCGAAACCGCATCGGGCCAAATCGCGATGCTTGGGTCGGTTAACCGAGGCATAACCGCGCTAGGCGGAACGGTTAGCTACCGATTGCTGCCCAATCGGCAGGTGGCGATTGAATCGGGTCGCTGGCCATTTGCGGGCGGAGAATTGGTGCTTGAGCCAACCGTCCTCGATTTCGGGGTTGAGTCCGAACGCCGCCTGACCTTCCGCGCCATTGGCGTTGATGCAGAAAAGCTGCTGGCTGGATATGATTTCCAGAATCTGCGCGTCGCCGGCGTGTTTGACGGGACCTTGCCCATGGTTTTCAACCAAGATGGCGGCCGGATTGTCGGCGGCGCTCTCGTGTCGCGTGCTGGCGGCGGGGAGGTCAGCTATCTGGGCGAACTGGCCTATGAAGATATGGGTATGTTTGCCAACTATGCCTTTAACGCCTTGCGCTCTATACGCTATTCCAGTTTGACCATTGACGTGGAGGGCGACCTTGGCGGGGAAATCGTGACCAATATAAGCTTTACGGGTGTGCAACAGGGCGCATTGGCAAAACGCAACTTCATCACGCGGCAACTGGCGCGTATCCCAATCAAATTCAACGTCAGTGTGACGGCGGAATTTATGAAGCTCATTGGCTCTATCCGTGGGCTTTATGACGCCAATTATGCGGCGGATCGCGATCTGAAATCTTTGCTCGACGCGCAGAAAACGCAGAACGCGGAAACAGGGCCCGCCGAAACTAAAGAAAAACCAGCAAATGAATGAACCATTCAGCATAGGGAAAGCGAACATGGCGCAAAACCACGATCAATTGACGAACCGCACGGATAATGCGATTCGTTCCAACATGGGAAAAACGATCCTCTTGTTCGTGCCGTTGATGGCCTCAGTTTTGACAGGATGCGTGCAAGTTACCGCGCCTGACAAGCCAATCGTCATCAACCTCAACATCGCAATCCGGCAGGAAATATTGTACAAGCTGTCTGCGGCGTCCAAAAAAGTGATTGAAAATAACCCGGGAGTATTTTGATGAGAGATTCTGTTGAAATGATCATCGCGGCGTTGTTGCTGGGTGTCACCGCAACAAGCGCAATGGCCTTCCAGTCGGGCCGGGACCCAGCCTATCAAAGCGCGCGGGAAAGCGGGCAGGTCGGCGAAAAATCAGACGGTTATCTGGGCTTTGTTGTTCCGCCCTCGTCGTCGGTTCGCGCGTTGGTCGAGGATATCAATATTAAGCGCAAGGCCGTGTATTCAAAAGAGGCCCTAGCAAACGGCGCAACCGTTGAGGAAATGGCCTTGCGTACGGGCTGCCGCCTGATTGCAGAACGCATGGTCGCTGGCGAAAAATACCAGACGCCGTCGGGTGCGTGGAAAACCCGTGACGGAAGCGCGCCCGAACTGGACCCGCGCTGTCCGCAGTGAGACTGCCAACATAGTTTGGATAGGCCGCAGCAGAGATGCTGCGGCCTTTTCTATTGCGTCGCAACATTCTTGCAGGCGCGCTGTTGACTTGGCGCAGACGCTCTCCTAAAGCGCCGTTGCCTAGGCGGGGTTGCCCCGATTTCGTGGTGGTTCCCTTTGTTAAAGAGGATGCAATCACATGACGTCGGACAATTCCGGGCAGGATGGCAAAGGCAAAAGTGACGCTCGGCTCGATTCGTTAGACATGCAGCTGAAAGCGGCGCGGAAGGCCGAAGCAGAACGCGCAGGTAAAGATCAGGTTCCAGCCAAAGGAATGCGGCAAGGGAACAGGGTTTTAACTGAGCTGATCGCTGGTCCTGCTGGTGGTGCACTGGTTGGGTGGTTGTTTGACCGCTTCTTGGGTACTTCGCCTGCGCTTCTGTTGGTCTGCATGTTTTTGGGCATCGCAGTCGCCTTCAGGAACATTATAAAGATCTCAGGGGAGCGTCCGGAATAATCTGGGCGCTTGCGTCGTATAATATGCCTACGCGAATGCGCTTGGGTGTGGAAAAAACAGGGTAGTGAACGTGGCAGGCGAAAGCGGCAAAATCGATCCGATGTACCAGTTCCAGATTGAGCCGCTCGCGCAGCTCGATATCGCTGGATACGACGTCTCCTTCACAAACTCCTCGTTGTTCATGATCCTCGTATTGGGCTCCTTGTGGCTGTTCATGTGGGGCGGAATGAAGCGTGATCTGGTTCCCGGTCGCTGGCAGATGGCGGTTGAAGGCGTAACCGGCTTCGTCAACAATATGCTGACCTCAAGCGTTGGTCCCGAAGGCAAGAAATATGTGCCTTTGGTGTTCTCGCTGTTCATGTTCATTCTGATGGCAAATTTCATGGGCATGATGCCATTTGGTATCGTCCCCGGTGTACACCCGTTCACTGTGACCAGCCACCTGACCATCACTGCCGTGCTTGCGGTCATCAGCTTTGGTACCGTTCTGATCGTCGGCTTTTGGAAGCATGGCCTGCACTTTTTCAGCCTATTTGTCCCACATGGCACACCATGGTGGTTGCTTTGGCTCATTCCGCTGATCGAACTGTTTTCGTTCCTTATCCGTCCCTTCAGCCTCGCACTTCGTCTTTTTGTCGCCATGACAGCTGGGCACGTGTTGATGAAGGTGTTGGCGGGCTTCGTCATTAACGGCCTGAACGCAGAAGCTGCGTGGGTGCCATTGGTGGTGAGCATTCCTTCTTTCATCCTGATGATTGGTATCACGCTCCTTGAGCTGTTGGTATGCGCCATTCAGGCTTATGTATTTGCACTTTTGACTTCGTTGTACATCAACGACGCGGTCAATTTGCACTGAGTTTTTTCGACTACCCATATGTATTTTTGACAGGAGTTATTATCATGGACGCAGAAGCAGCAAAATTGATCGGTGCAGGTCTTGCAGCAATTGGTGCCGGCCTCGCCGCTGGAGGTGTTGGCAACGTTTTCGGTTCGTTTCTTCAGGGCGCTTTGCGTAATCCTGCAGCAGCAGACGGTCAGCAGGGTCGTTTGTTCATCGGCTTCGCAGCCGCCGAACTTCTCGGTCTGCTTGCGTTCGTTGTTGCGATGATCCTGATCTTCGTTGCCTAATTGACGGTTTCGCCCCGGCAACCGCCGGGGCACTCTTTCATAAGGACAAGCGCGTAACATGCCCCAGATTAGTCAGATCCTTGAAACCTATGCATCGCAGTTTTTTTGGCTGCTTATTGTCTTTGGCTTGATCTATTTTACGATCGGTCATGGCATGTTGCCAAAAATTGAAGCGAGCATGGACGCGCGTGATCGTAAGATTGCGGACGACCTTGCGGCAGCCGAGCGTGCGCGGGCAGAGGCCGACAATCTGGGCGACAGTGGTGCTGCCGACCTGACGGCGGCACGAAACGAGGCGCAAGCCAAATCCTCCGCTGCCAAGGCGAAGGCTGCAAAGGACGCCGATGCGCGTCTGGCGAAGGCCGATGCCGAAGTCAGCATAAAGGTCGCTGCGGCTGAAGCAGCATTGTCTAAGGCGACAGCCAAAGCACTAGCAGGCATTGAGGCCGTTGCCGCAGAAGCTGCGGCGGATATCGTTGCCAAGGTTTCCGGCGCCAAGGTCACACCTGCGCAAGCCGCAACAGCAGTGAAGGCGGTAATGTCGCATGGCTAATCCTCCAGTTGCAACCCAAGCGGCTACCGTCGCGGCACCCGCAAGCAATATGGCCGCACCCGCAGCCAAATTGCAGGAAGCCGAAAAGGCACTTGATATGTTGGAGGACGATGCCGTCCCTGTGACCCATTCGGGCACTGAGACAGCAATAGCCGGCGAACATGCCAAGCCATCGGCGCTTGGCTTTGACGCAACGATGCTCGTCGCTTTGGCGATGTTGGTGGTGCTTGCGCTGGCTATCTGGAAAAAGGTTCCCGCCGTGATTGCGGGGGCGTTGGACAAACAGATTGCGGGTATCAAGCAGCAGTTGGATCAGGCGACAGCTCTGCGGGCCGAAGCGGAAGCCATCAAAGCCGAATATGAAGCCAAGGCGAAGCAAGCGGCGATTGACGCCGAAGCGATGAAGGCTGCGGCGGAAGAAGAAGCCAAGTTGATCGTATCGCGCGCCAAGTCCGACGCAACCGCGTTGATTGGCCGCCGTGCGCAAGCTGCCGAAGACAAAATCGCTGCCGCCGAACGCGCGGCGATTGCCGATGTGCGCAAGACTGCGGCCACGGCTGCTGCGGCCGCTGCTGCGCAGCTTATTGCTGCGCATCATGACGCAAAGGCCGACGCTGCGTTAATCGATCAGTCGATTGCGGCCCTGAACTAAGCCTACGCCCCCCAACCTCGTCATTCCCGCGTAGGCGGGAACCCAACTCCCGCCATTTCATTATCCTGACCCGGTAATTGCTCCCTTAGAGCTCCGGAGTTGGATTCCCGCCTTCGCGGGGATGACGAAGAATATGCCTATCGGTCCGCCTGTGCGGGAATGACGGTGGGTAAGCTAAAGACGCTGTATCTGCCGGAATGACATTGAGTCTGCCAATGGCTCCGCCTACATGGCAGGCAGCATGTCCAAAGCCGACCGCCCCGACCAACCCAACGCAGCCTCCCGCTTTAGCGAGGAAAAGGCGACCTATGCGGTGCGCGGTGCGGACACGCCAGATTTCGACACCGGCATCGCCGCGATCCGAAATGTCCTTAAAACCCTCCCGCTCAAACCTGGCGTCTACCGCATGCACGATGCGCGCGGCGACGTGCTTTATGTTGGTAAAGCGCGCGCCTTAAAGAATCGCGTTGGCAATTATGTGCAGATTGACCGGCTCCCCAACCGCTTGCGCCGGATGGTGGCGCTGACGCGGTCCATGACCATTGTCACAACCAACAGCGAGGCTGAGGCGCTGTTGCTTGAGGCGCAGTTGATCAAGCGTTACCGCCCCGCTTACAACGTGCTGCTGCGTGACGACAAAAGCTTTCCCTTCATCTTGCTGCGCGCCGACCATAAATTTCCCCGCATTCAAAAACATCGCGGTGCGCGGCGACATAAGGGCCAATATTACGGCCCGTTCGCTAGCGCTGGCTCCGTCAACCAAACACTGAACGCGCTGCAAAAATTGTTTTTGCTGCGAAGCTGCACTGACAGTTTCTTCAACAATCGCGACCGGCCTTGTTTATTGTATCAGATCAAGCGCTGTTCCGCGCCGTGTGTCGGGCGGATTGACGACGCGTCATATGACAGTCTTGTCGCAGACGCTAAATCCTTCCTCGACGGCAAATCCTCCTTTGTACAAGCGAAGCTGGCCAAGGAAATGGAATCCGCCGCCGAGGCTCTCGATTTCGAACGCGCTGCCATGGTCCGCGACCGGCTTCGGGCGCTTACCTTCATTCAGGGGTCGCAGGCGATCAACGCGCAAGGCGTGGGCGACGCGGACATCTTCGCGCTAGCACATCGCAACGGCGTGATGGGCATTCAGGCATTTTTCATTCGTGGCGGGCAGAATTGGGGGCATCGCTCCTTCTTCCCCGCGCATGTTGCCGAAATAAGCGAGGACGAAGTGTTCACCAGCTTCCTCGCGCAATTTTATGAGGATGTACCCCCTGCAAAATCCATTTTCCTTGATCGGCAACTGGGCGAGGCAGACTTGTTGGCGCAAGCCTTGTCCGAACGTGCCGAACGCAAGATCGAAATCAGCGTGCCGCAACGCGGCGACCGTGCGCGCTTGGTTAAACAAGCGACGCGCAACGCCGAAGAAGCGCTCGACCGCAAGCTGGCGGAGAGCACCACGCAGGGTAAATTGCTGCAAGAGGTGGCTGACCTGTTCGAATTGCCCGAAGCGCCGCGCCGAATCGAAGTTTATGACAACAGCCATATTCAGGGAACAAACGCGCTGGGCGCGATGATCGTTGCCGGGCCAGAAGGTTTCATCAAGGGCCAATATCGCAAGTTCAATATCAAAAACCCTGACACTGCGCCGGGTGATGACTTCGCCATGATGCGCGAAGTCATGGCGCGGCGTTTTGGGCGGCTCGTAAATCCTCCCCGTGCCGGGGAGGGGGACCAGCCGCAGGCTATTGGAGGGGGTGTGCAGTCATCCGTTGTGTCCGAAGGAAGCCCCCCTCCGTCAGTTGCTGCGCAACTGCCACCTCCCCGTGCCGGGGAGGATTTTGAACCCGAACGCGATGAAAACTGGCCCGATCTTGTCCTGATCGATGGTGGCAAGGGGCAAATGAGCTCCGTCATGCAAATCGTGCGTGAACTGGGCGTTGAGGATGTTGCCTTTATCGGCGTGTCCAAAGGCCCTGACCGTCACGCGGGCCGCGAGATGTTCCACTTCCCCGATGGCCGCGAATTTACCTTGCCCGTCAACGCGCCCGTCATGTTTTATTTGCAACGGCTGCGCGATGAGGCGCACCGCTTTGCCATTGGTGCGCACCGCGCGAAACGCAGCAAGGCCATTACCGTCAGTGCGCTTGACGAAGTTCCGGGCATTGGCCCGTCGCGCAAAAAGGCGCTATTGATGCATTTCGGCACCGCCCGCGCCGTGCGTAATGCCAGCCTTGAGGATTTGCAAAAGACCCCCGGCGTATCTGCCGCCGTCGCACAGACGGTCTATGATTATTATCACAGCAACGGGTGATGTCGGCAGTAGCGAAACTCTGCGCCGCTATTTTGATTGCATGGCGGGGTAGGTTCGATAGAGTCATGTCATGACGAACAATCAACTGTTGCTTGAAGCGATAGCGCTCAAAAAATGTGTCACCCTGGTGTATAACAATGTGCCGATGAAGCTGGCCCCGCATGTCCTGTATTCCAAACACAATGCCGTGTTCACCGATGCTGTCATATTGGAAAAACATGGCGTGGCGCGACGTGATAAGAAGATCGGCGCTTTCCATTTATCGGGGATCAACGAACTGCAACTGACGGACCAGCCATTTGAAATTGATGCTGCGTTTGAACCTGCCGCCGAAAAATATGCCGGTGTGACCTTATTCATGGTCAGCGCGGACGCAGGATAGAGCTTCCCCTCGCGCCGCAGTCTTGGCATGAGGGCGCATGGATATTTCGGCATCTGCCATAATCTGCGCGGTCCGCAACCATGGCGAAACAGGCGCCATTGTGCGCGGCTTTACCTCAGATTACGGCATGATAGCGGGCTATGTCGCGGGCGCGCGTGGTCGGCAATTGCGGCCAGTCCTCATCCCCGGCAATGTCATCAAGGGCGAATGGCGCACGCGCATCGCCGGACAATTGGCGCGCCTGACGCCCGAACCTTTGCACAGCCGTGCACATTTGTTAAGCGAACCATTGGCGATTGCCGCGATTGACTGGGTCACGGCGCTAACCGCAGCGACTTTGGCGGAGGGTGTGCCTTATCCGCGTGTCCATAGCGCAGCGGACGGTTTGCTATCCGCCATCGAGCTGGCGCCAGCGGCCAGGGTGTGGGCTGGGGCAGTGGCACAATATGAGAGTTTGCTGCTGGCCGAACTAGGCTATGCCGAAGAATATGATAGCGACAGCGCGCCCGTCGCAATGATGGCGCAGACCCGTAAGCGGCTGGTCGCTTATGTCTTGGGCGACCGCCGCGCCGATGTCATGGTCGCCCGCGAACGGCTCGTGGAGCGGTTGAAAAGGGCGGCGGTGTGATGGCCGCTACAACATCATAAAAAACCGTCGCACCAGCGCAGGCTGGTGCCTATCTCGTCTCTCGTTCGGGCGCAGTGCTTTTCGGCAATGCGACATAGGCCCCAGCCTGCGCTGGGGCGACGGGATGTTTATTGCGAACAGAGTTGCATAAGCGCGCGGCTGTTGGCAGGGGAAACTCTGCCATTTCAGCTTCGTCATGCTGAACTGGTTTGTGCTCTGCACGCCTGCGGCTCCAGCATCCATCGTGCCCAATAGCCCGCGGCTTGTGACGAGAAATGGACCCTGAAACAAGTTCAGGGTGACGGTAGAAAATTAGAGGACAGTTCGAATGCTCATTGCCTTGTTACCTGGGGACGGAATTGGCCCCGAAGTCATTACGCAAGCACGCCGCGTTTTGGATGCGCTTGCCATCGACGGGCTGGTCTTCGAAGAAGCGCTCGTCGGCGGTGCAGCCTATATGGCGACCGGACATCCTTTACCGGCCGACACGCTCGCGCTTGCCAAGCGCGCGGATGCGATATTATTTGGTGCAGTGGGTGATCCGGATTGCGACGCGCTCGAACGGCATTTGCGACCAGAACAGGCGATATTGGGCCTGCGCAAGGAACTATCTTTGTTCGCAAACCTGCGCCCCGCCACATTGTTTCCCGAATTGGCCGACGCCAGCGCGCTTCGACCCGAAGTCGCGTCACAAATTGATATGGTCATCGTCCGCGAACTCAATGGCGATGTTTATTTCGGCGAAAAGGGTATGCGCAAAACCGCCGACGGCAAGCGCGAAGGCTATGATATCATGTCTTACAATGAGGATGAGGTTCGCCGCATCGCCCGCGTCGGCTTTGACACCGCGATGGCGCGGGGCAGGAAACTCTGCTCGGTGGACAAGGCCAATGTGCTTGAAACGTCCCAATTGTGGCGCGATGTCGTCATCGAAACCCATGCCGAATATCCCGAAGTCGCTTTAACCCACATGTATGTCGACAATTGCGCGATGCAATTAGTACGCAACCCCGGCCAGTTTGACGTGATCGTGACGGGCAATTTGTTCGGCGACATATTGTCTGATCAGGCCAGCATGTGCGCTGGCTCGATTGGCATGTTACCTAGCGCCTCGCTGGACGCCGCCCAGAAGGGCTTATACGAGCCCATCCACGGCAGCGCGCCCGATATCGCGGGGCAGGGCAAGGCCAACCCGCTTGCGACGATATTGTCGGCGGCGATGATGCTGCGTTACTCGCTGGGCTTGCCGGAGCAGGCCGACCGTATTGAAGCGGCGGTCGCCAAAGCACTCGCGGCTGGTGCCCGTTCGCCCGATCTTGGTGGCACATATTCGACCAGCGAAATGGGTGATGCGGTGCTTGCCGCCTTGACCTGAACCCTGCTCTCCCCGAAAAGCGAACTTATGAAGAAAACTACAGGCCAGAATCGCGAAATTACCAAGCATTGGCGTCCCGCCACGCAAGCGGTGCGAGGCGGCACTTGGCGCAGTGAGCATGGCGAGACGTCGGAGGCATTGTTCCTGTCGTCGGGCTTTACCTATGACGATGCTGAAACCGTTGCTGCGCGCTTTGCCGGTGAACAGGATGGCATGACCTATTCGCGGTTGCAGAACCCGACGGTGCAAATGCTCGAAGAACGCATTGCGTTGATGGAGGGGGCAGAGGCATGCCGGGTCCAAGCCTCGGGCATGGCGGCGATGACCACGGCGTTATTGTGCCAGTTGCAAATGGGCGATCATGTCGTTGCCGCGCGCGCGGCCTTCGGATCGTGCCGCTGGCTAACGGACAATTTGCTGCCCAAATGGGGTATCAGCACGACCACAATCGACAGCCGCGATAATGATGCGTGGAAGGCAGCTATTCAGCCGAATACGAAAGTGTTCTTCTTTGAAACGCCGGCAAATCCGACGATGGACATTGTCGACATGGCCTATGTCTGCGGACTGGCGAAAGAACATGGCATCACCACAGTCGTCGATAACGCCTTTGCGACGAGCGTGTTGCAACGCCCGATGGACTTTGGCGCCGACGTTGTCGCCTATAGCGCGACGAAATTGATGGACGGGCAGGGCCGCGTTCTGGCCGGCGCAGTGTGCGGCTCGCAACAATGGATCGATGACGTGTTGTTGCCGTTTCAGCGCAACACGGGGCCAAACCTGTCGCCCTTTAACGCATGGGTGGTGCATAAGGGGCTTGAGACGTTGGAACTGCGCGCCATGCGGCAGTCGGAAAATGCGCTTGTCGTCGGTAAATTCCTTGAGGGCCGCGTGCCGCACATGATGCACCCCGGCCTTGAAAGCCACCCGCAACATGCACTTGCGATGCAGCAGATGAAGGCGTGCGGGCCGATTTTCGCCTTTTCGGTCGATGGTGGCCGTAAACAAGCGCATGCCTTGTTAAATGGACTTCAGTTGATCGACATCTCGAACAATATTGGCGACGCACGCAGCCTGATGTGCCACCCGGCATCCTCCACGCATCACGGCATGGGCCCCGAAGCCCGCGAAGCGATGGGCGTTGGCGAAGGTTTGATCCGCATCAATGTCGGTTTGGAAGACCCGGCGGATTTGATCGAAGATTTAGATCAGGCACTCAAGGCCGCTGGTTTATGAGCAGTATCCTCGATTCCTTTTTCGCCGCCAGCGCGACGACCGATGGCATTACGGTCCGCGTCTCGCCCAATTTTTTGGTGGAACAATCCGCGCCCGCTCAAGGTCGTTGGTTCTGGTCGTACCATATCCGCATCGAAAATGTGGGTGATGAGCCTGTGCAATTGATGACTCGGCATTGGCGGATTACCGATGGTCGCGGCACGATCAGCCATGTCGATGGCGACGGCGTGGTGGGCGAACAGCCGCTTTTACGTCCCGGTGAGAGCCATGATTATGTTTCCGGCTGCCCCTTGCCGACACCCAGTGGCACAATGGAAGGCAAATACCGCTTCGTGCGGGAGGACGGGACGACGTTCTTGGTGGAAATCCCCCGCTTCACTTTGGTGGCCCCAGCTACGGCGCGATGAGCCTACGCGCATGAAACGCACCCATCTCCCCCTAAACGGTCTGCGCGTGCTTGACGCTGCGGCGCGGCATTTGAGCTTTACGAAGGCTGCCGACGAACTCGCGGTCACACCTGCCGCTGTTGGTCAGCAAATCCGCGCGCTGGAGGATATGTTGGGCGTCGTGCTGTTCCGCCGCACGCCCAAGGGGCTTGAACTGACGGACGAAGCGGCAAACGGCCTTGATGCCCTGCGCGCCGGGTTCCTGCAATTCGAAGAATCGGTCCGTGCGATGCAGGCGGGGCAGTCGTCCAATACGCTGACCATTGCTGCGCCGCGTGATTTCACCGCCAAATGGCTCGCCGCACGGCTGGCGACCTTTAGCAAGGCCAACCCCGATACGCGCTTTAATTTGGTTGCAGCGGACGAGAATATTGACTTTACCGAGGCTAATCTTGACCTCGCGATCCGCCTGACCACTGGGCCGGGGGAACATGAAGGCATCTGCCTTGCGGCGGGCGCTTATGTCACCGTCGCCGCGCCAAAGGGCGGGGCAGAAACCCCGATTAGCTGGCCCAATTGCCCGGTGGCAGAGGGCGTTGCCGCTTTGCGCTTGGCCGACGCCGGCCTCGCCATTGATGCCGCTGCGATTGGGCTAGGCAGGGCGATTGTTCCACTCCTGCTGGCCGAGGCGGATATTGCGAGCGGCAAAGTCCGTGCGGTCGATAATGCGAAAGAAAGCGATGAAGCCTATTGGCTGGTCGCGCCCTTGCCGCAATGGCGGCAGAAAAAGGTAAGGGCGCTGGTAGAGGCGTTGACGGCACCGTGAGGGCGTCATCCATATGTTTTGAAGTGAGGGCGTCATCCTAATGTTATAAATCGTCGTCACCCTGAACTTGTTTCAGGGTCTATCGTGCGGCCACGGCGGATCTTGAAAGACGCAATGGATCCTGAAACAAGTTCAGGGTGACGATGGGGAGTGTTCAGGGTGACGATGGGGGATGTTCATGGTGACGAGGGGGAATGTTCAGGGTGATGCTCGTCGGAAGACACCAGCCTCCTATCACGCGTCGATCGTATCTTCATCCAACTGCGCGGCGTTTTCCTGAATGAAGTTAAACCGGTGCTCCGGATTTTTGCCCATCAGGCGGTCGACCAGGTCATTGACCACCGCGCGGCGTTCATATTCATGCGGCAAGGTGATGCGGATCAGCGAGCGGGTCGCCGGGTCCATTGTGGTTTCCTTCAACTGGTTCGGGTTCATTTCGCCCAAGCCCTTAAACCGGCCAACATCGACCTTCTTGCCCTTGAACACCGTCGCTTCCAATTCGGCGCGGTGGGCGTCATCGGCGGCGTAGACGCTTTGGCTGCCATGCGTCAGGCGATAGAGCGGCGGGCGGGCGAGGAACAGATGCCCGGCCTTCACGATCTCCGCCATTTCTTGGAAGAAAAATGTCATCAGCAAGGTCGCGATATGCGCGCCATCGACATCTGCATCGGTCATGATGATGATGCGTTCATAGCGCAGATTGTCGGGGTTGCAGTCCTTGCGCGTGCCACAGCCCAGCGCCAATTGCAGGTCGGCGATTTCATTGTTCGCGCGGATCTTGTCGGCGGTGGCCGATGCGACGTTGAGGATTTTACCCCGAATTGGCAAAATCGCCTGCGTCTTGCGGTCACGCGCTTGCTTTGCGCTGCCGCCCGCGCTGTCGCCTTCGACGATGAACAATTCGGTGCCGGTCGGGTCGTCCGACGCACAATCGGTCAGCTTGCCGGGTAAGCGCACCTTACGGCCTGAGGTCGCGGTCTTGCGCTTGACTTCACGCTCGGCCTTGCGGCGCAAGCGGTCATCGACTTTTTCAAGGATGAAGCCCATCAATGCCTTGCCGCGTTCCATATTGTCGGCAAGATAATGGTCGAAATGGTCGCGCACCGCATTTTCGACAAGGCGCGTGGCCTCAGGCGAGGTCAGGCGGTCCTTGGTCTGGCTTTGGAATTGCGGGTTTCGGATAAACACCGACAACATCAATTCGGCTTCGTTGAAAATGTCTTCTGCCGAAATCTGCGCGGCTTTTTTCTGGCCAATCAATTCGCCAAAGGCGCGCAGGCCCTTGGTCAGCGCGGCACGAACGCCTGCCTCGTGCGTGCCGCCATCGGGCGTGGGAATCGTGTTACAATACCAGCTATAGGAACCGTCCGAATATAACGGCCACGAAATGGCCCATTCGACACGGCCTTGCGCGTCGGGAAAATCCTGCGTCCCGGCGAAAAATTCGGTCGTGGCGCAGGCACGGGTGCCAAGCTGCTCTCGCAAATGGTCGGACAGGCCGCCGGGGAATTGGAACACCGCTTCGGCGGGCACATCGTCGCTGGCCAGTTCGACATCGCAGCGCCAGCGGATTTCGACACCAGCAAATAAATAAGCCTTTGACCGCGCGAGACGGAACAGCCTTGCGGGTTTGAACTTTGCGTCTGCGCCAAAAATCTCGTGGTCGGGTGTAAAGGCAATCGTTGTTCCGCGCCGGTTCGGCGTTGGGCCCAATTCCTCCAGTTTGCCGAGCGGAAGGCCTTGCGAAAAGCGCTGGCGATAGAGCTGCTTGTTCCGCGCGACTTCGACTAAAGTGTCCGTTGACAGCGCATTGACGACCGACACACCCACGCCATGCAGGCCGCCGGAGGTCGCATAGGCCTTGTCGGTGAATTTACCGCCGGAGTGCAAGGTTGTGAGGATGACCTCAAGTGCGGACTTGTCGGGGAACTTCGGATGAGGATCGACTGGAATGCCACGGCCATTGTCGGTGATGGTCAGGCGGTTGCCGACACCCAGATGCACTTCGATCCGGCTGGCGTGGCCGGCAACAGCCTCATCCATTGAATTGTCGAGCACTTCGGACGCCAGATGGTGCAACGCGCGTTCGTCGATGCCGCCAATATACATGCCTGGGCGACGGCGAACAGGCTCAAGCCCCTCCAACACCTCAATCGCAGAAGCGGTATAATCATTGGATGCAGCGGTGGCGGCCGCACTGCCGCCGAACAGGTCATCGGTCATGTGCATGCTATAGGCACGGGAGAGTCACCCGCGCAAGCACGAGCACAAAGCTTTGAAAATCGCCTGTGGATATTTCGTTTCCGGCCCTTAACGAACCCGTGGTCCACCGAACGGCATGGGTGGAGGGGGGCGGCGCACACCGCGTGGAAGCTGCGCCTGATAGGCACGGCCGCAATGTTCGACGCAATAAGGAAAGCCCGGGTTTACCGGCACACCGCAGAAATGGAAATCCGCCTCACCCGGGTGGCCAAGTGGCCAGCGGCAAATACGCTCGTTCAAATCGAGCAAGGACGTTTTGTCCGCCATTTCGCGGCTTGGCTTTGCGGGCACAAGGCGGCGTGGCGGGGCAGGTGGGATCGGCGCTTGTTGATCGCCCGGACCCTGACGCATAAAGCCGCCGGGTCCAATCGATACGATACGCGGCATCGCCGACGCGCGCGGTGCGGGCGCATCTGCGATATCGTCATCTGCGCGCACGGGGGCAATGGGTTCAGCGGCCGGTGCGGAGGAACGTGGCCGCGCTGGCGCAGCGGCGGCAGGAGCCTTTGCCGGCGCCGGTGCTGCCTTTTTCGGCGCAGCTTTTTTGTCCGCGTCGTTCGACTTCACAGGGGAAGGGCGTGATTTCAGGCCCAACCGGTGCGCCTTGCCAATAACGGCATTGCGGCTGACGCCGCCCAGTTCGTCTGCAATCTGGCTTGCGGTCAGGCCTTTGTCCCAAAGCGCCTTTAACTGATCAATCCGCTGGTCGGTCCACGACATAAATGCATTTCCAATAACGAGTTCTATTTGCCACGCGAATGACGCGATTGCGTCTTGCGGTTATCGCTGCAAGCCGATAGTCGATTGCGCGATGACTATCCACCATAAAAGCAACACTGGCCAAGATAGGGAGGCCAACCCCCTTGTGCAACTGCCCGACGGCGAACGCCATATCCGCAATGTAAACTGGGTTGGACTGCAAACCTTGTATATGAAAGAGGTCCGACGCTTTTTTAAGGTGCAGATGCAAACGGTGTGGGCGCCTGCCATCACGACCCTGCTCTATTTGATCATCTTCACCGTCGCCTTGGGCTCGGTCAAACCGACCGTGTTGGGCGTGTCGTTCGCCGACTTCATCGCGCCTGGCCTGATCATCATGGGCATGATGCAGAACGCTTTTGCAAACTCGAGCTTCTCGCTGTTGGTGGGCAAGATTCAGGGCACGATTGTTGATTATCTGATGCCGCCGCTTTCCAACGCGGAGGTTTTGGTCGCGCTCACGGCGGCTTCGGTGACGCGGGCGTTTCTGGTTGGCGCAACGATCTGGCTCGCCATGCTATTCTGGCCCGGCGTCCATGTCACGCCGGTTCATTTTTGGGCGGTTTTGTGGTTCGGGCTGATGGGGTCCATGATGCTCGCGCTCATCGGGGTCATGACGTCGATCTGGGCGGAAAAGTTCGATCACGCCGCTGCGGTCAGCAACTTCATTGTTGCGCCAGCCGCTTTGCTGTCTGGCACTTTCTATTCGGTTGATAAATTGTCACCTACTTTTCAGGCGATTAGCCACGCCAACCCGTTTTTCTACGCGATTTCGGGCTTCCGCTATGGCTTTATCGGGAGCGCGGATAGCCCGCTGGTGTTTGGCGCTTTGCTGTTATTGGGCCTCAATTCTGTGCTGGGGCTTATCTGCTATCTCTTGCTGCGCTCTGGATGGAAATTACGCGCATAATCTGCGCTGCCAAAGCGGCCTAACTTGCCGGCGTCCATGTCTGCTGCGCCGGACAAATGGGCCCGATACATCCTTTGACGACCAGATTGCCCGATGCGCCTTTATAGACAATCGAACGATAGGTTCTGCCCGATTTCGGATCGTAAATCTGGCCTTTCCATTCTTTGCCATTTGATTTGAATCCTGTCAGGACATTCATACCCAATATCGTTCGGTTGCGCAGCTTTTTGTCGGGGTTGTTCACATCCTTCGCGCCTGCACCTGCTGGCGGGGTGACTAGAAATTTGACCAGCTTCCCGCATAATGCCGCGCCACATTCGTACACTTCGACCACGCCGTCTTTGCTTTGCGTGACCCAGCGCCCGGAAATTGGCGCGGCGGCTTGCGCCGGAATAGCCGTGCATATTGCGGCTGCGATCATCCATGTTTTAGCGTTGTGCATATTTGGTCCTTTGCGTTGAAAAACAACATAAACGGGGAATAGGCAAGCCGCAATGCTTTTGCCTTTTACCAGTGTCATGCTAATTACCTAACGCATGAGTGAAATAATCCTGTTCGATTACTGGCGTTCGTCCGCAAGCTATCGTGTGCGCATCGTGCTGAACCTCAAAAATGTGCCGTATACGCGCGTGCCAATCAGCCTGCTGGACAATGCCCAAAGGGCGCCCGATTATGTGGCGCGCAATCCGCAGGGCTTTGTCCCGATGCTGTCCATCGACGGGCATGACCTGACGCAAAGCCTGGCGATTATTGACTATCTGGATGCACAATATCCCGATCCCGCGATGGTCTCTTCAAACCCGGCAGATCGGGCAAAAACATTGGCGCAGGCGCTGATTATCGCTGCTGACATACATCCCATCGATAATCTGCGCGTCCTGCGATATCTGAAGGACCAGATGGGCCAGTCGCAAGAGGCGGTGGACCAATATTACCGGCACTGGATAATCGAAGGCTTTACGGCGTTGGAGGCAATGGCCCCAGAAGATGGCTTGTTCGGCGGCGACCTGCCGAATTTGGCCGATGTCTGCCTTGTCCCGCAAATGGCGAATGCCCGCCGCTTGGCTACGCCGATGGATGCCTTTCCCAAGCTATTGCGGATGGATGCCGCGCTGACCGCATTGCCGGCTTTTGCTGCGGCGCATCCTGACCAAGTGAAGCCCGACTGATGCCTACAAAAAAACTGACGCTCGGTGCGTTTCTGCCTTATCAATTATCCATCACATCGAACGCGGTCAGTAACCTGATCGCGAGGGCATATCGTGGCAAATTTGCGCTAAAGGTGCCGGAATGGCGCGTAATGGCACTGTTGGGCGAAAGCGATGTGGCGACGCAGCGGATATTGGTTGCGGCAACCGCAATGGACAAGGTCACCGTTAACCGCGCATGCAAGGCGTTGGAGGAGCGCAGCTTGATCAGCCGTGTGCCGAACACGTCGGATGGTCGTTCACATCATCTGGCGCTCACCCCAGCCGGACGCGATTTGTATGAACAAATTGTGCCAGAGGCTTTGACGTTAGAGGCCGAACTTGAGAAGATATTAGGCAGCGGCGAGGCGGAGTTGCTGGAGGCGATGTTGGCGCAATTGCGCGCGCGGGTCGTTGAGCTCGGCTAAGTTCGCAGCTATTTCAATCGGTCGATATCGCGGGACGTCCGACCTTCGCACTGGCGGTTGCGGGCATCTTATTCTCCAGCACGTCCAACCAGATCCGTGCATTCTCGCCTATGAAAACCTGCGGCCGCGATGGCCTCAATTCCAACGCGTCTTCCCATTGTGTAATGAGCCCGGTGGCTTCGGCAACGGCAGCGTCAAATTTCTGCGGTTTGCGCAAGGCGTTGTTCATCAATGCATCGCCAAAAAACGTCCAGTCATTACCCGGTGCGCAGCCAAATGAAGGGCGTTGCGACGATGCCGCAGTCACGATAACGGTCTGATCATTGGTCAGCAGCGGGATGAAAATTCCGGAATAGCAGGCGGATAGCATGACCATGCGGCGTTTGACGCCGATACCGTCGAGCAAGTCGGCCAATCGTTGAGGCGCTATCATGCCCGCGGCATTTTCCCTGTCACGATAGGCAAGGCCCGACACAGGGTGCCCATGGCTGGTGGCGAACAGGATGAGGACATCCTCCTTCCTATCCATCTTGCCGGCAATGGCAGCCATGGCAGTGGCGAGGTTTGAAGGCGACCCTTGCGGTGCGCCTGTGGCTTTATCATCTGCGCCAGCGGCCAAATACACCGTGCGACCAGCCGCCCCATAACGCCGCTCCAATATTTTGGCGGCTTCAGCCGACTCGCGCGCAAAGACCGCGTCGGAATCGAGGCCAATGGACAGCACATAGGCGTCAACGACACCCGGCCTTTGCGGTTGCAATGCGGAGATAGCGCGCGCCATCCTCTCATGCTGCGCCAAATACCAGGTTGCTGACCGGTTCTGTTCCGCAAACCACCCGTTTTTTGCGGCTTCGACGGTGTTGAAATTCTGTTGCTGGCTAAAGGCAGAGCCGGTGACGAGCAGCGAAAGCGCCATCGCTCCTGCCTGAACCAACCGCAATTTGGCGTTTTTATATGCCATGTTGCTATGTCTAAACGCAGAGTTGTGGTTGCCGCAACTGCAATATCGTTGCATGAAGGACAAAAGCCGGAGAAAGATAATGAAACTTGCATCATTGAAGTCGGGCCGTGACGGACATCTGGTTGTCGTTTCGGACAATCTTGCTTGGTATGCCGACGCCGCGCACATCGTCCCGACATTGCAGGCCGCACTTGACGATTGGGAAGAGTTTGCGCCCCGATTGCAAGCGCTTGCGACCGATCTTGAACATGCCGTCATTCCGCGCGAACGTTTCCACGAACATGACGCCGCCGCACCTTTGCCGCGCGCGTATCAATGGGCGGACGGTTCGGCTTATGTCAATCATGTCGAATTGGTCCGCAAGGCGCGGGGCGCGGTCCTGCCCGACAGCTTCTGGCATGACCCGTTAATGTATCAGGGCGGTTCCGATGCATTCATGGGTGCCCGCGACGACATTCCCTTAGCCGACGAGGCGTGGGGATGTGATCTTGAGGCGGAAATTGTCGTCGTAACTGGCGATGTGCCGCAAGGAACATCGGCGCAGGACGCCTTGTCTTATGTCCTGCTGGTGGGCCTTGTGAACGATGTATCGTTACGCAACCTCATTCCCGCCGAGTTGGAAAAGGGCTTTGGCTTTGTCCAATCGAAACCCGCTAGCGCTTTATCGCCCGTGTTCGTAACGCCGGACAGCCTTGCGGACCATTGGCAGGGTGGAAAGCTGCACCGCACATTGCATGTTGACCTTAACGGCGCGCCATTTGGACGCGCGGTGGCTTCGGACGATTGTACTTTTGATTTCGGAACCTTGATCGCGCATCTCGCCAAGACGCGCAATATCGGGGCAGGGTCGATTATCGGTTCGGGCACAGTTTCCAACCGTGACGCCGATGGTGGCCCCGGCAAGCCCGTCGCCGCTGGCGGCCTTGGCTATAGCTGTTTGGCCGAAGTACGCATGGTCGAGAAAATCCAGACGGGCGACATGGTGACGCCATTCCTGAAGGACGGCGATGTTGTGCGGATTGAAGTGCTCGACAATGCCGGACACAGTATCTTTGGCGCTATCGAGCAGACCGTCCGTAAAAATTGAAGGGGCGGCCAAAAGGCCACCCCTTCGTCATCTGCGTCATTGTTGTTTCGAGAAGGCGTCGCTGATCGAGCAGGCAGCAGGCCCAAGGATAACGATAAACAATGTCGGCAGAATGAAGAGGATAAGTGGGACGGTCATTATAGCTGGTAAACGCGCGGCCTTTTCCTCGGCGCGCATCATGCGTTCATTCCGGAATTCTGCGGATAACACCCGCAACGCCGAAGCCAGTGGGGTCCCGTATTTCTCGGTCTGGATCATGGTTGTGACCACGCCCCGGATCGAATCAAGATTGACGCGATAGGCCAAGTTTTCAAACGCCGCCCGGCGCTCCGTTAAAAACCCAAGCTCAATGGCGGTGAGGGCAAATTCGTCACCCAATTCGGGATAGCCGCGGCCTAATTCCTTTGCCACGCGGTTAAAAGCGGCGTCCACGGTCAAGCCAGCCTCGGCGCAGATCACCAACAAGTCGAGCGCATCGGGCAGGCCCTTACGAATGGCGAGGGTACGTTTCGTTACCAAGTTGGTAAGGTAGATGTCTGCCGCCTTATAACTCAGGATAGCGGCGGCAGAAAACGCACCGAATTTTTTGAACGCGCCCCAATCAGGAACGCCGTCCAAGACGTAAATGTAAATGCCTGCGCCGCCGCCAATAATGATGGGAAGCATCATGCGGCAAAAGATCACCGTCACGGCTAATTCCTTACGGCGAATACCCGCTTGCGCCAGCCGCTGCTGCACCGCCTTAACCTGATCGTCCTGAAGCACTTGCAGGTTGGACAGAAGCTGCCGCATCTTGTCCGTCGTTTCGGTCTTGCGGATAAGCTTCGCCCGCTTTTTGGACGTGGTTGCGGTAATCCCGGCCTTTAATTGCTCCCGCCGTTCATTCAGCGCCTTGACGCGTTTTACCATAGGGTCGCGCACGGTGACCGCAGAGTAAATCGCGATCAGCACCGCCATGCAAGCCACTGCGGAAAGCAAGGTGGCGACCCACAATATGTCGATGCCCATCAGTTGAGGTCCAGCCGCATTGGTCATGTTTCTTGTCCTGTTCCCAACTTAGATTTCGAAATTGACCATCTTGGCCATGATGAAGGCGCCAATGGACATCCATAATGCGCCGCCAAGGCCGGCGATCATCAGGCGCGGTTCAGAGAAAAAGCCAGCCAGATATTCCCGGTTCACCACCCAGACCATGCCGAAGACAAAGAATGGCAGCGATCCGACAATATAGGCTGACGCTTTGGATTCTGACGACATCGCCCGTATTTTCAGCTTCATCTGCGCACGTTTGCGCAAAACTTCGGCAAGGTTGGCCAAGGTTTCGGCAAGATTACCGCCGGTTTCACGCTGAATGGCAAGGGTGATGACGAAAAACTGGAACTCCGCTGTCCCCAAACGGTCGGCGGTTTCCTGAAGCGAATCTTCCATGCTTTTGCCGATTTTGATTTTTTCCGTGACCATTTTGAATTCTTCGCCGACTGGTCCGGGTACTTCGCGTGCCACAACGCCAATCGTCTCGCCAACCGGAAGACCTGATTTCAACCCACGTACCAACAATTCGATGGCGTCGGGGAAACTTGTTGTGAAATTCTTGATCCGCCGCGCCATGAAGGAGTTGACCACCATGTGCGGCAGACCCGCACCGATCAGCAGACCCGCAAACAGCCCCAAAAACAAAGGTGCACCGCGCAGCCAGAACACAGCCATCACCAGAAAAGCAAGGCTGCCCGACGCATATAGATATTGCTGCAACGTCCATTTTTTGCCGGTTTGCGCAAGCCGCAGGCGCAATTTGTTCAAGCGGCTGATTTGCTGGCCATCCAGAAATATCATCGGACGGCGCGCGGCCACAGCTTTACGCATTTGTAGTTCAACGCGGGTATCGGCACTGTCGGAATGCCGCATCTTAACCGCGCTCAACCGCCGCATTGTCGACTTGCTCGCATTTGCTCCCATAAACCCAATAGCCAGCAAAACGAAAATCAGGATTATCCCTGTGCCTATGATCAATGTCTGCATGTTGTTTGCTCTGTCATTATGCCCTTGGGCGGATGCCCGCTTACTTCTTTTTCAACATGTTTTTGAAACCGGCAAAAGCCGACTTTTTTGCTTTAACTTTGGTCGCAGCGGCATCGGCCTCAGCCGTTTCCGCGCTACTTCCGGCAATCATTTCAGCCAGCGCCGATATGCCTAATGACAACTTACTGCTGCGCACGGCCTCGACCACCGGTTTGCCAAGCTTTGCGGCTTGCGCCATGGCCTTCGGGTCGGCAGGCAGCATGAGATCAATCTTGCGTTCAATCGTACTTTCGAAATCCTTGCGCGTGATTTCAACGACCGCGCTTTGCACATTATTGGCTACGACCAGCACTTTGCAGTGGGGTGCATTCTGTTTCAGCCACGCCAGCACGCGGATGCTGTCCCGCGCGGACGCGAGCGTCAATTGGGTCGCGACGACGGCGATGTTCACGTCATGCATCAAATGCGGATAGGCAATCAACATGCTGCGTGGCAGGTCTATAACTGTGTTTTCGAACGCCCCTCGGAATTCTTCCTGTAACTGGAATAATGCCGATCCATCGGTTAGGACGGGGTTGTTCATTGGCGCTTCGGCGGACAATATCGAAAGCCGGTCATTGGCCTTAATCATTGCGCGTTCGATGAACAGGGCGTCGATCCGGCTTGGGTTGTCAATGGCATCGGTCAGGCCGCGGCCCGGCTCCAGATCCATCGCCAATGCCGCAGTGCCGAAATGGATGTCCAGATCAAGCAAACCCGTTTGGTGGCCTTGACCTTGCGAAAATGTCCATGCCAGCGATGCCGCAATCGTTGATGCGCCCGAACCACCTCGGGTGCCGATTCGGGCTGACCTACTGTGCCGGTCAGAAGCACGACGCCGTTCATCGTGGTGACGACGATTTGCGATTCTGGCATGGCGATTGTCAGCATTTGCGCAATCGAGTCCATGTTGCTGCCGACGCGGACGGTTGCTTGAAAGATATTGCGGCCTGCCGCATCCGTGGCGAAGACGGTGGTTTCGCCAGGGCCTTTGCCCAAGATGTAGATTTGGTGCCCCGACTTGACTTCGACATCGGCGATGGCGGGGTCAGCAACCACGACGTCAGTGATGTTCGAACCCAGATTGACCTGTTGACCGCGTCCGATGGACAATATCATCAGCCTGCCGTCCTTTGCGGATTGCGCTGCGGCTGTTGCAGGTAATAGCACCAAGGCCGAAGTGCACGAAGCAGCGGTCATGGCGATGGCGGCAAAGCCCGACTGTATTCTGGTAAAACGTGCCATGTTGTTATCTCCGGCTAATGTCGACTTCGGTCATATTGCCGCCACGCGACACACGGACCACAGGACCCTTCATGATTTTCTCGACTTGCTTTTGCGTGCGCGCTGCTTCTGCGGCGACGGCAATGGGCATTTGCGCGGGCACGCTGCTGCGTTGGAAGCGTGAGACATCACCGCCGGTGGCATAGGTGCTGCGGCCTGCGGATGGGCGTTGGGCGACCTGCCGCATAATGGCTTGCTCTTCCTCTGCGGTTGCGTCTTCGGGAATGCTAACCTCACCCGACGCCATGGCCATCTCAAGCTCGGCCGCATTGTCCGTCAGTGCGCGCAAGGACAGGCTGATGGTACCGATGGATTGGGCAACGGTAATCTTTTCTGCGATGCGCGGTGTGGCTTCGATGGTGACCAATTTATACTCAGTCACAACCGTGTTACCCTTTTCATCCAGCGTTGGCGTTGCGCGTTGGTCGGTTGCAAGCACGCGTAAGTTGCGCACGATGGTTTCCGAAACCTTCAATGGAGGGCCGCTGCTGGCGTTCACATTCTGTGTCAGGACCAGGTCGACGCGGTCGCCGGGAAAGACAAATCCGGCAACGCCCGTCAGTGCCGATACAGGCACCGTAACAGCGCGCATGCCAGGACCAAGCGCCGCAGCAAGGAAGCCGCGATCACCCGGCTTTACCAGCGAACCTTGCGTGAGTGGCTGCCCTGCAGTGACGGCGTTGCGGACAACGGTGCCAACCAGACCATCAATCGATGCACCCTTGTCACCTTCTTTGAAATAAGCCGATTGAACCAGCTCCTTTGGCCATGGCTGGTAGCGAACGCTGTCTGCGGTGATCAGCGTGCCGGGAGGCAACGCTCGCGTTGCGACCAGAACCTTTGGCCCTGTTGATGCTGGCACTGGAGCTGCTGCAGCTTGCGGTGCCGAAGCGCCGGTGAACATGCTGCGCGCCATAAAGGCGGTGATTGCTGCAATGAGTAACGCAGCCACCAGCAATACGACTTTTTTCCTATCCATGACAAACTGTCCCCTGAGTGGTCCCGTGAATGAAACTGTTACTTCATGTAAAATGGTTAAAAATCTGTTCACCAGCTATCCACAACCCTGCGGTAGCGATGGCTACACCATAGGGGATGCGCGCATGGCCATCTCGTTGTTTTGCCTTGTGAATGAGTAGGAAAATCAGGGTCACAAATGCCCCGATTATTGACGCATATAAAATTAACCGGATGACATCTATCCAGTGAAACCACAGCGCCAAGGCGGCAAAAAGCTTTACATCGCCGCCGCCCATTGCGCCGAAATGGAACGCAGCGGCGAAGACCGCGAAGGTCAGCGAGGCGGTGAAAATATGGATACCGATTTCAGGCAGGCCGAAACCTCCGCTCGCGAACCAATACACAGGTGCGCCCAACGCAATGGCGAGCGTCACGCTGTTGTAAATCAGCCGGTATCGGATGTCGGTGTAGATCGACACCAACAGCGCAATTGCCAAGCCAATAAGGGTAAAGTAGATGATCGGTTCATTGGTCATCCGTCCGGGATTAACCATGAAAGATTGCCAAAAGGTAAGCATGCACGTGACCAACACAGCTATGAACCGACGCATGATCCCTGCTGACGCAGTGGAGAGCATTTGGCATGCCGCCGACCAATGGGCCATTCGCCGCATTGATTGGCAAGGCGCAAACCCGCCGCGCGGGTCGTTATTGTTCCTGCCGGGCCGCGGCGACCATTATGAAAAATATCTGGAGACGCTGGCATATTATGCCGATGCCGGCTGGCGCGTGACGGCAATCGACTGGCGCGGGCAGGGCGAATCCGGACGGTTATTGGCGGACCCGCAAGTGGGTCATATCGATGATTTCGGCACTTGGATTTCTGATCTGCGGTTTTTTTGGAGCGCTTGGAAACAGGAAAATCCCGGCCCGGTTGTCGTCATGGCGCATAGCATGGGCGGGCATTTGGCCATGCGTGCTTTGGTGGAAAAGGCGATTGACCCTGACGCTGTGGTGTTGAGCGCGCCGATGTTGGGCATTCAAACCGGTGGCCTGCCGCTGGCCCTGAACCATGCTTTTGCCAAGTTGATGGTCAAAATCGGCAGGGGCGAGGATGCCGCATGGAAAGTCAGCGAGAAGCCCATGTCGCCCATGGCGATGCGTGGCAAAATGTTGACGCATGATGATGATCGTTACGAAGACGAAATCGCGTGGTGGAAATTGCGCCCCAATGTCAAATTGGGGCCGCCAAGCTGGCATTGGATCGAACGCGCAATTGCGTCGATCCGCATGTTGGAAGCGCCGGGTCTGTTGGAGGCGGTGAAGACACCCATCCTGCTGCTCGCGACCACCGGCGACCAATTGGTTAGCACCCCGCGCGTGATTGCCGACAGCAAACGCCTGCTACATGCCGAAACATTAATCTTCGGCACAGAGGCCGCGCATGAATTGTTGCGGGAGGCGGATCCCGTGCGTGACCAGTGCCTTGTGCGGATTAATAGCTTTTTGGAAGCCAACGCACCGCGAAAATGAGCGACTTTGACTTTGCCATTATCGGCGCTGGCATTGCTGGTGCAAGCCTTGCGGCGATATTGTCCGCGCGGGCATCGGTGGTGTTGATTGAGACAGAGGCGCATCCCGGCTATCATGCGACGGGCCGATCAGCCGCATTCTGGGTCGAATGCTATGGCGGCCCCAAGGTTCAGCCGCTTACCACGGCGTCAGGTCCGTTTTTGGCCGCGCCGCCCGCGGATTTTCATGACGGCCCATTAATGCACACGCGCGGCGCACTGCACATCGGTACATCGGATCAGACGGCGATGGCGGACCATATGCTCGCCGAATTTGCGGCCAGCGGCGTGCATATCGATGTCAGCGACCGCGCCGCAGTGGCAACTTATGTCCCCGGACTGCGCAGCGCATGGACGCATGGCCTTTGGGAACCAGATTGTTGCGATATTGATGTTGCTCATTTGCACGCCGCCTATTTGCGCCAAGCAAAAAGACAAGGCGCGGTGCTACACTGCAATAGCCGCCTGAACGCTGCAAAATACGAAAATGGGGTATGGCAGATTTCGGCTGGCAGTTTCAACTGTTCGGCAAATATCCTCATCAACGCGGCGGGCGCTTGGGCCGATGAAGTCGCGCAAATGGCGCAGGTGCGGCCCTTGGGAATCCAACCCTATCGCCGTACCATCGCACAATTGGTCGTGTCACCAGTTGTTCCGGCGGACTTGCCCTTGGTCATTGGGTTGGACGGCAGTTTCTATTTCAAACCCGATGCGGGCGGCCGCCTGTGGCTCAGCCCGCATGACGAAACCGCAACCCCGGCCTGCGACGCCGCGCCGGAGGAACTGGACGTCGCCACCGCCATTGACCGGCTTCAGGCCGTGGTCGATTGGGGCATTCAGCGCGTCGAACATAAATGGGCCGGGCTGCGCAGTTTCGCGCCGGACCGGTTGCCTGTCATTGGCCGCGATGGGGCGAACGATGCGTTTTTCTGGTTTGCAGGGCAGGGCGGCTTTGGCATCCAAACTGCACCTGCCGCAGCACAGCTTGCCGGGTCATTGTTGGATGCAGCTATCGCCGCGCCGCAGAATGTGAATGCCGCTATCTACTCGCCAGCGCGTTTTCTTTAGCGCTGCGCCGCAACCTCCGCCGCGTCACTCGCCAGCCGGTCGGCGCGTTCATTTTCGGGGTGGCCATTATGCCCTTTCACCCAAATCCATTCGACCTGATGACGGGCAACCGCTTCAATCAGGTCATGCCATAAATCTGCGTTGCGGACGGGCTGTTTTGATGCGTTTTTCCACCCATTGCGTTGCCAGCCGTGGATCCATTTGGTGATCCCGTCGAGGACATATTTGCTGTCCGTGTATAATTTGACATGGCACGGCTCGATCAGGATTTTGAGCGCTTCAATCGCGGCGGAAAGCTCCATCCGGTTATTGGTAGTATCGGGATTCCCGCCCGAAATTTCTTTCTCATGCTTGTCATAACGGATCACAGCGCCCCAACCGCCGGGCCCGGGATTGCCCTTGCAAGCGCCATCGGTGAAAATTTCAAGCTGTTTCAAGAGTAATGCCCCAACATGTTTTCAACCTGTGTGCTGTCGCTGTAGAAATCAAGTCGGCGCAGGAAAGCCAGCGGGTCTTTGCGCGTCACAAGCGCATTTGCCGACGTGTTAATCCAGTCATAGCAACGCGTTAACAAAAACCGCAGACATGCCCCGCGCAGCAATATGGGCAAGGCTTGCCGCGTTGCTGCGTCCAAGGACACGCAACCGGTATAGCCTGAGAGCAAGCCGGCGCTCACCTCTGCATCAAAAACGGTGCCATCATCGGAAAAGCACCATGCGCTATGCGTCACCGCCAAGTCATAAGCGCGGATTTCGGTGCAGGCGAAGTAAAAGTCGATCAAGCCACTGACATAGTCGCCAAGCATCAGGACATTGTCCGGAAACAGATCGGCATGGATCGCCGCGACGGGCAAATCGGTTGGCCAATGCGCCTCCAGATAATCGCACTCGGCAAACACCCGCGCTGACAGGCCGGGCGCAATCGCCTCAAGGCCCTCGGCCGTGCAACGCATCGCCAATGGCCGCCATGCCGAAATGCCAAGACTATTTGGCCGCGACAAAGTAAAATTGGCCAGCGCCTTATGCATATGCCCCAATGCCGCACCGGTCGAATGGGCTTGTGCTGCCGTCGGCTCGGTAATGGATACGCCATCGAGAAACTCTATAAGGCAAGCCGGCCGTCCCGCGACCGTTTGCAGCCATTGGCCATCACGATCCGTGATAAACTGTGGCACCTTACAACCTGCATCATGCAAATGTTTGAGCAAGGCATAGAAAAACGGCAGATCGTCGGGGTTTACGCGGTTTTCATACAGGGTCAGGATGAAGCGGCTTTGCGTTGTTTGCACGAAGAAATTGCTGTTTTCGACGCCCTCCGCAATGCCCTTCAACGCGACAAGCGCGCCGACGTCATAATGCGCCAGCAACGCGTCAACCTGCTGCGGCCCTAACTGCGTATAAACCGCCAAATCAGCTCGCCGCGCCAGCCAGTTCGCGGGGCAGTTTGAACGTGATGGTCTCTTCGGCGGTGGTGACTTGCTGCTCATCCAAGTCGAAATGCAGCGCGAGTGCGTCGATAATCTCGCGCACCAACACTTCAGGGGCAGACGCACCTGCGGTCAAGCCGAGCGTCTTAACGTCATCAAACCAGTTCAGGCTAATTTCTTCGGCACGCTGCACCAAATAGGCCTTCGCGCCGGAACGCGCGGCAACCTCAACCAAACGCTGCGAGTTTGAGCTATTCGGCGCGCCGATAACGAGGACAAGGTCACATTCATGCGCAATTGCCTTCACCGATTCTTGGCGGTTGGACGTGGCGTAACAAATATCCTCCCCCTTTGGCCCGACAATATTGGGGAAGCGTTGTTGAAGAATTCCCACGATTTCCGATGTATCATCGACTGACAATGTCGTCTGCGTCAAAAACGCGAGATTATGGGGCTGCTCAGGTGCAATCAACCGTGCGTCGTCGGCTGTTTCCACTAGGGTCATCGCACCGGGGGGCACTTGGCCAAAGGTGCCGATGACTTCCGGATGTCCCGAATGGCCCACGAAGATGATATGACGGCCTGCCTCAACCTGCCGTTCGGCTTGCTTGTGGACCTTTGATACCAATGGGCATGTCGCGTCAAAATAGGCAAGGCCACGTGCTTGTGCATTTGCAGGAACAGATTTGGGCACGCCATGGGCGGAAAACACCACATGGCCGCCGTCGGGAACTTCGTCGAGTTCTTCTACAAAAATTGCACCTTTGACCTTTAAGCTGTCAACGACATAGCGGTTGTGGACGATTTCGTGGCGGACATAGACCGGCGCGCCATGTTGTTCGAGCGCGAGCTCGACAATCTGGATAGCGCGGTCAACGCCAGCGCAAAAACCACGTGGCGCGGCCAAAAGCAGCCGGATCGATTTTTTCGGGAGTGAATGTTCAGTCATGCGCAATCTTCTTTAGATAAAGTCGCTGCATCCGCCAAGACCTTTCCCCTGTTGCGCGGGCCGCAATGGGGGGATAAGGACCAAAGCACGTTTCGCACCCGCGACCCAAGTCTAAGAAACCCGAGGATTGCCCTTTATGAACTTCGCCGCCAAAGCCCTGACCATCTTTATTGTCGCAGCTACTTTGGCCGGTTGCTCACGCGACGGCGAGCTGGATGTCGCTGCTGGTGTTGGCGTGAACGTCACGCGGTCCGGCTGCCCTACGGTTGCGGTGCCCGATGGCACGGGTGACATCACCATTTTCAACCCAATAAACAGCACGGACGCCGATGCCATCGACGTGGTTGCGACAATCACCAATATTCGCCCCGTTTGCGACGAAAGCGGCGAGAAGATATTTTCGCAGGCGACATTTGATGTGCAAGCGCGGCGCAGCGACGTGCGCGGCAGCCGAACCGTAACTATGCCTTATTTCAACACGGTGGTTCAAGGCGGTAGCGCCGTTAT
>Ga0208595_1000106_pt1 | contig 30063 bp, 37 predicted proteins | sample LakMenEpi28Jun11_FD_150742 | JGI IMG/M metagenome (GOLD analysis project Ga0208595, IMG submission 150742) | Freshwater microbial communities from Lake Mendota, WI - 28JUN2011 deep hole epilimnion (SPAdes) | ecosystem: Environmental > Aquatic > Freshwater > Lake > Epilimnion/Euphotic zone ...
TACAAAGCTGTTTCGGGGATGATGCAATTGTCACCGGAATTCCCCTCTCCCCTTGCGGGAGTTTGTCATGGTCAGGTGTGGAATGCCCCAGGCATTCCACAGAAGATGCTGGGGGCATCTTCGACCTGCCCATTGCAAACTGATACGAAGCCTTGGCCGTGTAAGCGGCCTAGGCGGAGTTGGTGAGGGGGACTAGTCAATTGGTCAGTCCTCACGCTGATAGGCACTTGATAGCGTCAATGCGACTGCGCACAATGTCTGCTCGGCCAGCTCCTTCGTTGATGTTGCCTTCAAGGAAATGCTCGAAATCCTGGTGCGTTTGTAACGCGCAAAACTGCCCGGCTATGTATTGACGAACTTCCTCGTCGGTCTTCTCGATTTCATCGAGAAGCTCTTTGCGACCGTCCACAACAATAATGATGTCTTCCAGATCATGACTGCCAAGCGGATCGTCTTTTCCCCTGCCGTTATAGGCTTCGAATTTGGTGGCTAGAAAAAGCGGCGAAGTAAGGTGTTTGATTCGTCGCCCACTGGGCAACTGACATTTAATGGAGGTTTGGATCCCCTTTTTATACCAGCGGTTTGTGAACCCAAGAATCTTCGGGTCATCAGGCATGAAATCAACCTTGAGATTGCCAAGTCGCATCCGACAAATGATGCCATCCTCGGACGAGACAGTGAAGCCCTTTTCCAGCAATCTCTCTTGCAAATGCATCCATTGGTCAATCCCGGACAAATCGACAATCAAATCGACATCATCGGTCGCGCGAACTTCTTGCAGCGTGATCTCGTCAGTAACAAGTATGGCGGTTGAACATCCACCAACAAAAACCATCTGGTTGCACAAGTCGTCGCCCACTGCCGCTGCAACAGTTTCGAGCATTTCAAGCAGTTGACCCTGAATTGTCATTTTTTAAGTATCCGAGCTTCCAGCAATTCCCTAGCTAAGCCGGATTCTCGCGGTCCGCCAATTCTTATCGCATCGGTCAGCGCAAGGTACCGATATAGCCGCTCATCTCTAAGTGCGGCATTCGGCACGGATTGAAACAGAGGCTTTATAGCTGGTCCACGTTTATGGCCTTCGGAATAAGGCCAAACATAGATGTCTTCGCCCGCGCTTATGAGCTGCCCTTCCAACGTTGGCGCAGCAAAGGCTGTTGGAATACCCCTTTGCGGCGCGCCCGGTTTCACAGGGAATGTATATTTCAGCCCATATAGAACAAACTCGGCTAAATTTCGTCGGTTGACCCTCAGTGTTCCGCGCATTTTGGCGACCAGCTTCGATTCCATACTGCGCTTGAGCGAAGTACTTACTTCTGTTTTGCTGATACCTAATGACGCTTCCAGGCTACGAACGGCATAGGGATCAGCGCAGCTCGCAGATCCGCCATCACCCTCTTGTTCTTCCAAGCTGAGGAGTTTGAATAGGATGACGATATCTTGGCTTTTCATTTTGGAATTACTCCGGCGTCCGCTGTCCTAGGACTGAGAACAGCTATTCATACCACCTTCATATTGTCAACGAAAACATGTCCCAGAAGATAAGAGGAATTCCGGTGATAGGTGCGTCATCTCTGTAATTAGAGCGGCGAATTGAAAATGTGAATCATGACATGACCCACATCAATCGCCCGTTAAAATACGGTCCATCAATTGCTGCACTGTCGGGACAAAGCCGTTTGAATAAAACGGATCTTTCCCGAACAGATAGGCGCTGTGTCCGGCGAACATCAGATTTTCGTCAATGGGCGCGCCATGGGCGATGTTCTGCAGCGCCTTTTGAATGCAAAAGCTGCGCGGGTCGGCAAGGCGGCCTGTGGAGTTATTGTCATGGTCCTTCCACGACGAAAAACCGCAATGCGACAAACATCCCATGCAGTCCTTTTGGTCTTTCCGGATCGCTTCACCCGATGACGGTGTCACGAACACAAGCGAGTTATCGGGCGTTTTCAGCGCAACATTAAACCCGCGCGCATCCCATTCGCGGGCCTTCATCAGGTCGGCTTGGGTCACCCAGAAATTCTTACCCTTCACGCCGACATCCAATTGCGCCGTGTGTTCCGCGTCGGCGGCCTGCACAAACGAAATTTGACGTTCCGATCGCGCCTGAAGCTCACGCAGGAAGGGGTTGATGACCGCGCTGGAGTAAAAGCCCGTGGGCGAAAATTGATGCAGCAGCACGCCGTCTTCCGGAATTTTCGTAAGCGCGTCTTTCCAACCGGCGGGAATGGGGCTTTCTTGCGTCAACAGCGGACGTGTGCCCAATTGGAACGCAATCTGCCCCAGTTCGGGGTTATCAATCCAATCGTTCCAGTCGCGCAAGAACCAGACGCCGCCGGCCATGACGATGGGCACATCATCCGAAATGCCTTCAACGCGCATGACATCGCGCAGGGCCTTTACGCGGGGATAAGGGTCTTCGGGGGATCGCGGGTCTTCGGCATTGGACAGGCCATTATGGCCACCGGCGAGCCATGGATCTTCATAGACAACCGCACCGAGCCATTCCGGCACCTTGTGATAGGCACGCTTCCACAAGGCGCGGAACGCGCGCGCGGAGCTGACGATGGGCAAATAATATACGCCATATTGCGCGGCAATTTCGGATAGCTTGTACGGCATGCCCGCGCCGCAGGTGACGCCTGTCACCATGCCCTTGGTCGCTTCCAAGATACCGTGCAAGATGCGCTGGGCACCGCCCATTTCCCACAGCACGTTGATGTTAATGGCGCCGCGCCCATTGGAAATTTCATGCGCAAGCTTCACCTGCGCAATGCCGCCGCGAATGCCATATTCGACCAGTTCTTCATGCCGTTCGGCGCGCGTTTTGCCAAGGAAGACTTGCGGGATCATGTCGCCATTTTCATCATAGCTATCGGCATTTACCGCCGATACTGTGCCGATGCCGCCCGCCGCAGCCCACGCACCAGAACTTGCATGATTGGTCGCCGCAACGCCCTTGCCGCCTTCGACCAATGGCCATACTTCACGGCCACCATAGATAATGGGTTTCAGACCCTTAAACACAAATACTACCCCTAAAATGCGCGTTAAAGCACAGTTTCATGCGCTTCTCTCATTTTGCGCTATCGTAAATATCTAGCTTTGTCGCGCAAAATCAGCACGTTTCATGGCAGAACCATAAAGCTGCCGATACCGCGCGAACATCGTTTCCTCATCATATTGAGAACAAGCCAATAAGCGGTTTGCCGCGCCCAATGTTCCACGAAGCGCCGCATCTTTTGCCAAGCTAGCGATAGCCAAAGCCAGCGCGTCCTCATCAGCGCGTGCAACGATAAAGGGCCGGTTCTCACGCGAAACGATAGTGCGGACATCGCCCACATCTGTGGACACAATGGGCAGCGCGCTGGTCATCGCTTCAACCAGTGAAACGGGATATTGTTCGCTATCCGAGGACAAAGCAAAAATGTCGAAAAGCCGAATGTAGCGCGCCGGGTCACGCAAATATCCATGCATCATCACGCGGTCGGCGATACCAAGCCGCTTTGCCTCCGATATAATCACATCGCGATCCGGCCCTTCGCCGACAATGGCAAGCCGGATATTCGGGCCAGCCGCAGCGACCGCACGTAACAGCCGAGGCACATTCTTAACGCTGCGCAGATCGGCAATCGTGCCGACAACAATGTCTCCGTCCCGTTTTTGGAACCCCGGAAAGGACCCGCGTTGCGGGCGGCGGTTATAATGTTCGGTATCAATCCCGTTGGGAAAGCGGGCGATTTTCTCCAGCGGCTGATGCCAGACATTGCGGGCAATATGTTCAAGCGTTTTGGATGGCACGACAAGGGCATCAGACCGTTGCAGCGCAATATTGCGGAACCAATTGCGTTGCCATTTCAGCCGATCAACCTCATCATGCTCAAATCCGTCCTCATGATGAATCAACGGCGGCAATTTCATGCTGCGCGTAAACAAGGTATGCGCCATGACCCCGTCCATTGCACCGAAATTGTAACTGAGCACGAGGTGAAATTTCTTCATATAACTGGCCAAACGACGATAGCGGCCCATGCTGGGCATTCCGGCGAGCGAAGGCGCTGCGTCTTTGGGAAAGCTGACCTTCACGCGGCGATCAATCATGTCTGCCGCGCCAAAGGCATCGCGAACAGCCGACAAAACCGTATGTTCGGCTTGATTGCCAAAATGGTTCATCAGACGCGCTGTGCGCGATTCCTGATCACCTAAATCAAAGCTGCTATGTAAATGCAGGATGCGAACCGCCGCCATACTTGCCTTTCCCTTATGCACCGCCCAGATGCGTTAGATGAACATGAAACCTGTCCCTTCCCCCTACCGTCCTGATCCACAAATCGCCAGTCTTGGCGCGAAAATTGGTTACGCCGTCCGGCCTGCGCATTTTCCGGAGGCGGTCTTGCGCTTTCGGAATGATCGTTGGGCAGCGACAATTGGCCTCGCCGACTATGACGACGCCGCCTGGGTCCGCCACTTTGGCCGCTTTGAACCGCTGCCCGACAATATGCCTGAACCGCTGGCTTTGCGCTATCATGGGCACCAATTTCGCGTCTATAATCCCGACATTGGTGACGGTCGGGGTTTCCTGTTTGCGCAGATGCGCGATGGCGACGGCCGCTTGCTAGATCTGGCCACCAAGGGGTCGGGGACCACACCTTATAGCCGCCGTGGTGATGGCCGTTTGACGCTAAAAGGTGGGGTGCGCGAAATATTGGCAACCGAAATGCTGGAGGCGCTTGGCGTCAACACCTCCAAAACATTTTCGATCATTGAAACCGGCGAAGAATTGATGCGCGGCGATGAACCATCGCCCACAAGGTCCGCCGTCATGGTCCGATTAAGCCATAGCCATATCCGCATTGGCAGCTTCCAACGTGTCGCCGCCGAAGGCGATGCTGCGTTTATGGAGGAGCTTATCGCTTATTGCCTGACGCAGCTTTACGATGTTGCCGCAACGGAAAATCCTGCGGCTCAGTTGCTTGAATTGGCGGTGGAACGGGTCGCGGATCTTGCGGCGTCATACATGGTCGCGGGCTTTGTCCATGGCGTGCTCAATACCGACAATATCAATGTTACCGGTGAAAGCTTCGATTATGGGCCATGGCGCTTCACCGAATATTGGGACCCGCAATTCACGGCTGCCTATTTCGACGAATCTGGTCTTTACGCATTTGGCAGACAGGCCGAAGCGCTGCATTGGAACTTGGGGCAGTTGGCAGTTGCGCTGCGTTTGGTGTCGGACGCTCCGCCATTGATTGCGGCACTGGAGCGTTTTCCTGGCCTGTATCAGCAAGCGGTCATTCGGCGTTTTTTGTGGCGTTTGGGAGTCGCATCGCACGGAGAGGCATTGGACAGGCAATTGGTCGAAGCCGCCGAACGCGCGATGTCGCGGGAGAAAATTGCAATCGATCAATTCTTCTATCGCTATCGCCACGGCAACGCGGATGCGGGCGAAGCCCCCGGCGAATATGAAGTGGCATTTGCAGCTTTGCTGCGTGATTACGCGCCAGTGGAAGGGGACCGTCACGATTATTGGGCGAAGGGCGCGATATGTTCGATGTTAATCAACGAGGTGGAAGATATCTGGCAGGCGATTGCCGAAAAGGATGACTGGCAAATGCTGGAGCGCAAAATCCGTGATATTCGGGAGATGGGGCAAGCCCATATTTCACCTGACCCTTGCGCCAAAGTGATCCGCTAAAGTTCTTCTAGGCCTTGGCCAACTTATCCTGATTTGATGCGTGCGGCGCATTTGCCCATGAACGCAAGATGGAACAAGCACGCGTATATTTGGTGGGCGCTGGCCCCGGTGACCCCGAACTTCTGACCGTTAAAGCGGTTCGGTTGATTTCGAGCGCGGACGTTGTCGTGCATGATGGCCTTGTCGACGACGCGATCATGGCGCTCATCAATCCCGCCGCACGGCTGATTTCCGTCGCCAAAAGCCGCTCCCGCCATTCGGTCCCGCAAGACGGGATCAACGACATCCTCGTGCGCGAGGCGCTGGCGGGTCATAGGGTCGTGCGGTTAAAAGGCGGCGACCCGTTTATTTTCGGACGCGGCGGTGAAGAGGCGGAAGCCTGCCGCGACGTTGGCATCGATGTGGAGGTCGTTCCCGGCATCTCTGCTGCGATGGGCGGTGCAGCAGCCAGCATGTTGCCGCTGACACACCGTGATGCCGCCAGCGCCGTTACCTTCGTCGCTGGCCAGTGCAAGGGCCTGACCGACCAGAATTGGGCGGGTCTTGCGGGTAAAGGCCGCACCTTGGTTATCTATATGGGCATCGCCACGGCGGCGGACATTACCGAAAAGCTCATCTGCGATGGCCTGTCACCCGATACGCCTGTCGCGGTGCTGGAGCGCGCCACACGGCCCGATGCGCGCGCCATGCGGACGATACTAACCGACCTTGGCGACATGATCGCGCGCGAAGGCGTTGTTTCGCCCGCCATCATCATTGTCGGCGATGTCGTCCTGAAATCCGATGCCGAAGACCGGTTGTTCCATTTTGCCAAACAGGCGGAGAAAATTGCGTGAAATTACTGACGGGAAATGATTTGGGTTCTGGCGCCGTCACCTGGTGGACGGGCAATGGCTGGTCCATCCATGTCGAAGATGCCGCCGATGTTGGCGAACATGGCGAGGCAATACTCCACGCCGAGGAAGGCGCACGCCGCGTCAATGCGCCGTACATTATTGATGCGCTGCCAACCGAAGATGGCCCGCGCCCGGCACATATTAAGGACCGTATTCGCGCGCTGGGACCAACCGTCCGCACTGACCTCACACTCAAGCCTGCCGATCCTGCGGCTGGCGACTGGATAATCTGACATGTATAGATATGACCATTATGACCAAGCGATGGTGGACGCGCGCGTTGCCGAATTTCGTGACCAAATAACCCGCCGCATTGCCGGAGAAATGACGGAAGACCAGTTTAAACCCCTGCGGTTGATGAACGGCCTCTATCTGCAATTACATGCCTATATGCTGCGCGTTGCCATTCCTTACGGCACGCTCGATTCACGGCAGATGCGGATGCTGGCGCATATCGCGCGCAAATATGACCGCGATTATGGCCATTTCACCACGCGCCAGAATATTCAGTATAACTGGATCAAACTGGAAGACTGTGCCGATATCCTAGAAGAGCTGGCCACCGTCGAAATGCATGCCATTCAAACAAGTGGCAATTGCATCCGCAACATTTCGTCGGACCAATATGCGGGCGCTGCGGCTGACGAAGTCACAGACCCGCGTCCTTGGGCCGAATTGCTGCGCCAATGGTCAACCTTCCATCCGGAATTCAGCTATCTACCCCGCAAGTTCAAAATCGCCGTGATTGCGTCACCTGAGGACCGTGCAGCCATGCGTTTACACGACATCGGGCTTGAGCTGATCCGCCAAGATGGCGCATTGGGCGCGCGGGTATTTGTCGGCGGCGGCATGGGCCGGACGCCGATGATCGCGCCTGAGATCAATCCCTTTGTGAAAGCGGACGATCTGTTGAGCTATCTTGAGGCCTGTCTGCGCGTCTACAACCGCTACGGACGGCGCGACAATATCTACAAAGCGCGGATCAAGATACTGATCCATGAAATCGGCGCGGACGCATATCGCCGTCAGGTCGCAGCGGAATTTGCGCATGTCAAAACCTTGGGCATCGACCCGCCTTTGGCTGAGTTGGAACGCATAGCTGCCTTTTTTGCGGCACCTGCATATGACGCGCCGGACGTAGAACCGGACCGCACTGATCCCGATTTTGCCGTCTGGCTCGATCAGAATGTAAAGCCGCACAAGCAAGCTGGCTACGCCATCGTCAACATCAGCTTAAAGCCTATTGGCGGTATCCCTGGCGACGCGACATCACAGCAAATTGATGTCATGGCTGACTTGGCCGAAAAATACAGCTATGACGAATTGCGCGTCACGCATGCGCAGAACATCGTTCTACCTTATGTGGCAAAGCGCGACTTATATGCCGTCTGGCACGCCTTGCGCGATGCCGCGTTGGCCGACGCCAATCTTGACCTGATCAGCGATATCATCGCCTGCCCCGGCCTTGATTATTGCAGCCTTGCCAATGCGCGTTCGATCCCCGTCGCGCAGAAAATTGCGACACGTTTTGCCGACATGGACCGGCAGCGCGATTTGGGCGAGCTGAAGCTTAAAATTTCGGGCTGCATCAATGCCTGCGGACATCATCATGCGGGGCACATCGGCATATTGGGCGTCGATAAGAAAGGCGTGGAAAATTACCAGCTTACTTTTGGTGGCTCTGGTGCGGAAGACGTCAGCATCGGGAAGATCATTGGACCCGGCTTTGACGAAGATGGCGTTGTCGATGCGGTAGAAAAGGCGACGGAAGTCTACAAGGCACTGCGAGAGGGTGATGAACGTTTCCTCGACACCTATCGCCGTGTCGGCCTCGAACCCTTTAAGGAGGCGATTTATGGTTGAGTTTCGTTATCGCGCCGATGAAGTCACAGAACAGCCATCGGTAACGCTGGATGCGTTTCTGGACCAATCCAACGCGACCGCCGTCCGGTTGGAACCCGATGATGATGCCCGCGCTTTAATTCCTTTCCTCGACCGGCTGACGCTGATCGAAGTTGCCTTCCCCAAATATCGCGATGGCAGGGGCTATAGCGCCGCACGCATATTGCGCGAGGCTGGGTATCAGGGCGAATTGCGCGCCCAAGGCGACGTGTTGGTCGATCAGATTGCGTTCATGCGCCGCTGCGGCTTTGACAGTTTCGCCCCTGAATCCTCCTTAAACCCCGATGCCGTCGCACGCGCGCTGGCGCATTATGACCATGCGTATCAAGGGGCTGCTGATAGCTTGGTGCCTATTTGGAAGCTACGCCATGGGTAATGAGGTCCGCATCGCCGATCGTATCAACACTGCCCCGCGATATACAGAAGGCGACGCGGTGCGCCTGAACAACATGTTCCGGGGCTGTGATACGATTGAGATGCTGACGATCTTGTTACGCGAGAACATGTTGGGCGATGCTGCTGTAGTCTCCAGCTTCGGCGCGGAGAGCGCGGTTTTGCTGCACCTCATTGCAAGCATCGATCCGACTTTGCCCGTCTTGTTCTTGGACACGGGCAAGCATTTTCCCGAGACGATCAATTATCGGGAGGAACTTCGTTCCAAGCTTGGCTTGTTGGATCTACGTATCCTGACCCCTGACCCTATTTTGCTCCAGCAAAAGGACGAAACGGGCCTGCGTTGGTCATATGACCCCGATGGTTGCTGCGAAATCCGCAAGGTGCTGCCATTGAATGCTGTTTTGACCGCCTTTGATGCACAGTTTACTGGGCGCAAAGCGTTTCAATCATCAACCCGCCGTGCGCTGCCCCGGTTCGAAATCGAAAATGGCCGTTTGAAAGTCAATCCGATCGCCGATTGGGACCAAGCCAGAATCGACGCTTATATGGCCGAGCATGCCTTGCCCGCACATCCCTTGGTAAAGCTTGGCTATCCATCCATCGGCTGCTCCCCCTGCACCACCAAAGTTGCACCCGGCGAAGACCCACGCTCGGGCCGTTGGAAGGGCTGGGACAAGGTTGAATGCGGGTTACACAACGCCGTGACGCCGATGGGCGACGGTGCGGATGATCCTATTTTCTGAGGACTTTCAGTATTTGAAGTAGGTCATCCTGAACTTACAGAGTCCCGTCATCCTGAACTCGTTTCAGGATCTTACTACTGCATTGCCGATTAACTAAGATCCTGAAACAAGTTCAGGATGACGAAGCTTTGGCAAAACGCGTCAGCCGAAACGCCGCACCGCCAATCCAGAATCAATCCCGACTGAAAAAATACGCCTGAACATCGGCCGCAATGCGCGCAGGCCGCAGCGTTTCTGCATCAATGCAGCACCAGCTCGACTTTACCTCGGCAAGAACTTCTTCGCCACGCTTGATCACCGTATCGTAAAATGACCGCGCCCCTTGCACCTTTTCCAGCACAACCGATGCAATCACCTCATCATTCAGAAATGCCGGCTTGCGATATGTGATTTCATGTTTGAGCGCGACCCAAAGATATTTCGCTGCCGTCTCCGGCGGGGCAAGCTTGTTCCAATGCGCCAGAACCGCATCTTGAACCCAGTTCAGATAGCGCGCATTGTTCACATGCCCCATGAAATCGATGTCAGCAGGCAGCACGCCTATGCGGTGAAGGTGGGAGAGGGCTTTTGTCATCAGGCTTTCATCATAAACGATAAGAAACGGTCATACAGCCTTATTACGGCAAAAACATGAATACATGCTGGCAATTATGGGTGCCCCTAAAGATTTTTTATCTCGGCGGAAACTGCTTGGAGCTGACATGAACTTGCAACACCCGTTCCTTTATCCCACATGACGCATATGCACCGTTCGAAAAGAAAAAACTGGAGCGATACGCCAGCCTATCGCTGGTCGATGGTCATTTTGGGTTGGGCGCTGATCGTTGCGGTGCCACTTGTCAGCTGGCTTCCAGGCCCAGGCGGACTATTGCTGTTTATCATCGGGCTCGGCGTCATCCTTAAACATTCGCGTTGGGCAAAGAAACGATATTCGCGGCTTTCAAAGCAACATCCTGAATATGCCCGCTGGGCAAATTGGGCACTGCGGCGCAAAAAGGTCAAAGGCCGCCCGCCCTTTCCCGACGTCAAAGGGGATTTTCTGCACCTGTTCCGTCGCGACGACGTTGACATGAAAATGCCCTGACCCGTGTTGACTTTTAACCATCCTGACCGTATCGGCCACAGCAACAGAGAAGGTCGTTGCGCAGATTCGGCGACCATTTTCATTTCAAGACGCAAAAAATTTAAGGATTACAGTCATGAAGCGCACTTTTCAGCCGAGCAATCTCGTGCGTGCCCGTCGCCACGGTTTTCGTCTCCGTATGTCAACTGCTGCTGGCCGCAACATCCTGAACGCACGTCGCGCACGCGGTCGCAAGAAGCTGTCGGCTTAAGTAGCGAGCAAGCGAACCGCGACATGCGCGGTTATAGCGTCATCAAAAAAAGGCCAGATTTCTTGGCCGCTAACCGGGGGAAGCGATATGCAACTCCCGGTTTTGTTTTGCTTGTGAAAGACAGGCAGGATGAAAGCACCGAGATTCGGTTGGGCATTACCATTACCAAGAAAGTCGGCAACGCCGTCGTCCGCAACCGCATGCGCCGCCGCTTTCGCGCCTTGGCGCAGGAAATGCTCGGACAAAATGGCAAGGCTGGCGCCGACCATATCCTGATTGGCCGCGACAGCGGGATCGAGCGGGACTTTGACGCATTGCGCAGCGACATGGCCAAGGCGCTGGGCAAGTTATGCGGCTGATGATGGACATATTATCCTTCCCATCGACTTGCGATGGGGAGGTGGCACGCCAACGGCGTGACGGAGGGGCCTTCAAGCATAGAGGCCCCTCCACCCTTCGCTGCGCGAACGGTTCCCCTCCCCATCGCAAGTCGATGGGGAGGTCCAAATGATCGCAAAGCTCTTCATCCTTGTCGCAAGGGCCTGGCAGATCGGGCCATCGCGTGTTTTGCCGCCGACGTGCCGATATAGCCCAAGCTGTTCGGCATATGCGATTACGGCGCTACAAAAATATGGCGCAATTAAGGGTGGCTGGCTGGCCATCAAACGGCTATTGCGCTGCCAACCTTGGGGTGGGCACGGATATGATCCTGTGCCATGACGCTCAACTTACGGATTAACGGGGAATTTTAGACGTGGACGATAAACGCAACCTGATATTTGCAGTATTGCTGACGGGTCTCATCCTGTTCGGTTGGCCCTATGTCGCCAGCTATTTCTTCCCCACACCAGCGCCTGTCGCCAGCACAGCCGTATCGACGGCCAATCCCGCAGGTGCGGCAACGTCTGATGTGACCGTCGAAGCCGCACCCGCAAAGGCGCAGGCCGTTCCGCTCGGCAATGCGTTGCAATCTTCGGCACGCATCATGGTCGAAACGCCAAAGCTGAAGGGCTCAATCAATCTTGAGGGCGCGAAAATCGACGACCTCGTGTTGCTGACCCACCGTAACGAGCTTGCCAAGGATTCGCCCCCCGTTCGCCTTTTTGCGCCATCTGGCACCAAAAACGCCTATTTCGCCCGCTTTGGCTGGGCCGGCAGTGGCATCATAGCGCCAGACGACAAGACCGTTTGGACACCAAGCGGCAATAAGCTGACGCCGTCCACGCCTGTGACCTTAAGCTGGACCAATGCGCAAAGTCAGACGTTTGAAATCGCTTTGTCGATTGACGAAAATTACATGATTACGGCAAAGCAGCGCTTCACCAATGGAGGCACGGCACCTGCCGAAATCGCCAACTTCGCGTTACTCAGCCGCACGGGTAAGCCCGCCGACGCGACCTCAGGTGGATCGATATTCACGCACATCCACATCGGCCCCATGGGCGTTTTCGATGACAAGCCCAATTATGACTGGGGCTATGTCGATGTCGAAGAAAATAAGGGTGAAGCATCGTTCACCAGCACGGGTGGCTGGCTTGGTTTCACCGACAAATATTGGCTCGGCGCGCTGATTCCCGATCAGAAAACGCCCGTCTCGGCCAAGTTCCGCGCAAGCGGCGATGTCTATCAGGCGCAGGTTATTCCAACGCGTAACACGAGCGTCGCCGCCGGGGCCACATTTGACAGCAGCTTACGTCTGTTTGCGGGCGCTAAGGAAATGGCGGTCCTCAATGCCTATTCACAGGATTTGGGTATTCCCTATCTGGACTATGCCATCGACTGGGGCTGGTTCTGGTTCATCGCCATTCCGTTCTTCTGGATTCTCCATTGGCTGTTTGGCGTGTTCGGTAACTTTGGCGTTGCGATTATTGGGCTGACCCTCATTGTCCGCGGATTCATGTATCCGGTCGCGCAAAAGCAATTTGCGTCCATGGCGCAGATGCGTGCGGTGCAGCCTAAGCTCAAGGCGCTGCAAGAGCGTTGGAAGGATGACAAGCCACGGCTCCAGCAGGAAATGATGAAGCTGTACAAGGATGAGAAAGTAAACCCGCTCGCGGGCTGCCTACCCATATTGCTGCAAATTCCTATCTTCTTCGCACTCTACAAAATTTTGCTGCTGTCGATTGAAATGCGTCATCAGCCCTTTGTGTTATGGTTGAAGGATTTGTCCGCACCCGACCCGTTGACGCCGATCAACCTGTTTGGATTGCTGCCGTTCGACCCGCCATCTTTCATCGCGATTGGCATCTTGCCAATCTTGTTGGGTGTCACAATGTGGCTGATGCAACGGCTCAATCCGCAGCCGATGGACGAAGTGCAAAAGCAGGTATTTGCTGTCATGCCTTGGTTCCTGATGTTCATCATGGCCCCATTTGCCGCTGGTCTTCAATTATATTGGGTGATGTCCAACCTCGTTTCGATTGCCCAGCAAAAATGGCTATATTCGCGCCACCCGGTCTTACGCGAACAGATGGCCCGTGATGCCGAAGAAAAGGCGCAGGCGAAAGCGAATGCCAAGGCGTGACCGAACCGACGACCAAAATCTTTTCAGGGCCGATCTGTTTCCTGAAATCTGCGCCAAAGCTTGAATTTCTGCCCGAACCAACGGTACCGGAAATTGCGTTTGCGGGTCGGTCGAATGTCGGCAAGTCGAGCCTGATCAACGCGCTCGTCAACCGCAACAATCTGGCGCGCGCGTCAAATACGCCGGGCCGCACACAGGAATTAAACTTCTTTGATGTGGGCGACCCTGCAACATTTCGCATCGTCGATATGCCGGGCTATGGTTATGCCAAAGCACCGATCAAGACCGTGCAGCAATGGCGTTACCTGATTAACGATTATCTGCGGGGCCGCGTGGTGTTGAAACGTGTCTTCGTCCTGATCGATAGTCGCCACGGCATTAAAGAGGTCGATCATGACATCATGTCGATGCTCGATAGTGCCGCAATCAGTTATCGCATCGTGTTGACCAAGACCGACAAGATCAAGGCCAGCGACTTGGCCGCAGTTGAAACCGACACTATGGCAAAGCTGCGCAAGCATGTTGCGGCCTATCCTGACCTATCGGTGACCTCCGCCGAAAAGCGCGGAGGGATTGAGGAACTGCGCGCCGCCGTGTTGGAAGCCGTGGCCTCCTAAAAAGTGCGTAAATTTTGCTTTTCTGCCCTCTCGACAGAAAAGCAAACAACGGCCATGTAAGGTCGCATGACCCTGAAACTGATCATTGGCAACAAAGCTTATTCAAGCTGGTCGCTGCGCGGCTGGCTCGCGGCCAAGCAGTCCGGCCTGCATTTTGAAGAGGTCGTTGTTCCATTGTTTGACCAAGACTGGGACGCGCGCAAACGTGCGGAAGACCTCGCGCCTTCCGCTGGCAAGGTACCTGTCTTGTGGGATGGAGAGGTGGTTGTCTGGGACAGCCTCGCGATCATCGATTATCTTGCCGACAAGGTCGGGCGTGACCGTTATTGGCCCAAGGACGCTGTCGCGCGCGGCATGGCGCGTTCCATGGCGGCGGAAATGCATGCGGGCTACACATCCTTGCGCCGCGAATGCCCGATGAACACGCGCAAGACCTTCACCGACGTAACATTGTCCGAAGAAACCCGCGCCGATGCTGTCCGCATATTGCAAACCTGGGCAGAGGCGCGTTCGCGTTTTGGCAAGGATGGGCCATATCTGTTCGGCACGTTCAGCGCCACCGACATCATGCTCGCACCCGTGGTCACGCGCTTTGTGACGTACGGCTTTACGCTTCCCGGCTTTGCCCAAGCCTATGCCGAGACCATCATGGCGCATCCGTGGATGGAACAATATTATGCCGCCGCCGCGCAAGAGCCATGGACGATAGAGCGCATAGAGCGCGCTGTTACTTAAAACGCCCCTAACCGCATTGCGCGCGGTGCAGAAGCTTCTGATCGGCCAGTACCAACGCCATCATCGCCGCCACAACGGGCGTGCCTCGGATGCCCACGCAAGGGTCATGGCGGCCCTTGGTGACTATGTCCGTGGCGTCGCCGTCGCGTGTGACGGTTTCAACGGGCGTGAGGATGGATGACGTTGGCTTGAACGCGACGCGCACCAAAATAGGTTGCCCCGTAGAAATGCCGCCGGCGATACCGCCTGCATTATTCGCCAGAAATTCGGGGTGGTTTGACCCTGCGCTGGCTGGCCGCATCCGGTCGGCATTTTCCTCACCACGCAGACGCGCTGCGCCAAAGCCTGCGCCAATCTCCACGCCTTTTACCGCGTTGATGCTCATCATGGCCGACGCGAGCTCGCTGTCGAGCTTGGCATAAAGCGGCGCGCCCCAACCGGGGGGAACGCCGGTGGCCACGCATTCGATGACCGCACCAAGCGAGGAACCAGCCTTGCGCGCTTCATCGACCAATTTTTCCCAGCGACCCGCCGCCGCTTCATCGGGGCAAAAGAACGGATTTTTATCAATCTGTGACGCTTCGAAATTATCGCGATTAATTGCATCGCCACCGATTTCGGCGACATAAGCCATGATTTCAACGTCCGGTATCACTGCCCGTGCCACTGCACCCGCCGCAACCCGCGCCGCAGTTTCACGCGCGCTGGATCGGCCACCGCCGCGATAGTCGCGAAAGCCGTATTTGGCGTCATAGCTGTAATCGGCATGGCCAGGACGATAGGCCTTGGCGACGTCGGAATAATCCTTCGACCGTTGGTCCACATTTTCTATCATCAATGAAATTGGCGTACCTGTCGTCCGGCCTTCAAATACGCCGGACAATATCCGCACGGCATCGGGTTCCTGCCGCTGCGTCGTGAAGCGCGACGTGCCGGGACGCCTTTGGTCCAGAAATGGCTGAATATCCGCCTCAGACAAAGCAAGGCCCGGAGGACAGCCATCGACCAACGCGCCAAGCGCCGGACCATGCGATTCGCCCCAAGTCGAAAAACGGAACACGCGGCCAAAGGTATTAAAGCTCATTTGCTGTTTCCGTTTTCTGCACATTTCCCGAACGATAGCGCACCTGCTCCTTGCCCAACCAAGTCCGGATTGCACGGAAAATGATCAGTGCGATTGCGACACCCATCACGCGGGCCGCGTTGGGATAACCGTATATCGTGCCAATACGGCCTGCCCATACAAACGCGCCGATGATGCCTAAAAAACCCGCCATCGAGACAAAGGCGTCCAACAAAGGCGGCAAGCCCTCCCAATAGCGACGCGCGTGCAAATAGCCGTGGACGCCAACCAGCATGGCACAGGCTGCCAGAAGAAGAACCAGCGCGTCGCTATGCCCCTCAAACATTAGGAGACAGCGATATCAGGAGCATCCTCCTGTTTCATGCCAACGGTGTGATAGCCTGCGTCAACATGGTGGACTTCGCCCGTCACCCCTGCGGCAAGGTCGGACAGGAAATACAGCGCCGAAGAACCGACATCATCAATCGTGACATTGCGGCGCAGCGGCGTGTTCAATTCATTCCATTTCAATATATATCGGAAATCGCCAATGCCCGACGCCGCCAGCGTTTTGATGGGGCCAGCCGAAATGGCGTTGACGCGAATGCCCTGCGGCCCCACGTCATTGGCCAGATATTTGACCGATGTTTCCAGCGCAGCCTTTGCCACGCCCATGACGTTATAATGCGGCATGACCTTTTCTGCGCCATAATAGCTCAATGTCAGCAGCGATCCGCCGCCTTCGCCGGTTTCGGGATCGAGCGGCTTCATCATCGCCGCAGCGCGCTTGGCGACAGCAGTGAAGCTATAAACGCTGATGTTCATGGTCATCAGGAAGTCCTCCAATCCGACCTCATAATATTTGCCGCGCAACGCCTCTTTATTGGTGAAGCCAATGGCATGAACCACGAAATCGATGGTTGGCCATCTGTCCGCCAGCGTTTCAAATGCGCGGTCGAGATTGGCCATGTCCGCAACGTCGCAGTCGATCAGGAAATCACAATCCAGTTGCGCCGCCAATGGCCGGACGCGCTTTTCCATGACTTCACCCTGATAGCTGAAGGCCAGTTCGGCACCTTCGGCATGCAAGCGCTTTGCAATACCCCATGCGAGCGACTTGTCATTGGCAAGCCCCATAATCAGCCCGCGTTTACCTGCCATCAATCCGGTCATAATATCCTCATTCGTCAGCGATATTTACTTTGGCTTGCCTTAGTCCATTTTCATGTGCGTTGGCCAGCGCCGCGTTCAACTGCGCCCCTGTTACCAAGCCAAGGCCGATCAGGTAAAAGAAAATGAGCGCAACCATCACCCCTGCCAGACTGCCATAAGCAAGATCATAATTGCTAACGCGCGACAGGAACATGGGCAGTAACGCGGTTAACCCCAGCCACCAAATGCTTACAAAGGCCGCCCCGGGCCATTTCGGGAAGTCGGGGGAGCGATATTTGGACGGCGTCAGCCCCGCAAAAATGACATAAATCGCCGCAAATAAGACGACAAAGGGAATGATGCGCCCCCAAGCGAAATAGCTCGATACGGCCTGCGCGGTGGGGATGTAGCGATATACGAGGTCTTCAGCCGCAGTGACTATCACCTGCGCGGAAAACGCGCCCATCGCCAGAACGACCGAAGCGATGATCGCACCCAGCGAGCCCAACCGGTAATGCCAGAAAGCACGGCTGGGTGTTGCGCCATAAGCGCGATGCAACACGTCGCGAAAGGTTTCGATAAGACTTGCTGCTGTCCACAGGCTGACCCCCGCGCTGAGCCACAATAAGGGGCCCGAACGCGCGGTCATGGCCGACTGGATGGGTAATTGAAGGGCGCTGGCGACGCTGGGCGGCACCGTTTTAAAAAATGCTTCGATTAACGCTAGGCCAGACTCGGTTTGGCCAAATGCACCCGCGATCGCCGCCGCCACGACGCAAAAGGCAAATAAGGACAGCAAGGACAGATAGGCAAAATTGCCCGCGTGAATGAAACCGTCGCTATAAACGCCCAAGCCGACGCGCTTGACCACTTCAATGACCTGACCCGGAAGGCCGAGCCGCGCAAACCATTTGGCTTCGCTTTCATGGGCAAGCGTTGTCGCCGGAAGATGTGCACGCGCCTCCGGTGACAGAGGCGAAATTTCAGACACGCATATTCTCCCGGACAGGGCTGTCCGAGAGAACGTCACTTATCCGCGCAAGTTCCGCCGGGTCCGTGGGCAGATGGATCATCAACGTCACAAGCTGATCACCCCGCGCGCCGGTCTTGGTGGTAAAGCCGCGGCCCTTGATCCGCAGGACAGCACCAGAATTGGTGCGTGGCGGGACGGTCAACATCACTGCGCCATCAACCGTCGGCACTTTGACCTTGCCGCCTGCTACCGCCTCTTTCAGTGAAATTGGCAAATCAATGCGGATATTATCGCCATCCCGCACCAAATGTGGATGCTTGCCAATCTGGAGCGTCACCATCGCGTCGCCATGGCCGCCGGGGCCGGGCTGCCCCTTGCCGGGAATACGGATTTGCTGTCCCGCAACCATGCCAGCGGGCAGTTTGAATTCCACCGTCTTGCCATCGCCCAGCATGATGCGTTGCGGCGCAAGCGTCGCGGCGTCTGTGAACGACACCAAATGCGCATAGGCAATGTTCGCGCCCTTGGGCGGCGGAGCTTGCTGCGGACGTGGGCCGGGTCCAGCGCCTGGGCGTGCACCGCCCCCGCCGCCAAACAGACCATCAAATATATCGCCCAAGTCAATGCCGCCACTGCCGAAATCGAAATTGCCACCCGCTGGGCCACCTTGGCCATGGCCGCCACCGCCGCCAAAAGGATTACCCGTAAAGCGCGGCTGCCCGTTTTCATCAATCTCACCGCGATCATATTGACCGCGTTTTTTAGGGTCGGACAATAGGTCATAGGCTTGCGTAACTTCGCTGAACCGATCCGACGCCTTTGGATTGTCCTTGTTCTTGTCGGGGTGCAATTCCTTCGCCAGCTTGCGATAGGCGACCTTAATCGCCTTGCCGTCCGCCCCCTTGGACACACCTAATATGGAATAAGGATCTGCCATTCTTGTCCCTGCTACTCTGCTACTCTGTTACTCTACTACCCGTCTTACATTGGTATTACGGTCCCCCGAGTCAACTTGGAAGCACGGCTTGATTGGGTTTTTCGCCCTTTATCTGGCGTAGCAGAAGATAAAGCAGCAAGCCAATCGGCCCTGCCATTAATGTAAAGAACAATATCGGGGCCTGCAGCCAGCGGGATATTTTATGCGCATCGGCATTGCGCGCGATCCAGATGCCGACAAACAGGTCAAAGGCCAAATAATGTATCCAGCCAATCGTTGCACCCCCAGGCGAGTCAAACAACGCCATCACGCCTGCCAAAGTCGTAAAGTCCGCTGGCGGGCGTCCCACGGGTCCACCGTCCGAAATCCAGCCTGCCATCAACGGAATGATAAGGCCCGCATAGAGGCATAAGAGCAAGACCGCCCCTGCAAAAAAGACAAAAGGCACAACGCGCGCGCGTTTCGGCGCAAACGCCAAAATCACCCAGCCAAGCAAAGCCCATGCATTGGCGAACCCAAATATCATGTCCCAGTTCATTTTATCGTCTAGCCCCTTTTAACCCGCATCAGTCTAGCCTATCGGTGGATTATGGAAAGACCTGATCCCTTTAGCCTGTTCGACACCTGGTTTGCCGAAGCGCGCACCACCGAAATCAATGACTCCAACGCCATGGCATTGGCGACCACGGGCGCGGATGGGCAGCCTTCGGTGCGCATGGTGCTGTTGAAAGGCCATGGCCGCGATCTGGGCACGCATGGCGGATTTATATTCTACACCAATTTTGAAAGCCGCAAGGCCATGCAATTGTTGGACAATGCGCATGTTGCCTTGCTATTTCATTGGAAATCCTTGCGGCGGCAAATTCGTATTGAGGGTGCGGCCAATCCCGTCGACGATGCGACCGCTGATGCCTATTTTGCCACGCGTTCACGCAATTCGCAGCTTGGCGCATGGGCGTCCGACCAGTCGCGCCCGCTTGCCGACCGCGCCACGTTTGAAGCGCGCTTTGCCGAGGTGGAGGCCCGCTTTGACGGCGAAAACGTCCCGCGCCCGCCACATTGGTCCGGCTGGATGGTGAACCCAAAGCGTATCGAATTTTGGCAAGACCGTGAATTCCGCCTGCACGAGCGTTGGCTGTATGAACGTGAAGGCGACGGCTGGACAAGCGGCATGCTCTACCCATGATGTTTACACGATGAGCCTTGGGCATAATCACCATCACCATGCGCATATTGTTTTAACCAAGCGCGCGGCCATAGCCAGCGTATCGGTAGCGCTGTTTCTGCTGGCGCTAAAGATATTTGCGGCAGCCGAAACCGGTTCAGTCGCCTTATTGGCCTCTTTGGCAGACACCGGCTTTGATGTTTTGGCATCCTTGCTGACACTGTTCAGCGTCCGTTATGCCGCCATGCCCGCCGATGATGACCACCGGTTCGGCCATGGCAAGGCAGAGGCGCTGTCTGCGCTGTTTCAGGTCATATTGATCACCGTATCGGCCATATTTATCGCATGGCGCGCCATTATGCGCTTGGGCGCGCAGGAACAGACCGCGCATCCCGAATATGGCATTGGTGTGTCGGTCATCGCCATCGTCGCCACACTGGGTTTGCTCGCCTATCAACGGCATGTGGTCCGCAAAACCGGATCGGTCGCGATTCAAGCCGACCATGTGCATTATCAAAGCGACCTGTTGCTCAACGTCGCGGTGATCGTTGCCATACTGCTCGACAATATGTTGAATGTGCGGGGGGCCGATCCATTATTCGGCATTGCGATTGCTGCTTGGTTATCATGGGGTGCATATCGCGCCGCGCGCTTGGCGCTCGACCAGTTGCTGGACCGCGAATGGCCGGAAGAAAAAAGGCAGCGCTTCATTGAAGTCGCGCTGCGCCATCCTGAATTGCGCGGCATTCACGATATGCGCACCCGTTCCAGCGGCGCGCATGATTTCTGCCAATTCCATGTATGGGTTGACCCGAATATGACGGTTGCGGCGGCACATGATATCATGGATGAGGTGGAACAAGCGTTGATGGACGCATTTCCGGGCGTCGAAGTCTTGATTCACCCTGACCCCGAAGGGCATAAGGACGAGATGGGCTATATCCCGGCGAAAACCATAGAGCGTGGCGAGGAACATGACGACTGAACTGCCATATTATCATGTAGACGCCTTTGCTGACCGTCCCTTCACGGGTAATCAGGCCGCTGTGATGCCGCTGACCGCATATTTGGATGACGCCGTGCTTCAGGCGATTGCGGAGGAAAACAATTTCGCGGAAACTGCCTTTTATGTGCCCGACGCAACAGGCGCGGCGGATTATGAACTGCGCTGGTTTACGCCGGAGGTAGAAATTCGCCTCTGCGGCCATGCGACATTGGCAAGCGGGCATATCATCTTGAGCCAAAATCCCGCGCTGGACCGCGTGACATTCCGCACACGCAAAGCAGGGATTTTGGAAGTGCGCCGCGCAGGCGATGCTTATGCTGTCGCCCTACCCGCCATTCCGACCGAGCAGGTCTACAATGCGGACATGATGGCCGCGATGGGTGGCAAGCCTTTGTCGATGCGCAGCAACCCCGACAGCTATAATATGTTCGTCTACGCTACTGCCGCAGAAATACTGGCGCTTAAACCCGATATGAAGGCTTTGGCGACGTTAGGCGATGACAGCTTCACCGCCACCGCACGCGGCGACGACACCGATATCGTCAGCCGCGTATTCGTGCCCGGTGCAGGCGTAGATGAAGACAGCGTCACCGGCAGCGCCCATGCGGTCATCGCGCCTTATTGGGCATCGGTTCTTGGCCGCGACAGCTTCACCGCCTATCAGGCATCGGCGCGCGGCGGCTATTTGGGCTGCCAATTGGAGGGCGACAGAGTTTGGTTGTCAGGCCGTTGTTTTACGGTAGTAAAGGGTATGTTCAGCTTACGCTGACCATCAAAGACATTCCATAGGTTAAAGGATCATTTATGCTAAAGTCATGCGCCGTCTTGTCGGCATTCCTGCTTTCACCCGCCGTCATGGCGCAAGATGCCCCCCCGCCCCCGCCAAGCGGCGGCATGCCACAACCAGAGCAGATTTTAGCGTTCATGGACGCCAATAAGGACGGCTTCATCGCAAAGGATGAAGCACAAGGGCCATTGGTTGAGTATTTTGCGAATATTGATGCCGATAAGGACGAAAAGATTTCTTTGGAAGAATTGAAAGCCGCTATGGCAGCAATGCGTCCACCAGAGCCCTCGCAATAACCGCATCATACATGCGTGAGACGCGTGGGAAGCCAATAGGCCTCCCGCGCGTTTTTTCTTATTAAGCGACAGTAGCCTTGCGGATGACGCCTGGGTTCGCAGGTGGCTCACCCTTTGGCAAAGCGTCGATATGCTCCATACCGCTGATCACTTGGCCCCAGACGGTGTACTGACGGTCCAAGAAGCTGGCATCGTCAAAACAGATGAAAAACTGGCTGTTGGCGGTGTTCGGATCATTGGTCCGCGCCATGGAACATACGCCGCGCACATGTGGTTCGGCATTAAATTCCTGCTTCAGATTTGGCTTCGACGAACCGCCCATGCCGGTGCCATTGGGGCAACCGCCCTGCGCCATGAAGCCGGGGATAACGCGGTGAAACTTCACGCCATCGTAAAAGCCTTCACCTGCAAGTTCGGTGATGCGGGCAACGTGGTTGGGTGCCAGATCAGGACGCAGCTTGATAACAACGTCGCCGCTGTCGAGCGAAAGGGTAAGTGTTTCATCGGCCATATTGATATTCCTTTAGGCGTGGGAAATGGATGACGGCTGCCCTAGGGGATGGATACCAATGGTGCAAAGCCAAAATCATTGCATTTTGACGCCGCCTGCGTAGGAGGGGCGAATATTTACTATAACGTCTCAGATGGAAAAACGGGAGGCCCGCAATTGACCAGCGACATCGCCAACCCGACCGTCATTGACCCCGAAATCGTGGAAACGCTGGACGAAGACAATCGCCTGACGCGAGACTATGTCGACCGCGTTCTCGATGCGGTCGAGAACGGCAATCTCGACGAAGTCTACCGGCTGGTCGAACCGCTGCACGAAGCTGACATTGCCGACCTGCTCGAACTGACGCCATCCGAACGGCGCGGCGTACTCGCCATCAGCCTGGGCGACCTCATGAGCGCCGAGGTATTGGCCGAGGTCAACGATTATGTCCGCGAGGACATCATCGACGCCCTGCCTGCGTCGCAAGTCGCCGGACTTGCCGGGCAGTTGGATACCGATGACGCGGTTGCGATTATCGAGGATATGGAGGCGGAGGACCAGCAAGCCGTTTTGGCCGAGCTGGACCCCGCAGACCGCGCCGTCATCGAAGATGCTTTGTCGTATCCCGACGAATCCGCGGGCCGTATCATGCAGCGCGAACTGGTCGCGGTGCCGGAACATATGACCGTTGGTCAGCTCATCGATTATCTGCGCGACCACCAAGACCTGACCACAGAATTCTGGGAAGTTTTCGTCGTCGATCCGCAGCATAAGCCCGTTGGCACATGCAAATTGAGCTGGATCATGCGCAGCCAGCGCAAGGTGCCGGTCAGCGAAATCATGATGCATGAACAAACGCTCATCCCGGTCGATATGGATCAGGAAGAGGTCGCGTTACGCTTTCAGAAATATGCGCTCATTTCCGCCGCTGTTGTCGATGGTTCTGGCCGGTTGGTGGGTGTCATCACCGCCGATGACATTGTCCATATTGTTCAGGAAGAAGCCGACGAGGATATCCTGCGGCTGTCCGGTGCAGGCGAAGGCGACATTAACGAGCCCATTTCGGAAAGCTACAAGGCGCGCGTGCGCTGGCTGATTGCCAATCTGGGCACGGCTATGGTCGCAAGTTTCATCATTGCGCAATTTGGCGCGGCGATTGAAACGATGGTCGCGCTCGCGGTGCTAATGCCCATCGTCGCGTCGATAGGCGGCAATGCAGGGACGCAGACTTTGGCCGTGACAGTGCGCGCGCTCGCCACCAATCAGTTGACTCAATCCAACACCATGCGCTCGATTTGGCGCGAGATACGGGTCGCCTTGCTCATTGGCGCAACGATCGCGGTGATCGCAGGCTTGGGCGCGGGCGTGATTTTTGGCAACTGGCTGCTCGCCAGTGTCATTGCGGTCGCGATATTGTGCAACATTTCGCTCGCTGGATTGTCCGGCGTCGCCATTCCGGTGGTGCTGGACCGGCTGGATCAGGACCCTGCGGTATCAAGCTCCATTTTTGTGACGATGATAACCGATTCGATGGGCTTTCTCATCTTTCTTGGCCTTGCGGTTTTCAGCGGCCTTGCCGGTTAGCCGCGCAGTTCGCCAATAATCCTTATGCCATTGAACATGACCAAAATCGCCTTTGGCGCGCAAAGCCCGCAGCATCTGCGTGAACGCCTTGCGACCTATGCCCAAGACGGCGAAGTCCGCTTAACCACCCGCTATTTGCCCAAGCGCGTCGCAGAAATGGCGGGTGGTTCGCTCTATTGGATACACACGCATACAATCATCGGCAGAAGCCCGATTATCGGCTTTATGGAAAATGGTGCTGGCCGGCATTGGATCCGCATTGTACCCCAACTCATCACCGTCCGCTCCACACCCAAGCGCGCGCATCAGGGCTGGCGTTATCTCGAAGAAGCCAACGCCCCGCCTGATCTCGATTCAGTCGAAACCGACGGCCGCGACGAAATGTCGCCAAAGATGCTCAATGACCTTATGAAAATGGGGTTGGTTTAGGCCGCCGCCCGCTTCGCCAACACCTTGTTAATCACATCGGCAAATGTCTCGGCGCTTTGGGCGCCGGGGACCATATATTTTTGGTCGAAGATGATTGCAGGAACGCCAGTGATATTTTGGTCGGTCCAATGCGCCATTTCTGCCCGCACGCTGGAGGTGAGCGCGGCATCGTTGATCCATGCCAAGGCGACGGCGCGGTCCATGCCTTGCGCCTCGGCAATGTCGCACAAGACGTCGGTGTCGCTGACATCGCGGCGGTCCTGAAAATAGGCGGTGAACATCGCCATTTTCAACGCCGTCTGCGCGCGCCAGCCACGTTCACTGCCAAAGATGGTCAGCAATTTATGCGCGTTGAACGTGTTATAAATGCGCATGCCGTCGCCATAATTAAACGCAAAGCCAACATTGTTGCCGATGTCGGACAGCCTATTCCGGTTCGCACGGCTTTGTTCGGGCGTGCTGCCATATTTGCGCGCGACATGCTCTGCGGTATCTTCGCCTTCGGGCGGCATGTTCGGGTTGAGTTCGAACGGATGCCAGTAAGTTTCGGCGGCAATGTCTTGGCCGACCAACGCGAGCGCCTGCTCCACTTGCTTCAGGCCAATGATGCACCATGGGCATACCACGTCGGAGACGATGTCGATGCGCAATGGAACAGCGTCGGGGTTCACTGCGACACCCAATGGCGCAGTAGGCTATGCGCGATGGCAAAGGGTGGCGGCGCGTTAAAGCGACGGTCGGCCTCGCCCTTCAGAGCAGCGATGGCCTCATCCTTCGTCACCCACATCGCATCTTCAATCTCGGTTGTGTCGAGCGTGAGTGCATCGCCCAACGCATCGGCGGTGCACGCAATCATCAATTGCGACCCGCCGAAAGGCCAGGGCTGGCTGGTGACATAACGCACCGCGCCGCAGGTGACGCCGGCCTCTTCATGGATTTCGCGGCGGACGGCCTCTTCAATGCATTCGCCGGGTTCCAAAAAGCCCGCTAGCGCCGAATAATTGCCCGGCGGGAAGCGCGATTGCCGTCCGACCAGTGCCTTGCCTTCAAATTCGGCGAGCATGATGACCACAGGGTCGGTGCGCGGAAAATGTTCTTTTTGGCAATGGCCGCATTTGCGGCCCCAGCCTGCGCGGAACAGCACCGTCGCCGCGCCGCATCGTCCGCAGAAACGATGGCCATTATGCCATTCGATCAGGCTGCGCGCCGTGCCATAAATCGCGGCATCCTCGGCGGGTAGCATCGATAAAGCGCGCCAGATAGCTGGCGAACGAAACGCATCGCCCGTTGCATCGACCAACGCCACAAAATGCGGCTGCCCATCGGACAGGCCAAGCAGGATCAGCTCTTCCGAACCGTCTAGTTCGGCCAAGGAATGCCAGTGCAATCCGCCTGCGTCGCTGACACGCGGGTCAAGCCCGTCAAGCCCCAACACCCGCGCGCGCCAGTCCCCGAGCAACAGGCCATAGGCCTCTGCATCATTGCGCACGCGGTCCGCGCGGTCGAGCGGGGAGCCCGTAAAACCCGGAGCCATCATCGGATCAGGCACCGTATCAGGCTGGCAAACTCAGGTCCTTCAGGACCCATTTGGCGAAGTCTTGATGGAACGGATAGGCACTGCTTGGCATATATTGCGCCATGCAGACGGCGCGCAACTTGCGTCTTGGATCGACAAAAGCCACCGTTCCAGCCGCACCGCCCCAGCCGAATACGCCAGCATTCACGCCCTTGCCAACCCGGCCACCCGCGCCAAAACCAGCGCCGTTGGCATAAGTGCCGTCGGTTGAAACGGCCGATGGCAGTAGATCGGACATGGCAAGCTTGGCAGTCGCGGTTGACATCACGCGGACGCCATCCAATTCACCATGATTGGCGAGCATGTTAAGGAAACGGTCATAATCGCGCGCGGACGTCACCATGCCAGCGCCACCAAAGGCAAAGGCTGGCTTGTCGAGGTAAATGCTCGTCGATGCCGGGTCGATGGGGAACAACACGCCATTCACAGGCGCGTAATTGGACACGAAGCGCTTGGTTTCCGACTTGGGCACTTGGAAATAGCTGCTGGTCATTTTCAGCGGTTCAAAAATGCGCGTTTTCAAAAACGCCTCAAAATCCATGCCGCTCGCGACTTCAATCACGCGGCCAAGCAAATCGAGCGAGATCGAATAGCTCCATTTCGTGCCCGGCTCGGCAATCAAAGGCTGCTTTGCCAGACGTTCGGCAAATGTCTTGAGATCAGGGGTGGGCGTGCTTTTTGGCTGGCCCGGAATGGGAAAGCGGCTGATGATGCCCGGCGTGATGCCATTGTCCAGATAGGCCTGAAGCAATGGTCCCTTGGTGACAATCGAGTAGCCCAGACCGGCAGTATGGGTCAGCAAATGGCGCACGGTAATCTGCGTCTTGGCTGGCACCGCATCCAGGCTTTTGTCCGGGTCGGTCAGTACAGTCATATTGGCAAATTCTGGCAGGAAATCGGCAATCGGCTGATCCAGCTTCATCTTGCCTTCGCCGACAAGGATCATCGCGGCAATACCGGTGACAGGCTTTGTCATCGAATAAATACGCCACAATGTGTCGATATTCACAGGTGTCGCTTCGCCCAGTCCTTGCGTGCCAACGGCAACGATATCAGGCAAGCCAGCGGTGCGGCCAATCGATGCGAGAACACCGGGGATCTTGCCCGAAGAGACATAGCTTTCCAACTGCATCCGGACGGTCGGATATAAATCTGCCGCACGTGCCCAGGCGCGCGCAGGCGCAAATGCGCTTATGGCACCCGCCGCTGCCAATTGGCCGCCCCACGTCAAAAACCCGCGTCGGCCAATCATGGCCTGACCACTATCCTGCATATTCATACTCTTTCCCCTGCGTTCAAAACCGCCTCTATTGCTTTTCTGAATAGGGTTGGCAGACCGGCCTTGTCGAGCGATTTTAATGGCCACCATATGCCGTCGCCAGGGTCGTCAGCGCCCGCGGGCCATGCCGTAACGGCAATGTCGAGAAGAAGCGAAAAATGGGTAAAAACATGCGACACCTGCACGGGCAATTTGTGCCAATTGGCTGGCGCAGGGGGCGTCGCATGGCCATCCAATCGTGCGGTCCATTGATCATCGGGTAAGGCGCGCATACCTGCCAAAAGGCCCTTGTCCTCGCGGCGCACCAACCAGACTTGTCCGTCCCGCTCGATCCAATATGCATTCCCTGTGCGTTGCGGCTTGGCGGCCTTGGGCGTTTTGGCCGGATAGGCTTCCGGATTGCCCAAACGCATGGCATCGCAGGCAAAGGCAAGCGGGCAAGCCGGACAAGACGGCGCGCGCACCGAACATATGCCTGCCCCCAAATCCATCATAGCCTGCGCAAAGTCGCCAGCTTGAGCGTCGGGCGTGATGCTGTCCATCGCCGCACGAATCAGCGGCTTTGACTGCGGTAGGGGCGTAGAGATCGCAAATAGCCGCGATACCACGCGCTCGACATTGGCATCTACCACCACCGCTCGTTGCCCGAACGCAATCGCGGCGATGGCGGCGGCGGTATAAGGACCGATGCCGGGCAGTTTCAGCAACGCCGCCTCGGTCTGCGGCAAACGACCTTCATATTCCGCCACAACCACCCGCGCGCATTTCAGCAAATTGCGCGCGCGGGCATAATAGCCAAGGCCAGCCCATGCCGCCATAACATCCGCATCATCCGCCGCCGCCAAAGTCGCAAAATTCGGCCATATTTGCGTGAATTTTTGGAAATAGGCACCCACCGCTGCGACTGTTGTCTGCTGCAGCATGATTTCCGACAGCCACACATGATAAGGGTTGGCAAAGCCCTGACCCGGCGGCGTGCGCCAAGGCAGGGTCCGTGCATGCGCGTTGTAATGCGTGAGCAAGGCCTGCGCGATATCCCCAGATTTATCGATGGCTTGTTGGACGGCTGGCATGAAAAATGGCATGAATGACGGGATGGATAAAGGCAAGTCACCACCACCGCCAAAAGGCACCAAAAAGGCGCTGACGCCCAAAACATTTCAGCGCCCGCGCGGTGGCGAGGCGAAGTCTGTGTCGTCGCTGATGCCCGATATCGGCCGTGCCGCGTTTCGGAAATTCGGCTTCGTGCAAAGCTCTGTCGTGAGCCGTTGGGACGAAATCGTCGGCGCGCGCTATGCCGCTGTGTCCGCGCCGGAGGCTATCCGCTTTCCCATTGGCAAGAAATCCGACGGCACACTTGAACTCACCGTGGAGGGCGCGCACGCCTCTATGATCCAGCATGTGCTTCCCGAAATCATTGAGCGCGTGAACCGCTTTTTTGGTTACGGGGCCGTGGCGCGGGTCAAAGTCCGCCAAGGGCCCGTCGCCAAGCCAAATGTCCGCCAACCCACCGCCGCGCCCATGCTGAAACCTGTGCCGATGGAATTGGGCGAATCCTTGCGTGAAATTGGCGATCCAGAGCTTTTTGCCGTCCTCGAAAGCCTCGCAAAAAGCCTTGCCAAAGGCGGCGCGTGACACCAAATGCGCAAGATAAAGTTCGAAGTATAAGGTCCAGCGGAATGTCACCTATGAAAAAATATCTGGGCGCAGTTTTGGTGGGCGTAATGGCGCTCTCGACCGCGCTCGTTGCCGCGCCTACACCAAGCAAATGGCTTTCGACCGTGACGGTCACGGACAAAGGCGCTTATATCCTCGGCAACCCGGCTGCGCCCAACAAAGTGGTCGAATATTTGAGCTATACTTGCGGACATTGCGCAGAATTTGAAGTGAAGGAAGCGCCCGCGTTCAAGGCAAAATTTGTAGCCACCGGCAAGGCCAGCCTCGAAATTCGTAACATGGTGCTCAATCCCGTCGATCTGACTGCGGCCATGTTGGCGCGCTGCGGCGGTAAAGGAAAATTCTTCGGCAACCAGCGGCATTTGCTCGCAACTCAAGCCATCTGGTCTGGCAATACCAAGAACATTAGCGCGGCTACACGCGATAAATTGAAAGCCGAAGATTATACCGGGTTCATGATCGGCACCTTTGACGAAATCGGCCTTGGCCCCATCATGCAACAACGCGGGATCACACCTGCACAGGCAAAAACCTGCTTGGCCAACAAATTGGCATTTAATGCCGTTATTGGTATGACAGAATCAGGCTCCGCGCTTGGTGTGCGCGGCACGCCAGCATTTTTGGTCAATGGCGTTTTGCAAGACCACATCCATAATGCTGCCGAATTACAGGCGGTCATGAAGTAAACCGAGATTCCAGGCAGAAGGCCAGACAGAAGGATAGCATATGCGTATCAAGACATTCATTTTGACAACTGCCGCCGCCATGGCGCTCGCCGCTTGCGGCGGAGCAGATACGGCTGGG
>Ga0208595_1000108_pt1 | contig 29661 bp, 23 predicted proteins | sample LakMenEpi28Jun11_FD_150742 | JGI IMG/M metagenome (GOLD analysis project Ga0208595, IMG submission 150742) | Freshwater microbial communities from Lake Mendota, WI - 28JUN2011 deep hole epilimnion (SPAdes) | ecosystem: Environmental > Aquatic > Freshwater > Lake > Epilimnion/Euphotic zone ...
GGAATCGAAAGTCCAGAAACGCACTGGCAAGCTTCGCAGTCTGGCGCGGGAGTTGACGCTGGCCGAGGAACGCGAGCGGCGACGGATCGCCGGTTTGCTGCACGACAACCTGCAGCAGCTATTGGTCGCGGTTTTGCTCAACATCGGCGCGACCAAGGCCAAGAACTACAGTCGCGGTGTTTTGGAGGAGTTGGAAAGCATCGAGCGCATGACCAAGGAATGCGTTGGCGTCACCCGCTCGCTAGCTGCGGAGTTGAGTCCCTCGGTGTTGCATCAATGCGGTCTTGCTGCGGGCTTTGACTGGTTGCGCGATTGGTTCAACGAAAAGTACGGATTTGATATCGAGGTCTGGGCGGATGAATCACTCATACCGGATGATGATGTCAGCATCACGCTGTTCCAGTGCGCTAGGGAAATCCTTTTCAATTCGGTCAAGCACTCGGGGGTCAAGTCCGCGCGCCTGATGATGTTTTGTGACAACGATGCCTTTGTGAACATTTCCATCAAGGATGAGGGAAAGGGTTTTGATGCCATGGCCCTTTGCCTGCAGGATGTATGGAAGGATGGATTCGGTTTGTTCAGCGTGCGCGAGCGGGTGGAGTTGCTGGGAGGTGTGATGTTGGTGGAGTCGGCGCCTGGGCAGGGAGCGTGTTTCACGCTGCGTTTCCCAGCGAAGGCCATCAATTGTTGTGGCAGTTGTAACCATGGAAAGACCTGCGAGAAGGCGAGCTGTCGCAAAAGGGTGTCGAATGAACCGCACGATGAGATTGATGAGGCAAGGGTGCCTGTGCAAATTCCCCTAAGGACCACGGATGGCCTGCCGCGCTTCCGCGTGGTGCTGGCCGATGACCATTCGATGGTGCGGCAGGGTCTGGTACGGGTTTTCCTCGATGAGGCGGACTTCGAGATCGTGGGCGAGGCGGTCGATGGCAAAGAGGCCCTTGAGCTGGCCCGCGCGCTGGAGCCGGACATCATCGTGATGGATTTGCAGATGCCTGTGATGTCGGGCTTGGAGGCGACGCGCGTGATCCGCAAGGAGCTTCCGGGGGTGCAGGTGATCGGGCTTTCAATCGAGACCAACAAGGAGTCCCGCCGGTCCTTGCTGCGGGCTGGGGCGCTTGATCTACTGCACAAAGGCTGCTCGGCGGAGGATTTGATCCAACGGGTCCGCGAGCATTTGATGGCAAAAGCCTGAGCGGCCGGCTGTTGAAAGCGCTTGCACATCGGCGGATCCGGGCCTACTGGCACGGGCATGGCACTTGAAACCACGCTGATTCTTTTCAAACCCGACGCGATTGAGAAAAACCTGACCGGCAAGGTTCTTGCTCGATTCCAGGACGCGGGATTCGTGATTCGCGGCATCAAGATGATGCAGCTCGACGATGCGATCCTGCGCGAGCATTACTCGCATGTGGCGGACAAGCCGTTTTTTCCCGAAATCGTTGCATTCATGAGCCGCACGCCGGTGATCGCGCTGGCGCTTGAGGGTGAGGATGTGATCAACCGCGTGCGCGATTTGCTTGGTCCGACGAATTCCAAGGCGGCGCCAGCGGGCACGATCCGCGGTGACTTCGGTGAGGACATGATGACCAATGTTTGTCATGCTTCCGATTCGCCCGAGGCGGCGGCCGCCGAGCTGAAGCGCTTCTTCAAGGCAGGCGAGGTCTTCGCCTTCTGATGTCGATGCGCCGTGAGCGCTTGTGTCATTGGGCATGCGTGTTAGTTTGCGCGCATGTGGTTTGATGTGCCGGATGCCGATGCCTGGTGGCGTTGGGTGATCTTGGTGTTGTTCTATGCGGTGGGCGTGTTGCACATGGTGCATGCGCTGATGCATGTGCGCACCTCGCAGGGCGCGATCGCGTGGGTGCTGTCCTTACTGATGGTGCCGTTCGTGGCGATACCGCTTTACTGGTTGCTTGGTCGCAGGCGTTTTTCCCGCGAGGTCGGCGGACGGCGTGCCAAGGACAGCCGGCTTGCGGCCCTGGCGGTTGGCATGATGGAGCGGCTGCGGCGCTACGAGGTCGACATCCCCGATGATGATGCCTTTGAGCGGGCCGCGAGAATCCTCGGTGGCCTGCCCTTCACGCGCGGCAACCGGCTCGAGTTGCTCATCGATGGCGAGGAAACTTTCGACAACATTTTTGAAACGATTCGCTCGGCGAAAAGGCACCTGTGCGTGAATTTTTTCATCGTGAAGAGCGACACGCTCGGGATCCGCTTTCAGCAGGCGTTGATCGAGCGCGCGCGCGCGGGCGTGAGGGTGTTTTTTCTCTTCGATGAATTTGGCTCCTACAAACTGCCGCGGCGATACCTGCGCGAGTTGAAGGCGGCCGGCGTCGAGTGCCATTCGTTTGGGGTAAACCGCTTTTGGTGGTCGCGCTTGCAGCTCAACTTCCGCAACCACCGCAAGATCGTGGTGGCGGATGGCGAGGTGGCATTGATTGGCGGGCTCAATGTCGGCGACGAGTACCTCGGGCGCGATGCGCGCTTCGGCGGTTGGCGCGACACGCATTTGGCGATGCGCGGGCCGGTGGTGCAGGCGGTGCAGTTGGTGTTTTTGGAGGACTGGTTTTGGGCATCCAACTCGATGCCGGAGCTTGATTGGGAAACGCGGCTCGAGGAGGCCGATCAGATCGCGGCGGTGATCCCGACCGGCCCGGCGGATCCTGCGGATTCGTGGCAACTGGTCGTGGCGGAGGCGGCCAACACCTCGCGGCAGAAGCTGTGGATCGCATCTCCGTACTTTGTGCCCGACGAGGGCGTGCTCACGGCGTTGCAGGCGGCGGCGATCCGCGGTGTGGATGTGCGCATTCTTATTCCCGAGCGCGCCGATCACTTGCTGGTGTGGCTCTCGGCATTTTCGTACTTCGAGGAATCGATCCCGTATGGGGTCAGGATTTTCCGCTACCAGCGCGGGTTTCTTCACCAGAAGGTCATGCTCGTCGATCACCGGCTGGCAACCGTTGGCAGCGCGAATCTCGACAACCGCTCGTTCCGCCTCAACTTTGAGATTACCGGGTTTTCGCCCGATCCGGCGTTTGTCGACGCGGTGGCGCGGATGCTGGAGGCGGATTTCGAGGCGAGCGTGGAGGCGCGGGTCGAGGATTTTTCGGCCAAGCCATTTTTGTTCCGTGCCGCCTGCCGCGTCGCGAGGTTGATGGCCCCGATTCAGTAATCGTTTCGGCTACGAAAGCCATGGCCATGGAATGAACTTGCAAGGTCCCGTATGTGACGCTAGTGACACATTTCATGCGTTGGTTTGCTCCCGCGCTTGATTTGCATGAAATTGGTGAAACTTCTCAGCCCGGAACAGATCGTCGCCGACCTTGAGGCGATCGAGCACTGGGGTGCGATCACTGAGCTTGTAGACAGGCTTGTGACATGCGAGCTGCTTGCGGCGTGCGAGCGTGAGGCGACGCTTGAGGCGCTGAGGGCGCGCGAGCAATTGATCAGCACCGGCATCGGCGGTGGGGTGGCGATCCCCCATGCGTTTTCCGACGATCTGGAAAAGGTGGTAGCGGTGTTGGGGCGCTCGAAGGCAGGAATCGATTTCGAGGCCTTGGACCAGGCGCCGGTGCATGTGATCGTTCTCTTTGTGGTGCCGCGCAAGAACTACCAGCTCCACCTCAAGATGCTCGCAGCGATTGCCAAGATGTTCAATGGTCAAGACATGAGCCGGCAGATCCTTGGAGCAAATGGCCGCGATGAAATCCTTGCCATTTTGGGCTCAAAGTCGTCCCGTGTGGAGCCGCCCGCATCTTAGGGCGGATTTCCGTTTCCCCCAGATCACATGACGATTCTCCAGCAGCTTGAGGCGCGGCTCGCCGCGGCATTGAACACGACACTTGGCGAGCCGGTCACCGCGAGCGTGACCGCCGCAGCGGACCTGCGCTTTGGCGATTATCAAAGCAACGCCGCGATGGTCCTTGCCAAACAACGGGGCAAGAACCCGCGCGCGCTGGCCCAGGAAATCATCGGCCACCTCGATCTTGCGGGCATGGCCACCGCCGACATTGCCGGCCCGGGATTCATCAACTTCCGAATTTTGCCGGAGGCTTTCGCCGCGAGGGCCAAGGCATTGCTCAACGACGAGCGATTGGGCGCGCCCGACATCGGTGCGGGCCGCACGGTGGTGGTGGATTTCTCCGCGCCGAATGTCGCCAAGCCGATGCATGTCGGCCACATCCGCTCGACGATCATTGGCGACTCGCTTTGCCGCATCGCGCGTTTCCTCGGCTACAAGGTCATTGCCGACAACCACATCGGCGACTGGGGCACGCAGTTTGGAATGATCCTTCACGGATGGAAAACGCTACTCAACAAGGCCGCGCTCGAGGCTGATCCGATCGACGAGTTGCTGCGCGTTTATCGCGAGGTAAATGCCGCCACCAAGGACGACCCCGCGGTGCTCGAGACCTGCAAGGGGGAGCTGGTGAAGCTGCAGGCGGGTGACCCGGAAAATCTCGAAATCTGGCAGCAGTGCATCGATGTCTCCAGGCGCGGATTGCAGCGGATCTATGACACGCTCGATGTGAAATTCGATTACTGGCTTGGCGAGAGTTATTACAACGATCGGCTCGCCGGCTTGGTCGATGAGTTTCTTGCCAAGGGTATCGCGCGCGAGAGCAACGGGGCGGTTTGCATTTTTTCCGACGGCAGCTGCAAGCGTGAGGACGACCCCTTCATGGTGCATCGCGAGGAGGGATGGACCGACAACCCGGCGATCATCCGCAAGGCCGATGGTGGATTCCTTTACGCGACCACTGACCTTGCAACGATTCGTTTTCGCATCGACGAGTGGAAGGCCGATCAGATCTGGTATGTCGTCGGTGTGCCGCAGCAATTGCACTTCCGCCAAATTTTTGCCGCCGCGCAACGCTGGGGCGCAGCGGCCGACTTCCGCCATGTGGCATTCGGTTCGATCCTTGGCGAGGACCGCAAGCTCATGAAGACGCGCACGGGCGACAATGTGCAGCTCACCGATGTGCTCACGGAGGCGGTCGAGCGCGCGGCGAAACTGATCGGCGAAAAGAACCCGGATCTCAAGGGCGAGGAGGCCGCGGAGATTGCGTCGATCGTTGGGATTGGCGCGGTGAAGTTTGCCGAGCTTTCGCAGAACCGCCTCACCGACTATGTGTTCGCGTGGGACCGCATGCTTGCCTTGCAGGGCGACACGGCGCCGTATTTGCAGTACTCGTCGGTGCGTGTGCGTTCGATTTTCCGCAAGCTCGACACCGCCTTTGATGCCGCGTCCGCCGAGATCGTGCTGAGCGAAAACGAGGAGATCCACCTCGCGAGGTTGCATGCGCGGTTTGGCGAAGTCCTGCCGGCGGTGCTCGAGGACTTCCGCCCGAACCTGCTGGCCAACTACCTGCTCGAGCTGGCGCGCGCGTTCCACTCGTTCTTCGAAGCCTGCCCGGTGCTCAAGTCGGAGGAGCCAGTCCGCTCGAGCCGACTTGCCCTTTGCGAACTCACGGGTAGAATCCTCGCTTCAGGTCTTGGCTTGCTTGGCATCCGCTGCCCTGAAAGGATGTGACCTTTAAGTCGACCGAAAAAACCATTTCAACCTCTCCAAACCCGTATCGACTTCCATGCCTCCGTTTTTTGTCATTGGTCACAAGAATCCCGACACCGACGCGATCTGCTCGGCGATCGGATACGCCGCATTGCTCCGCGCTTCGGGCGAGGAAACCAGCGCGACCGCGGCGCGATGCGGGGAAATTTCGCAACGCACGAAATGGGTGCTCGAAAAGGCGAAGCTGGATCTGCCGCTCTTGCTCACCGATGTGCGCACCAACGCGGGCATGATCAGTCGCCGCGAGGTTGTTAAAGTCTCGACCGCCGACACTTTCCTCACCGCGTATCGCCGCATGTTGGAGGCGCAGGTGCGCTGCGTGCCGGTCGAGGACGAGGAAGGAAACCTTTGTGGGATTTTGCGTTACTTTGATTTGCTGCGTTTGCTTTTGCCGGCTGATACCGAAGGTCTCAGCGTGCGTACCGTGCATGCCTCGCTCGCGCACCTTGCGGAAACGCTCAAGGCCGAGAGTCTTGGATCGCAGGAGCCGCTTTCGTCGCTTGAGGAGGACCTTATCCTGCTAGTCGGCGCATCATCCCAAGGCACGGTCGAGAAGCGTCTGCTTCAGGCCAAAAAGGACGGAAATGTCGCCAAGTTTTTGGTGATCTGCGGCGATCGGCCGATCGTTCAGCGTTACGCCATCGACCATGGCGCGCGGGCCTTGCTCGTCACCGGCGGCAATCCGGTTTCGCCGGAAATCGGGCAGTTTGCCGCATCGCGCGGAGTCTTCATCCTGCGCTGCGATCAGGACACGGCGAGTGCCTCGACGCTGATCCGTTGCTCGCGCACCGTGCGCCATGTGATGGAAACAAAATTTGAAACCATCCAACCAAGCGATCCGGTCTCGCGCTTGCGCAAGCGCCTTGCCTCGACCGATCAGGATCTGTTTCCGGTGGTGGATCCCGCTTCAGGAAAAATGACAGGCGTGCTTTCGAAGTCCGACCTCGTCGATCCGCCGCGCATCCGCCTCGCGTTGGTCGATCACAATGAGTACGCGCAAGCGGTCAATGGCGTTGAGGAAGCGGAGATCACCGAGGTGATTGACCACCACCGCTTGGCCGGCGACTTGGTTTCGCGCGAACCGATCCGTTATCTCAACGAGCCGGTCGGCTCGACCTGCACGCTGGTCGGTCGCAAGTATTTTCATCGCGGATTGCAGCCCGCGCCGGGTGTGGCGATGTGTCTTTGCGCAGGGATTGTTTCCGACACGCTGTGCCTCACCTCGCCGACAACGACCGCGCTCGATCATGAGATGCTCACTTGGTTGAGCGGTGTCGCGGGGGTCGATCCGGCGAAGTTCACAGAAGAATTTTTTGCACAGGGTTCGCTCATCGCCAATGGTTCGCCGGAAGAAATCCTCAATGCCGACCGCAAGGAGTTCGTCGAGCAGGGTCTCACTGTGAGCATCTCGCAGGTCGAGGAGCGCGACCTGCATGGCTTTGCCGCAAGGCGCGAAGAGCTTGAGCAAGTGCTGAGGCGATTGCAGGAATCCCGCGGCTACGATCTCGCGGTCATGGCCGTCACCGATGTGGCCTTGCACCACAGCATGATCCTTGCCGTGGGGCGCGAGGCGACGCTCTCCAAGCTGCCCTTTGAGCGGATCGACGACGCGCTGTTCCATGCGCCCGGCGTCGTCAGTCGCAAGCGCCAAATTTTCCCGGCCGTTTGCGAAGCGATTCAGCATTCGCGTTAGAGCTTCATCGTTCGGTGGCCGCGCGCCTTGGCGCGTAGGCCTGCCTCAAGCCTTCGGCAAGCGCATCGGCGTATTCGCGGATGATCGAAACGTGCGGGGTTCCGTTCACATCACGCGTACCGTCGTAATCGCCGAGCTTGATGCGTGCGTGATCGTTGATCGAATTCATCACATAGGGTTCCATGAAAATCACCGGGCATTGATACAGCCGGTTGGCCAAAAGGTTGCGTGCCCAGAGGTAGGGATGACCATTCACCGGCAGCACGTTGGTCGCACCTACCTGATAAGCGTAGGGCGGCAATCCGCTTTTGCGCGCAAACACATTGGCGACGCTCATGCCGATCGAAGTTTCTTCCTCGTGACTGCGGCTCAGCAGCTTGTCGAGCATCGCAAAACGATGATCCGCGAGGCGGAGTTCCTCGTCCGAGTAGGCGCCATTGAGCAGAATGTGGAAATGGCTTCGATCGACGAGTCTCGGTTGATTCGGGTCGCCCCATGCCTCGGCATTGAAATGCAGGCAGAGCACGAGATCGGGCTTGATGGATTGGTTGACGAGATCTGCCCGCGCGTGGATTTCCGCCGTGCGGTAGAAGAGGCGCTCGGCGAGTTTGCGCAGCGCGCTGGGTGAATCGGCTGCGGTGGAATTGTCATTCGCTTGGCGCGCGGTTTCGATCAATGCCTCGGGCCGCCATTGCGTCACGGGCTCAGCTTTTTCGCGGACCAGTGAAACGCTCGCGCCGAGTGATTCGAGTTGTGGCTTCAAGCGCTTTGCGACTTGCAGCGTGAGGTCGCCTTCGCACACAGCATGACCATCGCCGGCGTCGAAACTGCGTTCTTCGATGCTCGCCCATTTGCCGCCGATGTGCCCCGGGTCGATGGCGATATGCAGTCCATCAAGTGGTTTGTCTGCTGCAGCCGGTGGCAACTCTTCCGGCACGCGCCACCAACGCGCGGGTGTTTTGGTGAAACCGTCATTCGCAAATCGCAGCACGAAGACCTCGGCGTTTTCACCATCGGCCGTGCGGATGCGGACTTCATTTTCGCCGATTTCCATAAACTCGCGCCAGCTGCCGCCGGTCACGAAAACGGTGGTGAGCAAGCGCTCGAATTCACCACGAGTGATGGTGCCCTGATGCGCTTCGAGCGATTTCCAATCGGGTACGCGACCTAAGGTCGAAAGGGTGGGGGGCTTTGCCGATCGCTGCGGTGTCACATTTTCTTGTGAGCGCTTTTGCCACCACAGCCACAAGCCCGCCGCCAAGAGCAGGGGAATCAACAAAGCCGTGGATCGCTTGAGTATCGGGATCATGAATGAAATTGGTTTGTCGTTTGGTGGCGGACCATCAATGCTCGGCAGGAAGTCTGCCCACCATCCTGAATTTCAACATGGCCACCATCCGCATTCTGTTTCTTGGCGACATCGTCGGCGAACCCGGCAGAAAGGCAGTGATCGAGCAGCTTCCGATTCTCAAACAAACGGAATCGCTCGATTTCATTATCGTCAACGGCGAAAATGCCGCCGGCGGAAAAGGCATCACGCCGAAAATCGCGATCGACCTGCTGCGCGCCGGAGCGGCGGTGATCACCACCGGCGACCATGTCTGGGACCAGCAGGACATTGTCCCGTATTTTCCGACCGAGCCCCGGCTCTTGCGGCCGATCAACTACCCGGACGGCACACCTGGCAACGGAAGCGTCGTGCTCGAGTGCGCCAAAGGCCGCGTCGCCGTGATGCAGGCCCAAGGCCGCACTTTCATGCAGCCAGCGCTCGAAAACCCCTTCATCGCGCTGGAAAACGAGGCATTGAGACTGCGCGAGGCCGGCATCGGGCCGATCATCGTCGATTTCCATGCCGAGACGACCAGCGAGAAAATCGCCATGGGCCGCCACCTCGATGGCAAGGTGACCGCAGTGCTCGGTACTCACACCCATGTGCAGACGGCCGATGAAAGGATTTTTCCCGGCGGCACCGGCTTCCTGACCGATGCCGGAATGTGCGGACCCGAGGAATCAGTGCTCGGGCGAACCATCGATTCGGTCGTCTGGCGCTTCAAAACCGGCATGCCCACACGCTTTCCGGTCGCAAAGGGCAAGGTTCGGCTCTGTGGCGCGATCGTCGAGGCCGATAGCGAAACCGGCGCCTGCATCAGCATCCGGAGGTTGTCATTTCAGGTTTCCGAAGGATCGGACTCCCCGCACTGAGCCTCGTTTTTGGAGGAATCCCAACAATTTTTCTTTTCACGGAGTTTTTTTTTGACAGAGTGGTCGGCTTTGTTAAGGTCCGCCCGCTCTTCCCCAAAACCTGCCCGGGGTGCCGCGTTCTGCCTCGTCAATCGAGACGGCCGCGGTGTTTTTGTCGGGTCCAAGGAAGCCGGCATCAACATCGCTCGCGTAGCTCAGGGGTAGAGCGCATCCTTGGTAAGGATGAGGTCGGGGGTTCAATTCCCCCCGCGAGCTCCAGGGCGATCACGAAATCATCTCAAGAAAACAACAACACCATGGCAAAAGAAGCATTCCAGCGCAACAAGCCCCACGTCAACATCGGCACTATCGGCCACGTTGACCACGGCAAAACCACCCTCACCGCCGCGATCACCAACACGCTCGCCGAGAAGGGTATGGCCCAGGCCAAAAACTATGCGGACATCGACGCTGCTCCCGAAGAACGCGAGCGCGGCATCACGATCAACACCGCACACGTCGAGTATGAAACCACCAAGCGCCACTACGCACACGTGGACTGCCCCGGTCACGCCGACTACGTGAAGAACATGATCACCGGTGCCGCCCAGATGGACGGTGCGATCCTCGTGGTCTCCGCCGCCGACGGCCCAATGCCGCAAACCCGCGAGCACATCCTCCTTGCCCGCCAGGTCGGCGTTCCCGCCCTCGTGGTGTTCATGAACAAGGTTGACCTCGTCGACGACGCCGAGCTCCTCGACCTCGTTGAAATGGAAGTGCGCGACCTGCTTTCTTCCTACGAATTCCCGGGTGACGAAATCCCGATCGTCAAGGGCTCGGCCAAGGCCGCCCTCGACGGCGACGCCACTCAGAAGGAAAACATCATGAAGCTCATGGACGCTGTGGATTCCTACATCCCCGAGCCAGAGCGCCCGATCGACAAGACCTTCCTCATGCCCGTCGAAGACGTGTTCTCGATCGAAGGTCGTGGAACCGTCTGCACCGGTCGTGTCGAGCGCGGCATCATCAAGAAGATGGAGGAAGTCGAAATCGTCGGCATCCGCGACACCCAGAAGACCACCGTCACGGACATCGAAATGTTCCGCAAGCTGCTCGACGAAGGTCGTGCGGGTGACAACTGCGGTCTGCTTCTCCGCGGTCTCAAGAAGACCGACATCGAGCGCGGCCAAGTCATCGCCAAGCCGGGCACCGTTAAGGGTCACACGAACTTCAAGTCGGAAATCTACGTTCTTTCGAAGGAAGAAGGCGGCCGCCACACCCCCTTCTTCTCGAACTACCGTCCGCAGTTCTATTTCCGCACCACCGACGTCACCGGCAGCATCAAGCTTCCGGATGGAGTTGAAATGGTGATGCCTGGTGATAATGTGAACCTGGAAGTCGAGCTTATCACTCCGATCGCCATGGAGCCGACCATGCGTTTCGCCATCCGCGAAGGTGGCCGCACCGTCGGCGCCGGCCGCGTGGGTGAGATCCTCAAATAATCATCCTCAAGCAATACCGGCTCCCGCTCCCCTCCCGGAGCGACGGGCCGGCTCCCACGAATCCCGGGGCACTTCGCTAAAAACGGAGTGCCCCCGATTCGCCTCAAAACGGCAGTAGTTCAATTGGTAGAGCATCGGTCTCCAAAACCGAGTGTTGGGGGTTCGAGTCCCTCCTGCCGTGCCACCTCATCGATTTCCCGACATTCCACACACCTTCATGCAGTATCTCGAGCACTTTAAAATTGGCGGCAGCTGGATTTCCTCCGGCATCCTGTACGCCTTGCTCGCCATCGTCCTTGTCGCCGTGGTGCTCAAGTGGGCCTCGCTCACGGCATTCATTTCTGAAGTGAAAGGCGAACTGCGCAAAGCCAGCTGGCCTTGGGAGTCCGACCCGAAGATCAAGGGCTTCAAGAAATACAAGGAGCTCATCGATTCCACCATCGTGGTCCTCATCGCGATGATCCTGCTGGCCGCCTTCGTGCAGGTCTGGGACTTCGTCCACATCCTCATCGTTGGTTTTTTCACCAACCTCGGCCGTTGAGCCTGGTTGCCTGACCCATCAATTTCCTCATATCATGTCCGAAAACAAATCCTTCCGCGATCAGTGGTATGTTGTCCAGGTGCTCTCCGGCCAGGAGGGCAAGGTGCGCGACCGCATCCTGCGCAACGCCCAGGCCGAAGACATGGCCGACTCGATCCGCGAGGTCCTCGTCCCGACCGAAATGGTCTCGGAAGTTCGCGGCGGCAAAAAGACCGAAACCCGCAAGAAGTTTTTCCCGGGCTACATCATCGTCAACATGAACCTCAGCACCGAAGATGGCCAGCTCGTCGAGAAGACCTGGTTTTTCATCAAGGAAACTGAGGGTGTGATCGGCTTTGCCGGCACCAAGGACCGCCCTGCGCCGATGCGCCAGCGCGAGGTCGACGCCATGCTTTCCCAGATCAAGGAGCGCGGCGAAAGCGTCCGCCCGGCGATCAGTTTCGAGGTGGGCGATACTGTCAAGGTCGCCGACGGCCCCTTCCAGAATCAAAGCGGCATCGTCGAGGAAATCGACCCCGAGCGCGGCAAGCTCCGCGTATCGGTTACGATCTTCGGCCGCAGCACCCCGGTCGAGCTCGAGTACTGGCAAGTCGAGCGCGAATGATATTTTTCTGGACTCTCTGCCCCCAAGCACCCACTCACCCCTCTCCCTAAAGCAAACACCCCCTCACCATGGCCAAGGAAGTAACCAAAATCATCAAGCTCCAGATCAACGCCGGCGCTGCCAACCCCTCACCACCAGTCGGTCCGGCACTCGGTCAGGCAGGCGTCAACATCATGGCATTCTGCAAGGAGTTCAACGCCGCCACGCAAAGCCAGTCCGGCGATGTCCTTCCGGTCGTGATCTCGGTCTACAAGGACAAGTCCTTCACCTTCGTCACCAAGCGTCCGCCCGCCGGCAACCTGCTCAAGAAAGCCGCCGGCCTCGCCTCGGGTTCGAAGGAAGCCAACAAGACCAAGGTCGGCAAAATCACCAAAGCCCAACTCATGGATGTGGTAAAAATCAAAATGCCCGACCTCAACACCAAGGACCCTGAAGCCGCCGCCCGCATCCTTGCCGGTACCGCACGTCAGATGGGCCTCGAAATCGAAGGCATGTAAGCAATCTCCGCCGCCGTCTCCTGCAAGGGGGGCGACGGCACCCGCAGGAGGGTCCCGTCAATGCGGGATCCGATCGAACTGCCAACCCCAAGAACAATGGCCAAACAACGCAGCAAACGATACAAACAGGCAGCCGCCCTCGTACAGACCGGCAAGTCCTACTCGCTCACCGATGCGATCAGCACGGTGAAACAATTCCCGGCACCGAAGTTCACGCCGACCGTCACGCTCTCGTTCCGCCTCGGTGTGGATCCGCGCAAGAGCGACCAGATGGTCCGCGGTTCGGTCTCACTCCCGCACGGCACCGGCAAGAATGTCCGCGTCGCCGTCTTCGCTCAAGGCGCCGCCGCCGAGGCCGCCATCGCTGCCGGTGCGGAACATGTCGGCTACGATGACCTCATCAAGAAGGTGCTCGACGGTTTCACCGATTTCGACTCCGCCATCGCCACTCCCGATGCGATGACCGAAGTCCGCAAGATTGCCCGCGTGCTTGGTCCCCGCGGCCTCATGCCCAACCCGAAGACCGGCACCGTCACCGACGACACCGCCAAGGCAGTGCGCGAAGTCAAGGCCGGCCGCATCGACTTCAAGCTCGATAAGAACGGCAATGTCTCGGGCTCGATCGGCAAGGCCGGTTTCGAACCCCAGCAACTTGAGGAAAACGCCCGCGCCTTCGTCGATAGCGTGGTGCGCGCCAAACCCGCTTCCGCCAAGGGCAACTACATCCAGGCCGTGACCCTCGCTGCCTCGATGCTGCCCGGCATCCCGCTGGAAGCCGCCACCTACACCAAAGCCTCGGCCTGAACCAGTAACGCCACACGAAAATGAATCCCGACAAGAAAATCATCATCGACAGCCTGCTGGATCGCGTCAACGCCTCGCCTTACCTGATCGTCATCGATTACACCGGCCTCACCGTCCAGCAGTTCACCGAGCTTCGCAACCGCCTCGACGCCAGTGGTGCCAGTTGCACGGTCGCCAAGAACACCTACATGCGCAAGGCGCTCGCCGAAGCGGGTCTGCCCGACATCGGCAACGACCTCGTCGGCCAGACGGCCTTCGTCATGGGTGAAAGCGAAGTCTTCGCCGCCGCCAAGGCGATCAAGAACTTTGAGAAGGAATTCAAGAAGCCCGAGATGAAAATCGGTCTTCTCGGCAATGCCGTGCTCGACGGCGAGAAACTCAAGGCCATCGCCGATATCCCGTCGCGCGAGTCGGTCCTCTCGCAACTGCTCGGCACGATCCTCGAGCCGGCCTCGCGCATCGCCCGCGTGGTCCAAGCGAAATACAATCCCGATGGAGACAGCACTCCTTCGTCCGAACCTGCAGCGGCAAGCGCCGAAGCCGCAGCGGCAAGTGCCGAACCCGCAGCGGCAAGTGCCGAAGCACCTGCGGCCACCGCAACCGAAGAACCCGCTGCCGCCGAATAAACAATCTGAACTGAAGGCGTTGGCGACTCCCGCCGCCGCCCGAACACACAATGGTTCCTCGTCGGAGCGGCGGCCGCCGCACTGAAATCCCCGAAGGCTTTGGGGGCGACGATACCGAACTGGAGAAACAAACAAAATGGCAAACATAGACACACTCGTAGAAGAACTCGGCAAGCTCACCGTTCTGGAAGCTGTCGACCTCGTTAAGAAACTGGAAGAAACCTGGGGCGTTTCCGCCGCTGCACCGGTTGCCATGGCGGCCGGACCTGCTGCCGGACCTGCCGAGGCCGCTGAAGAGAAGACCGAATTCGATGTCGTCATCACCGAAGCCGGAGCCAACAAGATCGCCGTCATCAAAGCGGTGCGCGAAGTGGCCCCCGGACTTGGTCTTGCCGATGCGAAGAAGCTCGTCGAAAGCGCTCCCGCAAAAGTCCTCGAAGGCGCTGCCAAGGATGCTGCGGAAGGTGCCAAGAAGAAGCTCGAAGAAGCCGGCGCCAAGGTCGAACTCAAGTAATCAAACACGGATTTTTCCCGGGGCGGAGCCACTCCGCTCCGGGAACTTTCCCTCACCGGAACCGACGCGAGATTCCAATGCAAACCTGGGCTTTCGCGCCGATTCCGATCCACTCTCCCATCAACTGAAATTCAACCGCCTGAGACCGTTCGCGGCTCGGGCTCAACTTGTCATCCGAACCCCCAAACAAAGCCATGGCCGACCGTCTCTATTTCGGAAAATTTGAAGAGGTAATCGAACCTCCTAACCTCATCGAGGTTCAAAGCCGCTCGTATGACGAATTCCTCCAGAAGGAAGTTACCCCGAGCGAGCGCACCGACACCGGCCTCCAAGCGGTTTTCCGTGAGGTGTTTCCTATCAAGAGTTACGACGAAGCAATCGAGCTCGACTTCGTGACCTACGATATCGAGGACCCGAAAATCACCTCGCTCGATTCACTGCGCAACAGCGAGAGCTTCAGCGCCGCGCTCTATGTGACCTTCAAGCTCAAGGACGAGACCGGCAACAAGAAGGAGCGCGTCTACATGGGCGAGCTGCCGATGATGACCCGCCGCGGTACCTTCATCATCAACGGCGCCGAGCGCGTCATCGTTTCCCAACTTCACCGCTCGCCCGGTATCTGCTTCGAAACCTCGCAGCACCTCAACGGCAAGTTGCTTCACTCGTTCCGCATCATCCCCGACCGCGGATCATGGCTCGAAGTGCAGTTCGACACGAACGACCTGCTCTATGTTTATCTCGATCGCCGCCGCCGCCGCCGCAAGTTCCTTGCGACGACCTTTCTGCGTGTGCTTGGCTATCCGACCGACCGCGACATCGTCACCCATTTCTACACGCTGGAAAACCTCAAGCTCAGCGACAAGATGGACGAAGGCGAGCTCGGCCACAAAGTGCCCTTCGAGGACATCCTCGACGGCGAGTTGGTCGTGGCCAAGGCCTACGAGCCGCTCACGATCGGCATCGTGCGCCAGTTGATCGCACTCGGCCACAAGAGCGTCGAGGTGATCGACGGTCGTGAGGACGAAATCCTTCTCAAATCGCTGCGCAAGGACCCCGCCAAGGACGAGGAGTCCGCGCTCAAGGACATCTATCGCAAGCTGCGCCCCGGCGATCCGCCAACCGCCGCCAATGCCCGCGCGTTGCTCAAGCGCCTGTTCTTCGATGCGAAGAAATACGACCTCACCCGTGTCGGCCGTTACAAGATCAACCAAAAGCTCGGCATCACCGTCGACTCCGATCAACGCATCATGGTGCCCGAGGATTTCCTCGCCGCCGTGCGTTACATCCTCAAGCTCAAGAAGGGCGACGGCGTCATTGACGACATCGACCACCTTGGCTCGCGCCGCGTGCGTGCGGTCGGTGAGCTTCTTGCCAACCAGTGCCGCGTCGGCCTCGCCCGCACCGAGCGTTTGGTCAAAGAGCGCATGACCCTTTTCGATGTGAACATCGAAGGCATGACGCCGCAAAAACTGATCAACCCGAAGGCGCTCTCCGCCGTCGTCCGTGATTTCTTCGGCCGCAGCCAGCTGTCGCAGTTCATGGACCAGACGAACCCGCTCGCCGAGCTCACCCACAAGCGCCGTCTTTCGGCACTTGGACCGGGCGGTCTCAACCGCGATCGCGCAGGCTTCGAAGTCCGCGACGTTCATCCCTCGCACTACGGCCGCATCTGCCCGATCGAAACACCGGAAGGTCCGAACATCGGTCTGATCAACTCGATGTGTACCTACGCTCGCATCAACGAGTTCGGCTTCATCGAGACGCCGTACCGCAAAGTGCGCAATGGCAAGGTCACCAACGAGATCGAATACCTCACCGCCGACCAAGAGGAAAATTTCCTCATCGCCCAGGCGAACAACCCGATCGACAAAAAAGGTGGATTCCTCACCGAGCGCATCACCGCCCGTGAAAAGGGTGGTGAGTTCATCGAGTCGCTGCCGGCCGATGTCCACTACATGGACGTTTCGCCCAAGCAGTTGGTATCCGTCGCCGCAGGTTTGATTCCTTTCCTTGAGCACGACGACGCTAACCGCGCGCTCATGGGTTCCAACATGCAACGCCAAGGCGTGCCGCTTCTCGTTTCCGAAGCGCCTCTTGTCGGCACCGGTCTCGAAGCCAAGGCTGCTCGCGATTCGCGTGCGGTGGTGGTCTCCGAAGCCGACGGCATCGTTGCCGCCGCAACGGCGGAAATCATCGTCACGACCACCGACGGCACCATGCCGGTTTCCGAAGAGAAATTCCTCAGCGATCCGGATTCGGTGAAGTCGAATGTTGCCAAAGGCATCATGGCCTACCCGCTGCGCAAATTCATGCGCTCTAACGCCGGCACCTGCATCAACCAGAAGCCGATCGTCAAGAAAGGTCAGAAGATCAAGAAGGGCCAAGTGCTCGCCGACGGACCGAACACCGAAGATGGTGAACTCGCCATCGGTCGCAACGTGTTGGTGGCCTTCATGCCATGGAACGGTTACAACTTCGAGGATGCCATCGTGATCTCCGAAAAAGTCGTGAAAGAGGATGTTTACACCTCGATCCACATTTCGGAATTCGATGTCGCCGCCCGTGACACCAAGCTCGGACCGGAAGAAATCACTCGCGACATTCCGAATGTTGGCGAAGAAGCACTCCGCAACCTCGACCACGACGGCATCATCCGCATCGGTGCGGAAGTGAAGCCCGGCGACATCCTCGTCGGTAAGATCACTCCGAAGTCGGAAACGGAACTCGCTCCCGAAGAGCGCCTGCTCCGCGCGATCTTCGGTGAGAAGGCCGCCGATGTGAAAGACACCTCGCTGCGCGTGCCATCCGGCTGCGTCGGCATCGTCCAAGACGTGCGCGTCTCGCAAAGCGGCTTCGCCAAGAAGCGCCAAGAGAAGGTTGATCCGAACGAGCTGAAGAAGACGCTCAAGAAGATCAACGACGAGCACAAGAAGAAGGCCGACAAGCTCACCGACGACCTCACCGATCGTTTGTCCGACATCCTTCTCAACGAGAAAATCCCGCTCGATGTCGTCAACGCACAGTCCGGCGAAATCATCATCCCCGCGAACCGCAAGATCACCAAGACTTTGCTCCGCAAGTTGGCATCGGTCCACGATCACATCGAGATCGACCCATCGCCGATCCGCAACAAGATCCTGGAAATCATCGGTTCCTTCGAAAGCCGCTTCCAAGAACTCGACACCGATCGCGAGCGCAGACTCGATTCGCTCGAGTCCGGCGACGAAGTCGATCCCGGCGTCATCAAGGAGGTGAAGGTCTTCATCGCCGCCAAGCGCAAGCTCTCGGTCGGTGACAAGATGGCCGGTCGCCACGGAAACAAGGGCGTTGTCGCCACGATCGTTCCCGAAGAAGACATGCCCTTCCTTCACGACGGCACACCCGTCGACATCTGCCTCAACCCGCTTGGCGTGCCATCGCGGATGAACGTCGGTCAGGTGCTTGAAACCCACCTCGGCGTTGCTGCCAAGGCACTCGGCTTCAAGGTTGCCACTCCGATTTTCGACGGCATCAAGGAAGAGGTCATTTGGAACTTCATGTCCGAGGCCAAGAAAGTCGACGGCGTCACCATGGTTGGCGGCGGCGAAAACGGCACAGCCCGCCCACGCAAGGCTGGCGAACCTGAAGGCCGCGGATTCACCTGGATCGGTGACGGCAAGGACGGCACCACTGGCGGCAAGTCGACCCTGTACGACGGCCGCACCGGCGAAGCATTCCACAACCCGGTCGTGGTCGGCTACATCTACATGCTCAAACTCGGCCACTTGGTCGCCGATAAGATCCACGCCCGTGCGGTCGGACCCTACTCGCTCGTCACCCAGCAACCGCTCGGTGGTAAGGCGCAGTACGGTGGTCAGCGCTTCGGGGAAATGGAAGTCTGGGCCCTTGAGGCCTACGGCGCCGCCTACACGCTGCAGGAACTTCTCACCGTCAAGTCCGACGATGTCCAAGGCCGCACGCGCATCTACGAGGCGATCGTCAAAGGCGACAACAACCTCGAGGCCGGCACGCCCGAATCCTTCAACGTCCTCATCAAGGAAATGCAGTCCCTCGGCCTCGATGTCCGACCGGGCCGCAAGGGATCGACCCACGGCTCCGGCATGACCGGCGGCTTGGACGATTACTCCCTCGATGACCTCACCCTCTAACCTGAGCCCCGCGAACCATAACCCCCAACATTTCCCATCACATGAATGTCGATAACAATCTTCGCGAACTCTTCGGTGTCGATGAACGCCCCGAAGCCTTTGATCAGGTCTCGATCACGGTGGCGTCACCGGAAATCATCCGCTCTTGGTCCAAGGGCGAGGTGAAAAACCCGGAAACCATCAACTACCGCACCTTCAAGCCGGAAAAAGGCGGACTCTTCTGCGAGCGGATCTTCGGGCCGACCCGCGACTGGGAGTGCGCCTGCGGCAAGTACAAGCGCATCAAGCACAAGGGCGTCGTCTGCGACCGTTGCGGCGTCGAAGTGACCCTCAGCCGCGTCCGTCGCGAGCGCATGGGCCACATCGAGCTCGCTGTGCCGGTTTCGCACATCTGGTTCTACAAGTGCATGCCATCGCGCATCGGTCTCATGCTCGACATGAGCGCACGCCAACTCGAGCGCGTGATCTACTATGAAGATTACGTCGTCACCGAGCCCGGCAACACCGCTCTCGAGCGCGGCCAACTGCTTACCGAAAACGAACTCCGCGAAGCCGAGGACACCTACGGCGACGGCTCGTTCAAGGCATCGATGGGTGCCGAGGCGATCCAAGAGTTGCTCAAGCAACTCGACCTCGCCGAACTCGCGGTGAAGCTCGAGGAAGAACTTGGCACCACCCGTTCGAAGCAAAACAAGAAGAAGCTTTCGAAGCGTTTGAAAATCACTCAAGGCTTCGCGGCTTCCAAGTCGCGTCCTGAATGGATGGTGCAAACCGTCCTGCCGGTGATCCCACCCGACCTTCGCCCGCTCGTTCCGCTCGAAGGTGGCCGTTTCGCGACCTCCGACCTCAACGACCTCTATCGTCGCGTCATCAACCGCAACAACCGTCTCAAGAACCTCCTGCTCCTCAAGACTCCGGAGGTCATCATCCGCAACGAGAAGCGCATGCTTCAGGAAGCGGTCGATGCCTTGTTCGACAACGGCCGCCACGGCCGCGCGGTCACTGGTGCCGGCAACCGTCCGCTCAAGTCGCTCTCCGACATGCTTAAGGGCAAAGGCGGCCGTTTCCGCCAAAACCTTCTCGGCAAGCGCGTCGACTACTCGGGCCGCTCGGTCATCGTCATCGGACCCGACCTCAAGCTCGGCCAGTGCGGTCTTCCCAAGAAGATGGCGCTCACGCTGTTCGAACCCTTCATCATCCGCCGCCTCAAGGAGCTCGGCTACTGCCACACCGTGCGCTCGGCCAAGAAGATGATCGATCGCAAAACGACCGAAGTTTGGGACATCCTCGCGGAAGTCACCAAGGGTCACCCGATCCTTCTCAACCGCGCTCCCACGCTGCACCGCCTTTCGATCCAAGCCTTCGAACCGAAGCTCATCGAAGGTGAGGCGATCCGCGTCCACCCGCTGGTTTGTACCGCTTACAACGCCGACTTCGACGGCGACCAAATGGCGGTCCACGTCCCGCTCTCGGTCGAGGCACAGATGGAGTGCCGTCAGTTGATGCTGGCGCCCAACAACATCTTCTCGCCCGCCTCGGGTCGCCCGATCACGGTGCCCTCACAGGACATCATTCTCGGCACCTACTACCTCACCTGGGCGCCGGTGCGCACCCAGAAGGATCGCGAAAAGGCTGAACACCTGCCGCTTTTCGAAAATTCATCCGAAGTGGAATTCGCCATTGCATCCCGCAAGATCGAATACCATTCGTGGATCCGCATCCGCAACCCCGACCACGGCAAGGACTCGGTCTTTGGCTACAAGGGCGAAGAGCTTTCGGACAAGGATCGCAAGGAGCTCACTCCGCTCGAAGCCGCTTTGCGCGAAGGTAAAATCATCGAGACCACTCCCGGCCGCGTCCGCTTCAACGAGATCTGGCCTTCCGGCGTTGGTTTCATCAACCACAACGTCGGCAAGAAGCAGATCGGCGAGATCATCTGGCGCTGCTATCAAGTCGCAGGCAAGAAGAAGACCGTCGAAACTCTCGACGAGCTCAAGGTCCTCGGCTTCAAAGAAGCAACCCGCTCGGGTACCTCGATCGGTATCGTCGATATGGTGATCCCCGAAGAAAAGGAAGAGGTCATCAAAAAGGCTTACGAAGAAGTCGAGAAGGTCACCAAACAGTATCGCAACGGTGTCATCACCGACGGCGAGCGCTACCAGAAGGTCGTCGACATCTGGACCGGTGCGACCGACACGATTGCCAACGCGCTCTATCGCAAGATCGAGCACAACGATGGCAAAGCAAAGGCGTCGCCGCTCTTCATGATGGTCGACTCCGGCGCACGGGGCAACAAGTCGCAGATCAAACAGCTCGGCGGCATGCGCGGCCTCATGGCCAAGCCCTCGGGTGAAATTATCGAGCGTCCGATCATTTCAAACTTCCGCGAAGGTCTCTCGGTGCTCGAGTACTTCATCTCGACCCACGGTGCCCGCAAGGGTCTCTCCGACACCGCGCTCAAGACCGCCGACTCGGGATACATGACCCGCAAGCTGGTCGATGTCGCCCAGGATGTGATCATCACCGGTCAGGATTGCGGCACCGCCAACGGCATCTATGTTTCCGCGATTTACGACGGCGACGAAGAAACCGCTTCGCTTGCGACCCGCATCTACGGCCGCGTTTCCTGCGAGCAGATCAAGGACCCTGTTAGCGGCGAGATCATCCTCGATGTCGACGATGTCATCAACGAAGTGCAGGCAAAAGCCGTCGAGCGTATCGGCGTGCTGAAGCTCAAGATCCGCTCGGTGCTCACCTGCGAATCCGATCGCGGATGCTGCGCCAACTGCTACGGCCTCAACCTCGCCACCGGCCTGCCGGTGAAGATCGGCGAAGCGGTCGGTATCATTGCCGCCCAGTCGATCGGTGAGCCCGGCACGCAGCTCACCATGCGTACCTTCCACGTCGGTGGTGTTGCAGCGGCAACCTTCAAGCAACCGATCATCAAGACAAAGAACGCCGGACGCCTTGTTTACAAGGAACTCCGCACCGTTCAGGCGGCCGATGGCACCTGGGTCGTTCTCAACAAGAACGGTTCGGTTTCGATCCGCGACAAGGCGGGCCTTGAGCTGGAAAGCCACAACATCGTCATCGGCTCGATCATCTCCGTCAAAGACGGCGAGGATGTGAAGAAGGGAGACACGGTCGTGACATGGGATCCTTACAACGTGCCGATCCTTACCGAAAAAGGCGGTAAGGTTGAGTTCCGCGACATGATCCCCGGCATCACCGTTGCCACCGAGACCGACAAGGAAACCGGCAAGAAGGGCATGGTCGTCACCGAACACAAGGAAGACCTCCACCCGCAAGTGGTGATCATCGACGAGAACACCAAGGAAGTGAAAGCCAGCTACTCGATTCCGGTCGGCGCCCACCTTTCCGTCAAGGAAGGGCAGACGGTCACCGGCGGTATCCAGCTCGCCAAGACTCCCCGCAAGGTGGCCCGCACGAAGGACATCACCGGTGGTCTGCCACGCGTTGCCGAGCTTTTCGAAGCACGCAAACCGAAGGACTCCTGCGTCATTTCCAAAATCGAGGGCGAAGTTTCGTTCGGCGCGAATGTGCGCGGCAAGAAACGCGTGGTCATCACACACGCCGAAACCGGCGAGCAGGTCGACCACCTGGTGCCGATGGGCAAGCATGTCATCGTGACTGATGGCGACAAAGTGAAGCGCGGTGACCAGATCACCGAAGGCCCCGTGTCGCCGGAAGATCTTCTCGAAGCTTGCGGCGCTCAAGAGCTCCAGGAACACCTCGTCAACGAAGTGCAGTCGGTCTATCGCGTCCAAGGCGTGGAGATCAACGACAAGCACATCGAGGTCATCATCCGCCAGATGCTGCGCAAGGTGAAGATCACCGATCCGGGCGATGCCGATCAATACCTCTGGGGTGATCAGGTCGACCGTACGAACTTCAAGCGCATCAACGCCGAAATCGTCGCCAATGGTGGCAAGCCGGCGGAAGCGGAGCCTGTGCTGCTTGGCATCACCAAGGCCTCGCTCGAAACCGACTCGTTCATTTCGGCTGCCTCGTTCCAAGACACCACCCGCGTCCTCACTGAGGCCGCCACGCTTGGAAAGGTCGACTACCTCAGCGGCTTCAAGGAAAACGTGATCATGGGTCACCTCATCCCTGCCGGCACCGGATTCCCGATCCACCGCGATTCGGAGTTCGAGTTTACCGTCGAGGAGCCCGAACCGATCGTGCAGACCGTAGAGTCCATCGAGGACCAGGAAGACATGGCCACGGCCTGATCCGCTCGAGTTTGATCCATCAAACCATCATCTCACCCCCGGCCTGCCAGCGTGCAAGCCGGGGGTGATTTTTTGGCGGGGAAATGCGCGCGTGCCGAAACTGGGCGCGGGGCGGTAAATCAATTTTCACTCTTCGACGGCGAGCGTCTCGGGCAGTTGTCCGGTGGCGCCGATCATCCGCGGGTTGGCGTCCCACGCATCGCGTTGACCGATGATGCGCAAGCCTAGGCGCTTGAAAGTTTCGCTCGGGTCGATCGTGGCTTGGCCGGCTTGGCGGAGCTTGTCGTGTGTCTCATCCGGGCGGTAGTCCCAGGCAAAGAGCGGGCAGTTGTCGACCATGCCCTTGCGCGCACCCCAGTTGCGAATTTCGCCAAAACGCATGTCGGCGATCCATGCGCCTTTGACGTGATCGCGTGCGATCCACCAATCGTTGGAAAACCATCGCAGTGCTTTCACTTCGCGGGCCGAGCCAAAATTTTCCACGACATGCGCGTCCTTGGGGTAAACGGTCCAGCGTACGGGCGTCTTCATTGACTCGAAAACCGTGCGATAGCCGATCCAAAGCGAGTCGCCGCAATCGGCAACCGAACGCCAGAGTAGAATGTTGAAAGGGGTGGGGGCCTCCATGCGGCGGATGACTTTCGCATCGCGACGCCCGAGGTCGGCATCAAATCCGGCAGAGGCGATAAACTTCATCGCGATGCTGAGCAAGGCATACGCCGAAGCGATGCCAAGACCCCAAGCGTTGATTCGGCGGCGCTGCGGGATTTGTTTTTTCGTGCGCAAAAATGCCAGTCTCGCCAGCGCGATCAACATCGGCAGGGTGAAGAGCGGATCGACGATGAAGAGGTGGTTGAAGGCGACGCGAGCATCGGAAAACGGCCAAAGCACGAGCGTGCCATAGACTGTGAAGCAATCGATGAGCACATGGGTGCTCCACACAGCGAAGATGAACCATCCGGCGCGCGCGCGGCTGACCTTTTCCTTGCGCCAGAGTTTCGCGAGCCATGGCGAGAGAAACCACGCGGCCAACGCCATCAGTAGTAGCGAGTGGCTAGGGCCGCGGTGCCACCAGAGTTTGGCGGCGGTGTCGAGAAACGGCGACAGCACGACATCAAGATCGGGTAGAGTTCCGAAGGCTGCGCCCCACGCCAGCGCGCGGTTGCCGAGTTTTTTTCCGAGAAACCACTCGCCGACGGCGGCGCCCAAAACTGCCTGCGTGATCGAATCCACGACCCGAGCTTGGTGGAAATTTTCGCCATGCGAAACCCAAATCGCATGACTCGACTTGACCTCGGCAGGAGCTTGTGCGGATGTTTGGCGCGATGAATGACAACACCCGTCCGTTTTCCAGCCTAATGCTTGATGGTCCCGATCGTGCGCCGAGCCGCGCGATGCTTTATGCCGTTGGATTCAAGAAAGAGGATTTCTCCAAGCCGCACATCGGCATTGCTTCGACATGGAGCGAAGTGACGCCGTGCAACATGCACATCGACAAGCTTGCGCGTGAGTCGTGCAAGGGTGCGGATGCGGCGGGTGGCAAAGGCGTGGTGTTCAACACCATCACCATTTCCGATGGCATTTCGATGGGCACCGAGGGCATGAAATACTCGCTCGTTTCGCGTGAGGTGATCGCCGATTCGATCGAGACAGTCGTCGGCTGCGAAGGCATGGATGGCTTTGTGGCGATTGGTGGCTGCGACAAAAACATGCCGGCCTGTGTGATGGCGATGGCGCGAATGAACCGTCCATCGGTGTTTGTCTACGGCGGCACGATTTTGCCAGGTTGCGCGACGCTGAAGGGTGAGAAAAAGGATCTCGATATCGTTTCGGTTTTCGAAGCGGTGGGCAAACACGCCAATGGCGAATATTCCGATGCCGAGCTGGAAACGGTCGAGTCCTGCGCAATTCCCGGCCCCGGTTCCTGCGGTGGCATGTATACTGCCAACACGATGGCCAGCGCGATCGAAGCACTCGGCCTTTCGCTGCCCAACAGCTCGGCGCAAGCGGCGGTGTCCGACGACAAAATGCGCGACTCTTTCGATGCGGGCGCGGCGGTGCTGAACCTCATCAATCTCGGCATCAAGCCACGCGACATCCTCACCAGGGAAGCTTTCGAAAATGCCATCACCGTGCTGATCGCACTGGGTGGCTCGACCAACGCGACGCTGCACCTGCCGGCGATGGCGCATGCGGCGGGTGTCGACATCACGCTCGATGACTTCGAGCGCATCGGCAAGCGCGTGCCGGTCCTCGCGGATCTGAAACCTTCCGGCAAGTATGTCATGGCCGATCTCGTCCGCATCGGCGGCACCGTGCCCTTGATGAAGATGCTGCTCGATGCCGGGCTGCTGCACGGTGATTGCATGACCGTGACGGGTCGCACGATGCGCGAGAATCTTGAGAAGCTCGCCAAGCCCTACCCCGAAGGCCAACAGGTCATTCGTCCGCTCGACAATCCGCTCAAAAAAGACAGCCACCTCCGAGTGCTTTACGGCAACCTCGCCGAGGGTGGTGCGGTCGCAAAAATTTCCGGCAAGGAAGGCGAAGTCTTCACCGGCAACGCGCGCGTCTTCGATTCGGAAGATCTCGCTATGAGGGCAATTCTCGCCAAGGAGATTAACAAGGGCGATGTCATTGTCATCCGCCTCGAAGGACCGAAGGGTGGTCCCGGCATGCGCGAAATGCTAGGGCCGACAAGCGCGATCATGGGCCTCGGACTTGGCAAGGATGTGGCGCTCATCACCGATGGCCGTTTCTCCGGCGGCAGTCACGGTTTTGTCGTGGGCCACATCACGCCCGAGGCCTTCACTGGCGGCACTATCGGCATCCTGCGCGATGGCGATGTGATCATCATCGATGCCGTCAACAACCGCATTGATGTGAAAATTTCCGAATCCGAAATCGCCACGCGCAAGGCCGCATGGGTGCAGCCGAAGCCACGCTACACGCGCGGCGTGCTGGCGAAGTACGCCAAGCTCGTCGCCACCGCGAGCGAAGGCGCGGTGACGGACAAGTATCTATGATCCCAGAACACGCAGAGAGTTTGTATTCGCGATTTGAGCGGGAAAACATCCCTCTGCTGCTCGCAGGCGGTTGGGCGGTGTGCCATCATGGTTATGCTCGTTTCACACGAGACATTGACTGGGTTTGCTCAAGAGTGCATGAAGCTCGAGCCTGCGGCCTGATGCAGGAAATGGGCTTTGAGAAAATGACCGATGGCATGGCATCGCGTTTTGTTCGCGCCAATAGCCCGGGTTTTCCGCCAGTTGATTTGATATGGGTGGACGAGGGCACCTTCTCTCAAATGGGTGCAAGCGATTCCATGACTGGTCGCCATGGAGACATTCCCGTAATCACATTTCGCTCATTGTTGGCTATGAAGTTTTATGCGTTGAAAGATGACGCAGTCAGACAGGGCCGTGACATGCTTGACATCCGCCAACTATTAGGGAGTGTGTCACATAGCATGAGCAAAGAGGATATTCGCTTGCTCTGTGAAAAGTATGCTGGCCCTGGTGTTTTTGAAAACGAGATTGAACGCTACCTATGAACGACAACGATCTGGTTTTCCCTGATTTCTCCGATCATCCGCCTGCGCCGAAGCTCAGTTTCGAGCAGTACTCGGATTGGGTCTTTAATGAAATCATTCCGGAATTGCATCGTCGTGGCGAAATGACCAAGGAAAAGCTGCTCGCTGATTTCATGAAGAACGAGGGTCGGATGACATCGATGCCGGATTTTTCGTGGCTCCAAAACGGGAAGAAGGAGCAGGATTAGGACTTGAGGAGAATGACGAGCGGAGGCTTCGCGTCTCAGGCGGTAGAACTCGCGCTGCGGCTGAAAAACGCGTGCATCGGCGGGGAAACCATGGTTTCTCGGTTTGAGTGAATGGACGGGCGGTGCAACTGGATGGCTTGCGGGCGGTGGCTATGCTGGCGATTTGCTGGGATCACTGGCGGCCGGGCGGGTGGTCGCGATGGCTGCCCTTCGAGGTTTGCCTGTTTTTTTTCCTGGTGATGACCGGTTATCTGATCACCGGTTCACTGCTACGTGAGCGTGATCGCGGCGAAGCGGGCGGTGTGGCATGGCGAGGGAAAATGATGTGGTCGTATCAGGTGCGACGCGGCTTGCGGATTTTGGCGCCGTATTATGTGGCGCTGGCAATCGCATGGTTGGTGGGTGCGCCGGACATGCGTGCGGCTTGGCCATGGTATGCGGGCCACCTTTCCAACATCCACATGGCCTTTCTCGATCAATGGCCTTCCGGAACAAACCACTTTTGGTCGCTCTCGATGCAGCAGCAATTCTATCTCGTGTGGCCGCTGGTGATCTGGTGGCTGCCTCGTGGCCTGATCATTCCCGCAGTCTGTGCCTTTGCGGCACTCGGTCCGATTTCACGGTTTTTCAATGACCCCATGCTCGCTTGGTGCGCGAGGCCGGAGGTGCTGACGATTTCGTGTCTCGATTACTTTGGCGTGGGCGCCTTGATGGCGATCGCGCAATGGCGCGGCATGCTGCTGACGAGTCCGGTCTTGCGCTGGATCTCGATCGCGGCTGTCGCGGCCTACGCGGTGATTTTCGTAGCCCATGCATTTGGCGCGCCGACTTATGGCGTGCGTTTTCTGCAACAGACATTGTTGTCAGTGGGGCTTTGCGGATTCATCTCGAGCGGCATTGTCGGCTTCCGCGGTCGGCTGGGGAAATTGCTCGAACAGCCGGCTTTGCTGCGGATTGGCCAGCTGTCCTATGGGATTTATCTTTTTCACAATCTCGCGCCGCTGGTCGCCGGCAAGTTGATGCCGTTTCTGTGGAATGGTGCCTTTGAAAGCGGCATCCTGGCGCTGCTCAAAGTGAGCGTCTTCGCAGGCCTCACCTGGGGCATGGCCCTTGCCTCGTGGCACTGGATCGAGCTGCCGCTACAGGATCTGCGCACAAGGATGGGGAAGAGATAGGCGTTTTTTGGCAAAGGCACGCCACAGGCAAAGTCGGGCTTTGAGAAATCGCCCCGTCTTGATCCGCAGAGATGAGGAAGAAACGACAAGAGTGTCGTCGCTCCTTAAAAAAACATTCAATTTTCCGGACGAAAAATCTGCTTGTTTCAGCGAAACGCAAAGATGGGGAGGGCGCGGAGGAAGGCGCGGAGTTTTTATGGAAAAAGCCCGCTGTGAGAATCGGTGCCGCGAGGCCAGATGATCCGCGGCCGCGGGTAACAAAGAAACAAAGGGACAGATCTTTGAACCCCGACCTGCGCCGCCAATGGTTTTTGCCTTGGCGGCGCGGGAGGGATCTTCACTTCCAACTAGATGACGCGACGACCTTGGATCACGCGAAGCAGGACGATGATGATGGCGGCTACCAGTAGAATGTGAATGAATCCCCCCAATGTGACACTCGTCACCAAGCCGAGCAGCCAAAGTACAAACAGGACAATTGCAATAGTTACTAACATGGAATTGGTTCTTTCTGTGGATAATATGTGTGATGCTATATGTATGGACTACTTGATGGCGGGGCATGGTTCCAAGCCACTTGGGCTTGGAATCAGTCCCGTCATTTCTAGCCAAGTCGATGCTTTATCTTGTGGAGTCTTTAATGTGTCCGCCGACTGCGCCAACATCACCTCCGAAGCCCCTGACGGTACGACAGCTTGATCCGATCAAAGCCAAAAGCGCGGTGGTCAGAATAAGAATTGCGGTGCGTATTTTGGTTGTTTTCATGTTGTTGAATTGTGGATTCTCCACTCACCGACATTACCCTGGGGATTTTTTAATGCCATGGGGTGAAACCCTACCCGTGTTGAAGGTGGGCGCCTTAGGCATGCGCGATGCCCGTCGTGATGGCATAGCGGGTGAGGTTGGCGGTGTTGTGGATGCCGAGTTTTTCCATCAGATGTCCGCGATGTTTTTCGACCGTTTTGATACTGATGCCGAGTACCTCTGCGGTTTGTTTGTTGGAGCTACCTCCAGCAATGCACTGGAGCACCTCAATTTCACGAGAAGTTAGCTTTGACGTGTCTTGGTTGTTCACTGCCGAGCCATTGTGCCGAAGATGGCATTGGGCGGGAATTTCCGAAATGGCAGGGATGTACACATTGTACCCCTGATCAACCTTGCGGATCACCCGGCGCAGAGCATTCACGGAATGCTGTTTGGGCAGAAACCCCGCAGCACCGGCGTGGATGGCGTTTTTGGCATGCGCTTCATCGGAGTGTGCGGTGAGAGCAATGATTTTGGTTGCAGGTAGGAATTGGTGGATTCGGCGGATGGCTTCCAAGCCATTGCCCCTTGGCATCTCGATGTCCATCAATACCACATCGGGAGAAAGTTCGATGGCAAGTGCGAGTGCCTCGCGTCCATTTGAGGCTTCGCCGATCACCACCAGATCCGCCTCGCTCTCGAGCAGTCGACGGAGCCCTTCTCGAACGATCATGTGATCTTCGATCAGAAGAATATGGATTCGTTTCATGGGGGAATGACGGGTCATCCTGAATGAAAACAAGATCCATGAGTGCGGGGGAATGATAGACATCGTCACGGACGGTTCCCGCTGCTTTCAAACCCATTCCTTCGCTTCGGAAGGGGTTCTCATCCCTCCCGTTCCGTTGGGGGGTGATTGCGAACCAGGGTAGATTTATCAGGTAAGACCTGATCTAAAAAGTGACCGCGGAACGGGAGGGATTGCCTTCGCTGCGCTGCGGCCAAGCCAGGTTGGCTCGCTTTG